>Ga0209611_10012835_pt1 | contig 11671 bp, 8 predicted proteins | sample S1TSphgellanicum_3_FD_187693 | JGI IMG/M metagenome (GOLD analysis project Ga0209611, IMG submission 187693) | Host-associated microbial communities from peat moss isolated from Minnesota, USA - S1T2_Fc - Sphagnum magellanicum MG (SPAdes) (version 2) | ecosystem: Host-associated > Plants > Peat...
GCACCATCCAAAAAATCCCCTTCTTAGATTTCATGGATGGGATGAAACTGTCCTCCAAGGGGTCAGTTGCTCGGTCAGTTAAACATATTTCCCTTTGAAAGTTTTTTTTTCGTAATTTGTTTTCCCAACTTTTTTTGCTTTTTTTTTTGTGGGCATCCCCTTTTATCTTAATTTTTCTCCAACAAACTTAAACCCTAAACCTTACCACCCTTCCTCCTACCAACCCATCTACCTCCTTCATCCTACTAACTCACCCATCCCACACTCCTTTTGCAGTCACTCCATCACTAGCAAGTTGAGCATTTGGGTTTAAGGAGCTTAAAGCTTGAAGAGTGTTGAGCTTGGAGCTTGAAGAATGGAGAGTTTGGAAGCACAAGTTTAAAGATAAGCACCCTATTTTTATTTTTATTTTCTTTTTGGTGGGCGCCATCACCAACTTTCGAAAGAAGCCCAACTTTTTTTTTTGGTTGCTTCTAGGAGCAGGTGAGTGTCATCACCAAGTCTCAACATAAAGTCAAGCTCCTTCATTTTCTTTCTTTTTTCTCTATGTTTTGTTGCTTGTGGGTGCATGTGGGCTCCATTGTCAACTCTCAGCAAAGGGGGAGCCCAAGCTCCTTTTTTTTTTGTTTTTCCCTTTTCTTTCATTGCTTCTGGGTGCAAGTGCGCTCCATTGCCAACTTTCGATAGAGAGGGAGCCCTCTTTTTTTTCTTTTTGCTTGAAAATCTCCAATTATTACTAGAGCTTCGTGCTTTGTCACTTATGGGTGCAGGTGGGTGCCATCGCCAAGTTTTGGCAGAAGAGGAGCTTGCTCCCCCTTTTTTTCTTTTTTTAAAAACTAGTTCTTGAGTGCCATCACTAGATTTCGGTAGAGAGAGAGCTAAGCTCCCCCTTTTTAGTTTTTTTTTTTGTTGTTTTTGCAATGCCATCACTAACTTTTGGCAAAAGGGGAGTTTGCTCCCTCTTTTGTTTTGTTTTGTTTTGTTTTTGTTTTATTGCTTCTAAGTTGTCATCACCAAGATTCGGCAGAGAAGGAGCTTGCTCCTCCTTTTTCATTTTTTTTGTTGCTTCTGGGGTACCATGGCCAAGTCTCGGTAGAAGGGAAGCTTGAACTCCCCCTCTTTTTCCTTTTTTTGGTTTTTTTTTCTTCTAGACGCAAGTGGGTGCCATTGCCAAGTCTCAGCAAAAGGGGAGCTTTAGCTCCCCCTTTTTTTCTTTTTGTTTTGTTGTTTCTAGGTGTAGGTGGGCTCCATCGCCAAGTCTTAGCACAATTTGGTTCCCCCTTTTTTTTGGTTGTTTTTAGGCACAATTAGGCACCATGACCAAGTATTGACAAACATGGAGCTTTGGCTCCCCCTCTTTTTTTTGTTGCTTTTGGAGTAAGTGAACACCGTCATGAAGTCTCAACATAAAGGGAGCTTGTGCTCCCTCTTTTTTATTTTGTGTTTTTCTGTTTTGTTGTTTTTGGATACTAATGGCACCATCTTTAGGTTTTAGCAAAGGGGGAGCTTGAGCTCATTTTTTTTCTTGTTTTTTTTTAAAAAAATTTATTTTGTTGCTTTTGGGCGCAAGTGGGTGCCATCGCCAAGCTTCGACAGAAGGGGAACTTCGACTCCCTTTTTTTTTTTTTCCTTTTCCTTCAACATTGTTGTTTTTTTTCCTTCACTATTGTTCCCTATTTGTTTTCTGGTGTTGGTAAAAAAAATTATTTTATTTTGTTTTGTGGGTTTTGCAACTTTGGTAAATGCAAACCTGAAAAAAAACAGGGGCTACTGGAGAAGAGGAATTGGCTCAACTAAATTGGCAAATGGCATGGGAGGTGTCATGAATGAAGGAGGTTTGGAGGGATGGAAGATGCAAAAACACGTGCAAACGAATGTTGAAGATTGTGCATTGGCTTAATGTAATGTTAATTAAGAGCAAATGCAAGCGAGTGTTGAGGTTGGAGAAACCTCTACAACAGATCTTGTCACAATTGAAGTTGACTACAAAAAACATTGAAATGATAGTGGAGCAACAAAATGTAGCTCTTGTTCTAAAGGTAGAGGAAGATGAACATATATTAAGACATGTTGAAATTGATGTAGGTGACATTTTTATATTAATTTACAATCTATTGCCCACCCATCCTCTTTATTTGAAAGGATGGGTGGGTTTTGTTTTTGACAAATTTGTGTTTGTAATACCTTTATTCATTTTGGTTTTCAAATTTTTGCCCCACCTTCCTTTTCCATGTGAAAAGGTGGGTGGGGCATTCTTTTGGGGTTTAAATCTCTAAGCAATACCCTATAACTTTGTAGGCGATATATATTTTTTAAGGTTAGCTTTGTTCTATGCAAATTTTGAGTTTGGATTTTAATAATACCTTCATCTTGACTTTTTGTTTATCTATCCATTTTTACAATACTCTCATTGTGTGTTTAATCTTTTATCTATAATTGCAATACCCTCATCGTGTAGAAATAACCTTCATTTATAATGTTAGTTATCACATTAGGTTTATTGTATTTGTTTTTTGGTTTTAGATGTGGTTGCCCCTCCTCCAATTGCCATAAAAGGTGTCACCATAAATGTGGTTGCCCTTTCTGCAATTGTTATAAAGGGAGTCCATTGGGCAAAGGATGGGCCCAAATTTGTTCGTAAGGTTGATGGGTGCGATGCATCATATATAGCCAAGTAAAACTTGGTATGACATTTGCGGACATGCCATAATGTGATTATGGAATTGGGCAAGCTTGGATGCCCATTTACTTGGGAATAGGGCCTGAGGGTTCAAGATCACGTGGCAATGAATGTGAAGGTTTTGAACAACCCTCTAACCTAGTTTTCGCACAATGAATAGGAGACAATTGCCAGGGTTAGGAGGCACCCTACCTTAGAATGGGATAGGCTCTAGGGTGATTTACAGTACACACCTAAGGTTCTTAAGCCAACACTTGTTAAGCTAACCTTTAGCCACATCCTTTAGCTTTTTGGCATGACTGCATGGGGTGTGGGGGCCATGCATCTCAATGTGCAAAGCAAGTTAGAGTGTGATGAGGACCTTGCACTTGTGATTCAAGTGACTTGAATCGGGTATGCAAAAGCATTCAAAGGCACTTGGATAGAGCAAAACTAGAAGTCAACATCAAATAAAACAATGTGATGTAAAGAAATTGGCCTCCTTACTCAATATCATGATTTAGAAATGATTCATGGTCGATAAGTTTCCAACAATGCCATACCTTTTTTTTTTAAATTTTAGGTTTTAAAATTCATATGCAATATTTATTGTATTGTGTTGTTTATTTTAAGGTTCAAGGCACCACCAGGGAGGTGTTTGTGGCTAATGATGTGGACGTAACATTAGCTAATTGCAAGGTTTTTACGTGACGGTATGCCCATGATGCAAAGGTTGCATTAACATGATACATGAGGGCTAATGGGATCTCATCCCCCTCTGGTAGTGATACATGTAGCCCATAGTTTATCCTTTTTTTATTAAGGTGTTGTTTTGGTCTTCAAGATTTAGGGTAGCAATTTATCGTTGAAGCAACCACATATTTAATGGTATGACATGTTCCCCATTTTAAGCCAGGGTTGTTTTGGACTTGGGCATTTTTTGCACATTTTTGTAACACATGTCACCCATGTTATTTTATTTAAGGAATTTTATTTTCATTTTGCACCATCTTATGTTAATAGTTATAAATACATCCTCACATATTCTTATATGTATGCTTGATAAATTTACAAAACAATGATTCTAGTTTTGCACTCAAACCAAAAAATTAGAAGTTCAAACTTAAAAAGGAGAACAATACTTTCATGAAGGTAATATGTAAACACCATTGATTGAATTATTTTGGTCCATGCTATTGGAAGGGTATTACATAGCCCCAACAAACCCTAGAAGGAATGCAATACCTTCATAAAGATATTATGTAAACAATATGAATTAAATTATTTTAGTATAGGTTATTGGAAGGATATTACTTGTGCGGCTAGAATTATTCAATGGGTGTGTAATACATCTTTTAGGTTATATAAAAAAAATCTTTTGGGCTCCATCACATATTTATTACAACCTAAAAGGGTATTGCCTAAACCTACAAGGAAAGTAATACCATATTTGGGGTAATTTGTAAACAACATGGGTTCAATTATTTTGGTTTGGGCTATCAGAAGGGTATTGCTCATGCCCATAAGTATTCAATTCACATGCACTACCTTCTTTGGGTATCCCATAAAACCTTTGGGCTCCATAACATATATTTTGGAATTTGGAAGGGTATTGCATAACCCTAGCAAAACCTAAAAGGAAAGTAATACCCACATCATTTTGTGATAATATCATAAACCATGAAACAAAATAATTGTTTTAAGATACTTATTCCATGCTCATTATATCATACTAGACATATTGATTCAAATAAATGAGGGTATTACAAAGTTTTTCACATTTATGGTATAATGTCACTTGAACACAATTATGTAGTTTAAATGCAATACCTACATCATCTTAGGATATTTGCATTCACCATGAAACTTGGAAAGGTATTGCATAGCCTTACCAAAACTTAAAAGGAATACAATACCTACACCATATTGTGACAATATCTTAAACCATGATACAAATGAGGTTATTGTCAAGTTGGTCACATTGATGGTAAAAGGTAATGAATCTATCATTAAATGAAGCTATTGTAGTTACACTTCAAAATTTTGTTGAAGTAAACCTTATACCATCAATGTGGCAAATATTGTTACTTTCATTTACATGTACCAACAATTTTGCATTGGTCCATTAAATGATTCTTACCATTTATGAGTTTGAAAATGCCTTTCAATTATATATAATGTTTATTTAAATTTTTGAATGTAAAGTAATCATTGAGATATTATATGTATAAGAATGTAACAATAATAATAAATCCACACGTTAATTAATTAAATATATCATTTTTTTGATATATTGTAAAATAAATTTTACATAAAGGTAAGAAAATACATTGACTAAATGTACATGATATTAAGTATTTATATTTCAAATTCAATTAAAACCTTGATTCCTAAACCCCAACTAAACCTTGGTTGAAAGAGTCTAGGAGATGGAAAATGTACCTCCACCATTTTATTATTTACTAGAGTGTTCCCATGCTCTTTTAAAGCACATTCGAATTTTCCATAGCAAAGAAAATTTGGGCTTGTTTAATGTGCAAATGCCTATCCAAGTGCTTGCATATGGGTGCCTAGAAGGATTATATGAAGTTGTCTATATTGCTATCACCAAATCAGGCATCTGTTTACAACATTACTCCTGCATTTCATCATCATTTGGTGAAAAGAAACTCCACCTCAAATATCTTATCAGTTTGATGGCTAGAGAATCTCCAATAGATTAGATAGTAGGTAATTTCCTTCTTCCTATTTGCTTCCTAATCAAAAGAAACATGATTGTTGTGTGTATGTTGTGTAGCTAATGTGGGACATTACTTAATGTGGAGGAGTCGAAAGTTACATATAGTACAAATTATAAATCTTCATTGCCAATATTTTGTTACAAAATTCCAAGCCTCATATTATAAATAATAACTTACATAATTTATATATTAGTTTCATGGTGCACTATTTTCACTTTTCATTTTGAAATTTTGGAATTGTACTTGAAGAATTTGATTCACAACTCACAACCACCTTTGATGTAAGGGATGCATGAAAATGGAGACAAAATTGTGATTTGGAAATTATTTCAAATTTAGCTTTCTATAAGTTGATAGTATCTTTGTTTATAATCATCATAAACGCAAGGATTTCAATGGTGGATCTTGGGTAAATCATGTTGCATCCATTAGAAGATGATCACATACCATAGCTTAATTAATGAGTTTAGTTGCTACTTTCAGAGCATTTGGAGCACAAATTCTAAACAACCACAATTGGAAGAAATTTCAAGGTTTTAGAAGCTTCATTTGAAGAATGCACCTTTGAAAAATACCCCACCTTTGCCCCATTTTCCTTTTCCATCAAATGTTTAATTAAAATTTCTACCAAGTTAAAATAATTATGAAAATATTATATCTTTATAAATGTAAAAATATATAATTTCACACATTAATAAACTAAGTATATCATCATTTAGTACATTGTAAATTAAAATTTACATAGAATTAATTTACAAGGATTAATTTACATAATAATAGTAACTTATATTTCAAACTTCAATTATAATGTTTCAATTTACATAGAAATAATATTCAATTACATGCATTAACTAAATATACAACGTTAAGAACTTATCTTTTGGAATTTTTTAATTTTACAAAAAAAATTACACTATACATAACCATGGGTTTATATTAATATATATTTTAATCAATTCTTATCATATTTTAAATAAATAATAAAGACATTTATATGTATTAAAATGAATCGGCAATATAATACCATAATATCATTAATTATATATAATTCATTATTCAATATGTTATAAATAAGAATATATTTAGACAACTATTTAAGCTAATATTGTACATCATAAAAAATAAAATTTACATAAGGACTTGTATTATATCCTTATAAAATATAAAATATTACTGACCTACTATATAATTATTTTAAGCTAGAAATTAGGGTTTAATGTCAAATAAAATTTCAATAAAATTTCAATTATACATAGGATTAATATATGGGAGAAACCATTTTTATTATTATGTGAACCATTAAAAAAGTAAAAAATCATGTGCTTTAATTGATTTCTTTAAACATGCATTAAAATTTTATTAAATTAGAGAATTGATGTTTTTATTTTTTGAAATGAGGTTACAACTTTAAGAGGGAAAAACATAAATATGTACATCATTGAAAAAATCTTAAACATGAATTTTTAATTTTTTAATTTTGACAAATTCTGAATTTTAACATTAATTAATAAATTTTACATTAAACCCTACACCTTTGTACCATCAATGTGGCCAATTTTGCATTACATTTATTTTTAATATGTTAAATCATATTGTAAGGTGAATAAATAATTTTGAAAACATGAATTTCATGATATATTAGGAATCAAATTTTTTAAAAATATTTTTATGTTTCATGGTGAATGCAAATATCTTATGATGATTCAGATATCGCATTTAAACTCCATAAATTTGTTCAAATGGACCTTTTACCATCAATGTGAAGACCTTTGCAATACCTTCATTTATTTGAATCAATATGTAAGGCATGTTATATTGAACATGGAATAAATATTTTTAAAAATATCCTTTTGTTTCATGGTTTAAGATATTATTGCAATATGATGCAAGTATTGCTTTCCTTTTAGGTTTTGGTATGGTTATGCATTACCCTTCCAAGTTTGAAAAAATATGTTATGGAGCCCAATGTACTTATGGGATAACTTATAAGGGGTATTATAGGTGTATTGTGTAGTTTTGAACATGAGCATTACCCCTCCAATGTAAACCTATGGTGTTTAGTTACTGAATACCCTAATGACAATATTGGTTTCCTTGAAGGTTTTGGTAGGGTTATGCAATACCCTCCATGTGTTAAAAGATACATTATGGAACCCATTGTATTTATAGGATACTTAAAGATGGATATTACATGTTCATTAAATATTCCTTGCCATAAGCAATACCCCTTTGATAGTCTAGACTAAAATAATTTACCCATGGTTTTTACTAAATATTTAAGCAAGATATTGCTTTGCTTATAGGTTTTGGTAGGGCTATGCATTACCCCTCCATGTTTCAAGTTATGGACCCCAATGTATTTTTGGGATAACCTAGGGGTATTGTAGGTGTATTGTGTAATTTTGAAGATGAATAATACCCTTCCAATAATGTAGACCCATGGTGTCTAATTACTAAATACCTTAATGAAGGTATTAGTTTCCTTGTAGGTTTTGGTAGGGCTATGCAATACCCCTCCACATGTCAAAAAATATGTTATGGAACCCAATGTATTTCTAAGATACCTTGAGAGGGGTATTGCATGTTCATTGAGTTTTTTTGGGCATGAACAATACCCCTTTAATGGTTTAAATCAAAATAATTCAGCCCATGGTGTTTATAATGTAGCCCATTGAGGGTATTGCATCCCTTCTACGTTTTGGTAGGGTTATGCAATATTCTTCCAAGTTTCAAAATATATGTTATGTAACCCAATGTATTTATAGGATACCCTGTGAGGGGTATTACATGTGTATTGAGTAGTTTTGGGCATAAGCAATACCCATCCATGTGTCAAAAACTATGTATTTCTGGGATACTTTGAGAGGGGTATTACATGTTCATTAACTTTTTTTGGGCATGAACAATACCCCTCTAATAGCCTAGACCAAAATAATTCAGCCCATGGCTTTTATAGTGTAGCCCAATGAGGGTAATGCATCCATTTTAGGTTTTGGTAGGGCTATGGAATATTCTTCCAAGTTTCAAAAGATATGTTATGGAACTTAATGTATTTTTGGAATACCCTGTGTGGGGTATTGTAGGTGTATTAAGTAGTTTTGGGCATGAGCAATACCCTTCTAAAAGAGATGTAAACCTTTGGTGTTTAATTACAAAATACCTTAATGAGGGTATTGGTTTCCTTGTAGTTTTGGTAGGGTTATGCAATACCCCGTCATGTGTCAAAATATATGTTATGGAGCCTAATGTATTTTTGGGACACTTCAAGAATGATATTTCAAGTGTATTGAGTAGTTTTGGGCATGAGCAATACCTCTCTGATAGCCTATATCGAAATAATTCAGCCCATGGTGTTTACAATGTAACATAATGAGGGTATTGAAATCCTTTTAGGTTTTGGCAAGGCTATGCATTACCCTTTCACGTGACAAAAGATATGTTATGGAACCTAATGTATTTCTAGGATACTTTGAGAGGGGTATTATCTTGCAGCTTAATGAGGGTATTGCAGTGTAACCCAATGAGGGTATTATAGTTTAGCCCAATGAGGGTATTATAGTGTAACCCAATGAGGGTATTACATTTTAGCCCAATGAGGGTATTGGATTTTTTCTAGGTTTTGATAAGGTTATGCAATACCTTTTGAATTGTTGAAAAATATGATATGGAGCCTGTGAGGAGACTTTCCGTCCCTCTACTTCCGGTTCTACAAGGTGACTATGCTTGAAAGCACAAATGCTACTAGTGAAGGAAAAAATGCAAGTGTATTTCTAGATGTTAGACTGCATTTGTAGTTGAAATTAAGTAGACTGCCTCCTATGCATCATTTACAATTAAATTTGATAGATATATTTTTCAAGCTCACACATTACACATTCTAGGACTTTATGTCAAATTGTCATTCATTTAAACCAATGTTTAAGGACTCAACACCATGTCCAACATAACTACAGACCACTAGTCACTTGAAATATTGTTTCTAACACATGGGTTATTCAAATTTGGCTTGCCATAGTTCACTAGAAAGCTAACTACAAAACGCATCTTGTTACCAAATCCTAAGCTCTGTTGCTAAACCAGCAAGAAGTTATGCTATGAAACCCGAGAGGGTTTGTGAGATTTCTCTAAGGTTCCAACCTTCCAACACTATCACTACCCACCCCCATTCTTTCAAAACTATTACAAAATTTTCATTATACTTTCCTTCCTTCTCCCTTCTACCAAGACTAATCATTATTTTCCTCTTCAAGAAGCTTGTGGGAACAAGTATTCAAAATTGAATGAAAATTATGTTCAAGGCAAAGAGAGAGCTCCCGTTAATCCGAGTCTACCTTTTAAAGAGAAAGAGAAAGGAGCTGAAGGTAAATCCAAAGCTTTGTGGCCAATGGAAGGTTCCATGCTTGGTGGCCAATGGAAGGTGAAGGAAAAACATTTATTCACCTCTTCCCATTTCCCCCCCAACAAACTTTACTTAAACTTTCAATTTTTTCCTTTGACTTTACGGTTTTACTTTACCATGGTTTAAGCCGTTATTCACACATTTTTTTCTTTTTCTTCGTTCGATAAATTACGACTACGCATCTCAATGTAACAAGTCCTTCACACCTTCATTGTCGATTTGATTTTGATTGAAGATCTGACCTTTTTCCTCTCCTTGAAATTATGGTGTCGCGCATGGTCACATCTTACGGACCGCAAGCCGCACAAATAAATGAAGAACCGCCTCCGGAATCATCTCTAGATCTTACCCTAACATAACATCCTCGTGATGAAGAACTCGAACCTCGAAAGGTGCGTGCTCGTTTTGAAGTTGAACCCTTTTGAGTCTGGTATTATCATATTTTTCCGAACTCTCGCACCCTAGTGATCTTGCTACAAGTCAACCTGCTTTTGGTGACAAACTTGAGACCGTTTGTGAAGGTTGTTACGAAATTGAATATATTTCTATCTTCGCATGGTCTTCAATTCTCGGCGTTGGACACTATTGTTGGTTGCGCGATCCGATTCGTCAACTACCTCCTAATAGCAAGGCGGACTACCTAGTTCACACCGTCCGATGCATATTAGATTTCTTGTAGTTATGAACTATCACTATGGCATAGCCCAGGATTTCACATCTACTTATAGCTCCTTCCTGAGCTCATTCACAAATTAAATAAATGTTTCAATTATTATGAGACTCCAAATGCCATTGGCACACTATTATACTATTTATTTAATCATTGAATTTTCATGAATTAACTTTATGTTCAACGGCTTGAAGATTGCTCTAACTCCATTAGACCTTTCATTAACATCCCTTCAACTACTTCAAGAATTTCTAACATCCTTGCTACTCACTAAATATTATAACAAGACCAATGTTGTACTGAACACTGCAAATTCTGGTCTCTACTTCTACCCCCAACCCTCACCCCTAATTACGCAACAAAGTTTCTAAAACTATGGTTACCAGCTCTTTGTTGAAGAAAAAAAAACTAACCCAACACCTTATTCACCAATAACACACTTCATAAAAGAAAACAACCCCTCCACGCACCCAGCGCATTCATCACTCCCTCTGAAGTTGATAAAAGCCCCTAATAACCTTACCTCACTCAAATAAGCCTGATGCAACTTTAAAAAATTGAGACTACCGCACATGGTTGTGTCTGTATGGCTCACAGAACCCAAACTATTTCAAGGGTATGTAGAATGGGGTATTACACATTCATTGAGTATTTTGCTTTATGAACTTGATTACAACATGCATTAAATGTGTCTAAATTGAACTAAAGTTCCATATCACTTTGATTATCCATTTGGTTTGTAATACCCTCATGGAAAATATTCTCTAAACAAAACTTGCAATACCCTTATATAGGGGGTGTTAAATACTTTAATCGTCCCCTTATTTATTTTATTTGAATGAACAAGAGCAAGTTCCATGCAATACTTTCATTTTATTCTTTCTTCATTATTATCAACCATTGAGGGTCTATTGCAGTGGCAACCACGTAGGTAGGTGTAGCCATGTAGGTGGGGTTTGGTAGTAGGAACCTACTTAAAGTGTTGGTAGGTAGGTCAATGGTAGGGTGGGTAGGTAGGTAGGTCAATGGTAGGGTTGGTAGGTGGGTGGGGATGAGAGTAGCACATTTTAAATTTACAAGTGAGTGGGTAGATGGGGAAGAGTCTACTTTTAATTTAAATATATAGGCAAGTAGGTTGGAGGGGGACAGTGAGGGGTAGTGGGTGGGTGGGCAGGAAAAGTTTCAAAAGCCAAAAAAAAAAA
>Ga0209611_10012837_pt1 | contig 11671 bp, 8 predicted proteins | sample S1TSphgellanicum_3_FD_187693 | JGI IMG/M metagenome (GOLD analysis project Ga0209611, IMG submission 187693) | Host-associated microbial communities from peat moss isolated from Minnesota, USA - S1T2_Fc - Sphagnum magellanicum MG (SPAdes) (version 2) | ecosystem: Host-associated > Plants > Peat...
GTGAACTTTTAATCTAAATACCTCCTATAGCCATATCCATGCGTTGAGTGTTAGCACTTTATGTGTGTATGTGTAGTGTAGATACTAGAATGATCTAAGTGATAAATCTCTTATAAGGTTGTTGGGTTTTTTTTTTCTTTTTAGGTGGTATAGACCTTGGAAGTGAAGACTACATGTTTATTTTGACATGCACCCTAATTTGCTTGGATGATTGGTGCTTTTGTTTGAAATACAATAGAAGAAGGTAAAGAGGATTTCAATGCCCTCACCCTTTTATATATTTGTTGCTGTTTTGTTTTCTCTTTTGTTTTAAGGTGTTGTAAAGGGCCACATAAGAGCAATCTACCCATAGATCGTTATTCATGAAGTGATTACCAATTTTGTCCAGTTCTTGATTTCAAATTTCACCTTTTTTTTAGTTTTTTTTTGGTTTGTGATGGTACCTTTAGTTTGGTCTTGAGATTGGTTTTTTGGATTTTTAAAGCCTTTGGTTTTGATCATTTTCACAAAAACTTTAAACCTACTTCAATTTAAAACAAGGTTTGGTTCCATCTCCATTACACACAATTAAACATACAAAAAATTGTGTAATATTAATCATGTCAAACCAATCAAATGCAATAACTTGCCTAAAATGTAGGGTAAACCTTTTTTTTTATAATAAAATTATACTTTTGTACCTAAATAACATGAACTTCTTTAAAATGTGGTAGCACCCCCATTCATGTTCTAGTTAAATTTTGAAAGTAGGTTGGTTATTTAGTTAGGTTCCAATGGTGATTATGAGAAAACTTAGAACCTTTAGTTTGAAGACCTTGTAACCTAACCTATGACCTAGACCTTAACTTGTTGAAATCCAAGACTTGCGAACATTAGTAATTACTATCACCTAACAAAGCTAATAAAGGTGCAAAAAGGGAGTTTCCTTATGTGATGGTTAATTTGGATTACCACCTTATCTAACACCTATTGCAAACTTTTTTTTTTGGTATTATTACCTTCTGATCCTTAAGTATTGATAGGTTAGTAATAAATTACAATGCCCTTGAAAGAACCTCTTTTCCACCTACATAATTGTTCTCAACTTTTCAATATTGAAGTATTGATGGACAAATTAATTTTTCGCCGTTCAACATTTTAGGTAGGAAATTTCTGAAAAACATGGCATAACAAAAAAATTGCCAAACCTAAAAATTGATAGTATTCAATATTTATAGTTTCATTGAAGTAAGTGGATAGTCACATGGCAAATCTTGTGGGTAAGCTGTATTATTTTGCTCATTATCATTTGGACTTTCTTTAATATTATTGTTCATTGTCACATGTAGATCAATTTGAGATTCAAGTTTTGAAGAGGGTGACATTGAATAGTTTGAGGCCTTGATCAATAATTTTTTTGAATACATGCCATGTTAGAATAAGATTTGTCATTGTGAGAAAATAACCACTTATAATTTATCACACTTTCATGTAAAAAATGTCAAGTAAGCTATCACTAATGATTACGGTAATGTGTGTCATGTCTTGATATATTAGCAAAACTTTGAGTGCTGACTATGTCAAAAATAATGTTGTTCAAAACTTGATTTTGAAAAGAACATTTGGTTTTGGTTTGTACTTTAAAAAGAAAAAAAACCTTTCAATGTGGTGTTAAGAACAATTTTTTGAATTCATTAAACCTAATTTTTAAAATTTCCAAAAACATCGAAGGTTGGTTTGTTTTAAGATTGAGTTCAATTCCATCCACATTTCACTCAACTAAAATTAATAACTTGTTTAAAAGGGTATCCACATTCATGGAAGTGAGGTCCTGATGTAGGAGAAAATTCGGGAACAACATAGATGGAAAGTCTCATTTATTTTCCTTGGGGCAAGAAGGAAGGGGCCAATTTTTATGGTTTGTTTTTTTGGAGAGGGGGAATCAATGAATTGACAACAAGTTCAATAAAGGTGTAGGAAAATGGGAAAATTCATGGGGTCCTCTTGAATTCTTGGGCCACATATCAATAATTCATTGAACAAGTGTTAATTTTGTAAGTTAGAGTTACAAAAGAAGTTTGGTGACAACTTTTTTCTTGGGTGATGCAACATGCATCCAACACCATCACAATTTATCTCATAAGGTTTGTGCAAAGTTGTTTTGTCACAACCTAAAAACATGGTTGGGTTGTTGCATGTTTAGAGAACCTTATATTTATACAATTAAAGAACTGGTAGAAATGGATTTAATTCTTGTAGAATTGTTCCACGTTATTGTAACAACAAATTTGCATTTCACATGTATACATTCACTATGTCTACCTTAATTTTCAACACATTTAACATTGCCATTCATTAAAACACCATATTCATAGTTATTTCATATAACCAAAATTTGCACTTCAAAATACATTTTAAAAAGTCCAGAACAAGATTACAATTCATTTCATTATATTTTGATACTACAAAATATTCACACAGTAATATGAACATAATGTTCACTGTAGAAGTTTGTGCTTCTTTGTATTACTACAAACATGAATCAAAATTACAACAAAATCTTATGTTTTTAAAAAATGAAATTAAACAAACCAAATAAAATCTGTGGTGTATCAAAACAAAATTTGTGGTTTTTTGTTACAAAGTACATACAGCTCCTTTCACTCTTTCCCAAAATTGTGTCTAAGAATTAAAAATATCCTTTCTTCTTCCTAGAACTTTCTCTTTTGGGTAGTCCCAAGTTGCATAACCATGATTAAATAAACAACAAGAATTCAAAACTTCAAACTAACAATGTTCCATGATTAGTCCTTATCCAAATGCCTTGTTCATCCAAACCATGTACTCATCCTACCCCCATTAATGAAAACCTAGACTTGTTTATAAAAGGGATTACAACCCATTTTAGGATTGTGTTTTAGTTTCAACAAAGACAATTTCACAAGAATGATTCAAATCTAGTTTCAACAAGTTGCAAAACTCAAGTTCAAATATCCCAAAACATAACTTAGAACTTCGACTTGACCTTGCCCAATACCTTGAACATGCTAATACTAGTGAAAACACAAAATACTTTCATTTCATTGTAAGTTATAGACCTTTTGAATTGACTTCGACATACATCTATAATTCATTATATAAATCTTCACTATTGATTATGCCAAAACTTGTCATTCCTTCATTGCTTTGACAAAACCTCATTGTTAATTAAGGCAAACATGCAAAGGTTCATTAATGAAAATGGTAAAACACACAATATTTACATTTGTCACTAAAGATAATGGCAAAGCATGTAACACCACTCATCTGTATATATACATATATTGTAAATGGTGAAAATGCCAGAGAACATTATGCTTTCACTTTGTTAATCTATTCTTAGCAATGAAAATGATTGAAGCATGCAATACTTAAATTTTGTGTTATTGTAATCTAAATGGAGAAATTATATTATATATGATGGAGAAATGTGCAATATTTGTGTCTAATTACTATACACAATATAAACATCAAAATATTTCATGATGAAAACCAATGAGTTTGGACTAGTAAATTTGTGTAGGATGCAATGGTCTTCACAAGGCCTAGTAAAAACAACCCACTCTAAACAATTACAATAAACCCCCTTGATAATCATGCCCATTTTAGTCACATTCTTATTTCTATCACCCATTTTTTAGTCACCATTTGTTTTAATAAAAAACATCATTTGTTAGAATCACTATCACATTTGTCAGGAGCACAGAATATTTGCAAAGCTTTCTTTGTAAATGTGATTATAATAGGAGAAATCTAAAGCAAATATTAGGGTTTTGTAAATTGTAGTTTCCTTTGGCAATGTTAGTGTTGCTTTATGTCGAAGTTGTGCAAAACTAACAACAATGAATCCAGTTGAAAAGAAAAGAAAAGAAAGAACAATAATTTTTTTCATGTAAACAAGTAAAAGATATGCAAACTTGTCAAAAAAGCTAAAAATTCTTAATTAAAAAAAATCTAGTTGACAAGATACACAAACTTAATAATTAAGGAGCTCAAACTCTATGTAAATCGTCATATTAAAACAAACAAAAATCACAACCTTTTTCAAGTCTAATAATGCATAGTAGAGCCGAGAATAACCCATGGAGGAAATTTAAACAGTTGGCACCTTGATCTAGTGTAAAAGGCTGTTTTTGTAACCTTTTTCCCCCTATAGTCACAATCTTGTAAGGGTTTATATGAAATGTGACTATACATTTTTGAATCACAATTTATTAGTGTCACAAAAGGAGTGGTCATCAAGGGCATGATTATAAAGGGGGTTTACTGCAGATGCATGTTCATGCGGTAGAGGGCACTATTGTTCAGCATCAATGAATTATCAAGAGGGAAAGTCAAATTACTTTTTTTTTAAAAAGTACCACAACCAAGTCTGAAAATCTGAACTCCCAACCTCACAACTTTGTGCTAACAAATGACTGTCCTAGTCATTAGATCACCATTTCACTAGTCACTAGATTACCATTGTTTACTTCAAAACAAATGCATACCTTCTGCACTTAAATGCCAAAATTCTGAAATTTTAAAATGGAGCTGCCAGAACTATTCCGTTAGAAAAATTAATTATTTTGACAGAGATTGCAAATTGTGAGTGCTGGGTACAGTAGCCAACACATTGGTGAAGGCAAATAAGAAATAAATTCAGAGGTATGAGGGCAAAGTGATTAATTAGTAGGCACAACTTACATTATTCTATTGGATAGAAGGCAAAAGGTTGACATTGCAACAAAAGCAGCAACTAAAACTAAGCTAACCATCATGGTTGATGGTTGTCTATGGTACAGGAGCCCATTGGAAAAGTGGTTTCTTGTCTACCCACCATTTATCCCTTATTAGGTTGATGCTGGTTTCCTCTGTCCATCATGTACACCACCACCCATCACTCATTAGTAGGTGCTCAATTGCCTCTGAACATTACCTTGCAGTGCAAAACAAACACTATAGGACTCCAGCCATGAGAACTGTCTGGAAACACGTAAATTTTCTCTGAAAATAGGGGGTTAGGGGACTCATCCTAAACCCTAAACCCTTGATGCCATGATCGGGGACAAAATTGAGAGGCTAACATAGTCTAAAAACCCCAAGATTCCTAACCACAGGTGTCAAATGGATGTTCCAATCCTAAAAGAGCAAGAACTACCTACCTGCACCTCACATCCGAAACCACAGGTAGAAGTACTATGCATCAGAACCTACAAATATCCTTCAGGGGCAACATTTACCAGCCCTATGTTTGACTCTCAGTAACCATTTGGCCATAATTCTACAATTCAATAGTAGATGGGGATCCTTTCAGATGGTTGCAAATCCCTGTCTTTGTGCAGTTTTTTCTTTTGCAAAGCTGAGTGAATTTCTTAGATTTAATTCTGCAGACATTGCAGGATAACACTTTTGTGTGAACAGCATAAAAGGCAGCACTGATATGAGATTCATGTCTCAATGCCGGAAATGTCTGACTTCGGTGAAAACCATAGCAACTCCATACTTATTGCAGCAATCAATTGCATCCTTGTCACGCATGCTGCCGCCAGGTTGTGCTATAACCTTAACTCCAGCCTTGCAAGCATCTTCAACTGCATCGTTCCAGGCAAACGGGAAGAAAGCATCACTGGCCAGAGCAGCACCCTTTGCTTCCTCTCCAGCTTTCTCAAGGGCTATTTGCAAGCTCTTCACCCGATTGGGTTGCCCACTGCCCATTCCCAACATCCGATTATCCTGTCACAATAGCAAAACACTGACATGAGGACAACTGGTCTCTTTGTTTGTGCAATGTAGAAAGGGAACTCTTCAATGAAATACACTCAAATCCCCAAGTATCAGCTGTGAGAACAGACCTTGGCCACAACAATAGCATTACTCTTGACATGCTTGCAGCAGAGCCATGCAAATTGTGCATCATCTACAAGCTCCAGAGAGGGTACTTTATCTGTAACAACCCTGAAACCGAGGTCATCAGGGGTGAGATCATCAGAATCCTGAAGCAACCAACCACCACCAATTTGCCGCAAAGACCTCCGACCTGCTTTAGTTTGCTGGGCTTCCAGAATGCGCAAAGTCTTGGATTTTCCCTTGAGGATCTGGAGTCCCTTCTCTGTATACTTGGGTGCTATCACAATTTCATAGAACATACGTGTCTCTCCATCTGCTGGACTCCGAAATTCACGTATTTCACGTGCCAGTGTCTCATCCACCTCCACATTGAATGCAACAATGCCGCCAAATGCGCTGACAGGGTCAGCCCTTACTGCTTGTTGATAGGCTTCCAGTAGCCCAGTGTTTGGACCAACAGAGGCAACCCCACAGGGGTTGGTGTGCTTGACAATCACGCATGTTGGGTTTGTGAATTCACATACACAGTTCCAAGCAGCATCTCCATCCAAGTAATTGTTGTATGACATCTCCTGCATGTCATAACAGGATGTTCTAAATGAAATCATCCTTTTTTCGAACTCAAAGAAAAAAAAGTTTCAAAATATGATTTCACCAAAGAAATATCTGACATTGAAAAACACACCTTTGGCACAGATGACCTACTCAAACATCTGATGCCACCAGCACAGAAGGTCATATACCTTGCCATGGTGCTGGACAGCTGTAGCAATACCTCCTGTCCCCACTTCAGACAATGACTTGTCCTCATAAAAGGCTGCCCGTTGGTGTGGATTTTCACCATATCTCAATGGTGACTTCAGAGAGAGAGATAATGACAGGCTTGGAGGGAACTCATGCCTGCCTGATGCATCTGCAGCCACAACAAACAAGATGATCAAATGACCAAAAAGACCCAACCTTGTCTTTAATGTGATGGCACAATAATGGGTGTGATTGAGTCTGTTCACAATCTCCCATGTTGCAATAGCTAAACTGTCTCCCACACATATTCGGTAGAGATGTCTACAGTAGACATAATTAGCACAGGAGAGGTTTGCATACACTACCTTTATCACTTGTGTTCTTCCAAAACCACTCGGCCACAGCGGAGTCATAGGAGGACACATGCTGGAATGCCTTCCATGCCAGCCTCCTGCGAAAGGAATAGCTATCACCCTTGCACTTCAAACTCTCTAGGAGTGCTGGGTAATCAGCTGGGTCTACCACCACTAACACATCCTTGTGATTCTGTAAATACCCCTTGAAAAACCCCGCAGACTTAGATATCTGATACTTGTTTCAAGTTAAAGTTAAGGCCATCATTACATATAAAACACAAGTCTCTTGTGATCAGTATTCAAGACCCAGAATCATATCCACATCACCAATATACTCCTTTGTACAACAAATAACTCTCACAAGAATTGAGAAATCTCTGTACTCATGATTAAGAAAGCCAGAACAAGGTTAAAAATTTTCCTTCAAGTCAATGAAAGACTTCCAGATAAGAACTTCAGAATTGGAACAAAGAAAAACACAGAAGGGTAGAACTTAAAACAAATAACAATAAGACCAGCAGTATGAACACAAAAGCAACAGTCTCGCTTCTTGTTCAGGGACCATCAACAGTGCTGTGTATAATAGTTGAATTTTTTTATCAGAACTTAGCCACTGACTTGGTCAGCTCCCAACAGTGGGTATAGGCCAGAAAAACCAGTAGCCTGCCTTACTGAGTTTCTGTTGCAAGTCTGGAAGCAACCAGAAACTCAGCCATGATACTGGCTAGCAACTAACACCAAAGAAGGGGAGAAAATGTAGAGAAAAGAAAAGGTGAAAAGAACCCTAAAAAAAAGAGTACACATAATAAGAAAAAAAAACACAGACAACAGAGGAAAAACAGATGAGGACCAAGTGGGCTTCCAAAAGCTTCCCACTTACAACACTCTAAACAAAATCATCCAGAAGACTCCAAATGCTGAAATTCCAAAAGGAAATTTCTCTTTATTGAGAAACCCTCTAGTCCTTTTTAACAGAATCTTTAGAGGGTAGTCTTCTTTATTCTTCTGAATATCTTTCGTAAGAATAGAGAAAACTCCATTCTCACAATGAAGAAGAAACAGCAAGGTTAGCACTTCCTCAGGAAGCCACAGAAAGAACCAAACTAGGGAAAACAAAAACAAACAAAAAACAAAAAACGCATGCCGGTATGAAAAAAAGTGCCAGTCTCACACCTATTCAGGGACCATCAACAGCAGTATGTATGATAGTGACTTAACTACCACAACTTCCCCACTGACTTCATCAGCTTCCTACAGTGGGTAAAGGCCGGTGACAAGCATCGAACTGGGTTTCTGCTGCAATTCTGGAAGCAACAGGAAGACTCAGCCATACTACTGGCTAGCAACAGACCACAACAACAATGACCAGACAAAGAAACAAAGAATGACAGAAAGGGAAAAGAAATACTAAAGGAAAGGACAAACAGGGAAAGACTAGGAACACTGAAGGATAGACTGACCATCTGAGAAACAATGAAAACTTTAGAACTACAAAGCCTCAAGAATCTGTAAAACTGACTATTGATAACACCCAACTTAGGAGTAATAGCCCTGTACAAAGGAAAAGTGGAAGTTTCTTGATCAGAAAATGCTAGTTCCATCAGCCCACAAAGTTGCATGAAGTTCAAAGAGCAGTGAAATGTTGCCCTAAAAGGCTCAGAGGTGTAAAGAAAAAATTCCATTGGCAGATTGCCTCATCTTCGGGAAAAACGCCTCATCATAGTCTTTAGTGAGCTTCACCACCCCACAGACTAAATATTTACAGCTCCAAGTACTGGCTTACAAAGTATAGATATCATGCACAGAAGGACTAAGCAGGAAATTTTTTTAAGCAGCTACATTGGATCGAGGATAATCCCTACCTTACCTTAGCAGCCGCCCTGATCATAGCTGGACCTCCAATGTCAATATTCTCCACCCCTTTCTCAAAACTTGTTCCTCCTGGTGCTGTGACTGTGCTGTAAAATGGGTACAGGTTAACCACCACCACATCGATCAATCCTGCCAACCAAGAAGCAACATTCTTAGATGTAAACTTGCTGATAACTACTTCAATACTCAGAATCACCGAGGTCATCTTGTGCTGCTCCCATTGCCCCCACCCACCACACATTGAAGAGTGATTTCAAAGATTGATATCAGTTACAAATGCCTGTGGTAAACGCCAATGTCCCGCTGAAACCTTGAACCAACTAAGGAAGCACATGGTCCACAGCCAAATCTCACCAATTCCATGTTGCTGAAGTGCATCAATGTGGGGATGCAAGTCTCGCCTAGCCAGAATACCTCCATGCACTGCTGGGTGTAGTGTCTTGACACGGCCGTCCAACTAGCAACCAACCAGCCATAACCAAACAATGAGACAAAAGACAAGTAAACTAGCATATCAACCAAAAGAATTGCGCAGTGTCAACACTCCTGAACATCCTGCCTCTAGCTGCAATGCCCAAAAAACCCATCTGCAATCCACAACAAATGCATGCCCTGCAAGGTATCCTCAAGTACAACACCACGATCATGTTCACAATCCAATGATGAAGCTGTGATGTCAGTCAGGTTGGCACATTGAAGAGTCGTATGAAATCAGACCATTGAGAATGAATGCATGGTAGCATGCCTCACCATCTCAGGAAAGGACGTCAGCTGCTCAACAGGTGTGACCTCATATCCTGCCTGCTGCAATGTTGATGCTGTACCACCTGTCGAGATGAGCTTAAACCTGGGCAGGAGTGCACGAGCATTTCCAATTAAGTTCAAGTCAAAAAAGTTCCGCCTCAAATCATGAATTGGGTACTTGAAACAGGAGATACAACAGCTATAGACAATACGGAAAACTCTGAAGACATACTTCCGCATTGAGTTTCACGTCAAACAATAAAGAAACACAAGAAACAAAAACCCTATTGTACCCGAGATCAACGAGACCTTTCGCCAGAAAACCAACGTCGCGTTTATCTGAGAGGGATATGAGCGCCTGCTGCTTAGGTCCTGCAACTTCAACCAGCGAAATTCGTTGAAAAAGGAAAAAACCCATAACGTCGTCACATGCACTTGGCACCGGAGGTCGAAGAAGAAGAAGAAGAAGAAGAAGAAGACGAAGCAATTCCAAACGCTGGAGATATAACAAAACCCAAGCGAAATAAGCAAACCCAAAACCCATTCTTACTTTGGTGCGGCGAAACGACGGTAGACTCCGTAGTCGTCGGAGACACATCAGCTGCAGCCGACATGGCTCTGGAGCTCCAAACTCTCGAACAGAGCTGCTCCTGCTGCTGCTGTTGCCGCCTGCTTCCAAGCGAAGAAACTCCCCGTGCACTGTTGAATTGAAGATATGGGTGACACAAAGAAGAAGAAGAAGAAGAAGAAGAAGACGAGTACAATGGTAATACACTGGACAAGGAGCCACAGCGCGAAGGCGAGAAGAAACAAGAAGAAGAATAGCAGGAGGAGAAAGCCACAAGAGATTGGGAAGGCGCGGCCATCGCCATGGCTGCTGTTGCTGCAGCGCCAGTCACAGAGAGTTACAACTGCAGAGAGGCCAGTCAAAGGCAGGAATATTAGGGTTTGCGGCTTCTTCTTCTACAGAACAGGTGCATTCCACATGTCTGTAATGTCAAGTCCACAGACCGACCAACAAATTCCAGTCGGGGCAGTTTAGCTAAATTTTAAATTGATAACCATTTTTTGGGGGTTTTGAGTACGTAGTAATAATAATTATAAGGATGGTTTTCCTTCCAAGAAGGAAAATGCAGGCTATACCATAGTCATTTTTTATTTTTTATTTATTTATTTTTTAAATCTAAAAAATAATTTGAGTTTGAACTGAATTCCAAGTTAACTGAATTGCATTTCAGTTCAATTGAATTGAATTAAATTACAATTAGATTAAAATTTAATTGTGTTGAATTCAAATTCAATTGAAGAGAAATAAGATACAAGTTAGTGGAGAAAGTATTGAAATTTTGCTTGCAAATATTGTCTTGATTTTTTATATTAAAGTACTCAAATTCAAAAAACACCTTTCCATGCCTCTTTACTTGAGAATAGGTTAAATAAGTTTTAATTTGGAATTGTCCAATTGATGACTTACATCTTATGAAACCTAAAGTTGTTCTATATAAACCAACTTCCATGAATCATTGTCACTGCAATTAATTTAGATGATTGTCAAAAATAAAATGTTTTTAAATATTTCAAAAGATTCTTTATTTTCATTCACGAAAATTCTATCTAAAATATATATATTTGAAAATTTTTAATGTTCTACAAATAATATAATGAATGTTGAAGATGCCAAGGTATTATAAAATATGACAAACCAAATGAAACAATATCACATACTTGATGATTTATGGGTTAGCTCATTTAGGTATATAAGTCAATCATAAATATTCAAATTTAATTTTCTATGGTCTTTTAAATACAAAGTGGAATTTATTTATGAATAATTTGCTTGTTCATTCTGTGAACTTTTGACTTACACCCACCATTCATTTAATTTACCTGTTGTAAATATTTGAATTTAAATGGAGTTTTAAAACAAGGGTGGGTAAAGTTTGAATAATTAGGGTTTTTTTTTTGTTAGCTTGAGTTGTAAAGAAACTTCGTGCCTTGCGAGTTTCTTCTGTTGTTTTTTCTTTGTGTTTTTTATTTTCATTGTTAAACAACATTCACATCTTTGGCCTTGCTTCCTTCATTTTTCTCACTTTTGATCATTTTGCTTC
>Ga0209611_10012839_pt1 | contig 11669 bp, 3 predicted proteins | sample S1TSphgellanicum_3_FD_187693 | JGI IMG/M metagenome (GOLD analysis project Ga0209611, IMG submission 187693) | Host-associated microbial communities from peat moss isolated from Minnesota, USA - S1T2_Fc - Sphagnum magellanicum MG (SPAdes) (version 2) | ecosystem: Host-associated > Plants > Peat...
AAAGAAATGGGGAAATTTCCCTATTTTCCAGTCTGCTGGAAAAACTCCAAGCAAGCCTGAAGGTAGAACAGTCACTTCTGCTACCTCAAGAACTGGGGAATTTCCCCCATATTTCTACCTGGGTGAATGGATTGAAAGTCCCAGGAAAGGCTCTTTCTTTGCTCACCTATTTGTCCTCTCCTTCCTGCTTTGTCTCAAAACCCCATCTTTTTACTAACTTACCTACCTACATTCAAATTGCTCATTTTTTTTTTCCTCCCTAAAGACAAAAGGTGAGGTGTCAAAATACCTTGAGACCTCAAAACAATTGTTTTAACGCTTGGGTCCCCAAACTGACACCAACATGCGTTATCCTTAGATGAGATGAGTCTCCAAGTGCAAATTTAACATTCCATGGGTTACCTTTAACCTCTAACATTAGACCTCGCTCAAGAACCTAAATCTATCGCTGTAGGAACCAGGGTGAATCAACACCCACACTGGTACCTTCACCTAGAAACCCCAAAGGGAAGGTAGCACCAACCACATCAAAGAATTAATCATGAATAAAAAATATACAAAGGCAGAAGAAGAAGCCATTTGATGGTGTTATTATTCATGCCAAAAAAATCAAATAGCACCATTAGGATCTAAAATTGTGATCAATATTACCTTGCTTGCTAGTTTAGCAAGAGTTCCTATGTTTGTTAACGGCCCATTAGATGGCCATGCCCACCTCAAAAGAAAGGTCTAGCTTTGATGAACAATCTTAGAACTCGATTACTCCTTATCAAAGTTGAAACATCATTTTTAGCCCATCAGAAATAAAAAATGAAATTTCATAAAATGTCCACTAGTTGTCTAGGAAAAGAAAAAATAATCATCATGAGTCTTTGAAGTAAGGGAAACATCATCTTCTAAACTTTAACAACAATTTCACCAAGAATAATGTCTTCAAGGCTAAAGCGAAGATGTTTTGAAAGGCCTCCCATCTTTTCCAAACCTAAAAAAATGCAATCCATTTGGGAATTTTTTTGGAATTGGTCAACAAACAATGTTATGGAATTTCAATGAAAGACTTTTAATAAACCTGGCAATGAGGAGAAATCACCATACATTTTCACTAGGAGCCAACAAGAATACCCCTACTGAAAGTTGACCAAGTAAGAATATCAACTTTTGTGGGCTTAGTGTTATGCCAAAGACATCAATGATCTGTTGAGAAAAAATCCCATCTAGATCCAATTGCTGCAAAAACATGATCATGAAAGTTTGTGAGGAAGAATGTTTCTTAATATTGGAGAAATGTCATCTTTTGACTTAGTATCCAAAGAAAAAAGTATCGGCCAATTGGGTTCCTATGGCACTCCTTGTAGTGGCCAAACTAAACCCAACATATGTTAGATTTGGCCTTGGAGACCTTAATTTAGTCTAAATATGTGACATCTACAATATTTAAAGGTCGTTTAGATGATTTTTGGGTCTTTTACCAGGTACTGGTGTAGACATTAGTTCACCCAAAATGAACCATGGTTCAATGTAGGTGATGGTTTACATTGACCTTCAACCAATTCATGTGACCTTTCCAAAAAATAATGACCAAAAATAGAAATAAAATCATCAAATTTTAAAAGCAATCAAGATACTAAAAATAAAGCCTCATCTTTAATAACTTTCATTTAAATAAATACACATGTTCTTTTTACAATTTTATCTTTGAAAAAAAATTTGTTTGACACCAAATTGACCATTTATGACATTAAACGTTAATCAACCAAATTGTTTTACAACCCCAAGAGATGTTAAAAGGAAGCATGGACAACAAGCATAAATTCTAGAATTGTTGGTATTGATTGGATTTGACTTGTGATCATATGTTTTTAATTGAAACCTTTTTTTAAAAATTACCTATTCAATTAGGGCTCTAAATGGCTTTGCATAACCAAATTTTTACATATTATTTAAAATAGGAATATGAATTTAAAATACCATACTTGTATGTACTATTATAAATGGGTTTTGATGCATAATTTATTTAAATAAATTTGATGTGCATACAATACAAAGGTTGTGCAATGAAAGGAAACATAATGTGATTCATTGATGTAATGAATGTTTTTATAGGTCTAGTCTACTAGTGATTTAATTGTTATAATTGGAATGTGCAACAATGCTTTCTAATGTTGCTTTCTTCTTGAAGGACTTCTAAAAAGTGTTAACAATTGCATCTACTTCTTTCCCCTTGGTATGGGTTTGCTTCCAACTCAACCCATACTCTCCATGCATGAGATTATCCATTTCTTTTTATTTTTAATCAATCCTTTTCTATTCAATTTACAAACCAAATCATTAGCAATTCCATACCCAATGAAAATTAGCTGAACATATATAACATTCCAACGATTACATGCCAAAAATTAGTACCATGGCTTGGAACAAGGTGTGATTATGAGTCATGCTACTTTAGTGTGTATAAAGGTGATTCATTGGAATTGTTTGAACATAAGGAATGTCTACCTTTCAACTATAACAAAAGATCCATGTTATTGTCCACCAACAATTACACCTCATATTTTTGTAGTTTTCTTTTTTTCATTTTCAAATGCCTTACATACACTCATAATTAATTGTTAACATGATTAACCATTGTATGCATTATTTGATCATCCTTGTGTTTTGCTTCAATTTTTTTACAAACTTCTTGTATTGTACTCAGTTTCATTAGGGACTCTTCATGTCATAATGTTATCCATTGCAAGCTTTTCAATCAATTTTATAAAGGGTTAAAGCATGGTTGGGGGAGGCAAAGTATTGTCCCAAATGGTAATTTTCCATATGTCCTTAACAAAATATTCAACACCAAGATCATATAAAAACCCAATGGTATTTGAATCATAAAATCACAATATACATGAAACTAACCTTCAAACTCTAGAAAGGTTTTTTAATTTAATAGGATCACATTGTACCAAAGGGGTAAAAGCAAGCTCTAGTAACTTCTTTTATGCAAACACATTGTACTATTTTTCAAATGAATGTTTTAAAACTTAAACCATGTCAACATTCAAAAAAACACTTTTAATGTTACATATTATAACAAAACATAACCTATAAAATAAAATAAAAATAAAATAATTTTTTAAAATTTATTTCATGGTGGATATGAGTGTATTTGCATACTAAAAAATGCAATTATAGTCCAAAACCAATTGAAATGATTTTCAACCTTTACCAAAAAAAATCACATTTATTTCACATGTGATTCCACATATTTTGAACCATGATTGTGAACCATGTAAAAAGTTTCATATTTTCATCTCACAAATGGGGTTTTTTTAAGGTGTTGACCATAAATATGTGGTAAATTGAAATTTTGATAAAAATAGAAGGTGACAACCAATGTGAGATGGGCCAATGCATAAAAATCCATTTCAAACACTTATTTGAATGACTAATGAAACCAAATAACCAATGTAATCTAAAATGATAAATGAATTTTTTTTATAATGTATACCATAAATATACCCATGATTTTTTTAATTTTCAAAAATAATATTAAAAATTTGAAATTTGTAATCATAAGGCTTAAATACCAAAAAAATTATAATTAAAATGCACCACATTTTGGGAGGTGTATATTACAATATTAGACTAAAAACCCCTAAAAATGGTCATCAAAAAAAAATTTACCCTTTTTGGTACTTTAATCAAATGGTTGTGAATGTTTAATTAATAGTTTGACACAATATTAATATTATCAAACTTTGCTATTTTCAAAAAATGAAAATTTGCCACCATCTAAAACAACCACATATGTATTAAGCACCAATTGTTTTTGTTTTGGCAATCTCATAGTCATTTTGGATAATTTATTGAAAGTTAATTCTTAAAATTTTGTCCATTGAAAGGAGTACATAAAAAATGTATAATTTTAATCAAACGTTTGAGAATGATTGTTCCTAGACAACTATTCTTGAAAGCATCATGTTTTTGGAAATTTGAAAATTTCAAATCCATTACTTGAAATGAATATTTTCAATTTAGGACCGTAATGGACTAATATTTTCATAAGATTTGTGTCTCTTGGCACTCACACCAAATTAGCCTAATTTTTGGCATGCATTAGATCATGTGATCTTAAAGACTCAGGTATAAAAAGTTAGTTCTAGATTTATTGAATAAATATGCATAAGTATTATGGACAATTTAGCAACTTGAAAACTTCATAAGGAAATTGGTTGAAAGTTCCAAATTGAATACTCTAGGTAATTCAATGCACATTTTATCATAACTTTACATCAATAACCTTATTACCACATGCTTTTAACATGGACTAAGTGGGTCTTGAGGTCCTTCAATTTGAAAGCAAAGTCACATTTGTATTGGGCCCCTATTAGGATTACAAATATGTCCAAAAATGCAATGGCCAACCATGTTTTCACCTAAAATTGAAGTAGGTCCACCAAAACATTTATGGAAGATATTCAAAAAATCATTTTACTTCCATCCTTGTTTTTATCAAGAAACTTTATCATGGCTATAATATAATAACATGGCTTTTGTGATTTGATTGCATGGCAATAGAAATGGAGTCAATAGTTTGATAAAGATTTGTGATCTCCAATTACAACCTACATTGGATATTTGAGATCCTTCACAACATTATGGAAATGTATTGAACACTTCATGGAAAGAAACCTTTGTAACCATGAACTAAAACAATTAAAAATCCATTACCTTTTGCAATATTTGTGTAAGCTTTATTTGCAAAGCGATAACATCTTTTGGATCACTAAATAACATCAATATTTACAATGTGCTACCAATAAACTATACAAGGAACTATTATATTTACTACATTCAAAATTGAATCAAGGAATGTTGTCAATGTTGTTGAGAAAATAAGCCCCAATTTAGAGAAGGATAGACAACCAACCTTTGGTTTCTTGAAAGAGTTTCATAATGTTTCATAGTGTTCATGACTTTCTAACTCCATAATCAATTTTTACATTCGCAACTTTGCCTTTACAACAAATACCTTTTCCTTTGCAACAAATGGATGTTCTTCCACCATTGTTAAATGTTGTTTTCACCAAAAAAATGATGAAGAACTTGCTTTGAAGTTTACCTAAACATTAACATTTGACAATCTAAATCCAAGATGGTTAATTAATAAGAGAAAAATGACTATTGAACACCCTCATGTTGCAATACCAAAACTTGAGCTCTTTACAACAAAACTTTAACAAAAAATTTAGTAGTCACCTTACAAAGTCCTTGATTTATTTTGCTCCATTAGCACACATATAAACTAAAAACAAAGATATTAAATAAGGACCACAAAGGAGATAGTCATATACATTATTTTGTGATGGGACTTAAACTTTTGTGGAAAAAGTCCATTCCAAGAAACATTTGTTGTAGTGTCAAAGCAATTCATGTTCCCTGCAAAATTTAAAAATCTTAAGGTCCTCCCCCACTATTGTGCTAAGTTAGACTAATATTTTTTCTAAACCAAAGTTTTTTAAAAGATTAAATTATAATAAAAATAAAGAACTCCAAATACTTGTTTTTCCTTCACATGTTTATTTGATTAGTTGTTTGAGTGTTGTTAATCCATTTAGGAAACCCCTTTTCACTATTAGTCATGATATAACTATAATAAATTTTTAAAAAATTAAAAATTATCATCAACATGTTTGGTTTGACAATGAAAATGACAATCCCTTAAAATATGTTTTTGAGGGTCCTTTTATTACATATTGTGTAAATGGAATAAGATTGGTTCCAAGTTTGGTAATTAGTTGGACATTGAACTACTTAAAATGTTGGAATGGTTTTGCTTTGTTTCCAAGACTTAGGGTTACTCATTTGATTGTGTAAATACATCTAAACAAAATGAAAAGGGTGTTATGTATTTGTGTTCTAGAGATTTGACCACCTTTTGAAATTATATCACTATCAAAAACCTTTTATCATGTAACCATTCAATTTGAGACTACATGTTATCTATCATTTGCAATTATGTTTTATCATGTTTACAACTACTCATTGTGCTTTTAAATTTGTTATTATTTTTGCGACTATATATGGTGCAACTACAAAATTTCACATCCTTTCATATTGTCTAACTTGTTGAATTTTTCATCCAAGAATAGGGCCCTATGTTCATTTCATCACAAAATTAATTATAACTTGGCTACTTCTTATGGTGTGCTTTTACATTTAATGAACATTATGGTATTGTGGATTACATTGAGAATATATTTAGCTTGTATTCAATGTACATTAAGCATATCTTAAATGTATTTATCATATTTAAGTATATTTAGCTTATATTCATGGTGTATCAACATATTTAGTTTTCATTTAATGTATATTACACATATATTTGCTCATATTATGGGAATATTGAAACTCAACATTTTCATTTTGATTTTATATGGTTTGTTTAAAAATATACCATATCTTATAAGGTATGATTAAATAATAGTGGGGAAATAATATTAATATGATATAATCATCATATTAAAAAATCCTATTTATTGATGAATGATTATTATCAACTAATTGATTACTTAATATAAGCCATGAAATAATCAATGTTACTTACTTCGTTCATTGAATTTAATTAATATTAACTAATATATAATAATTAACTGATTGATTATTTACTGAAATTTTCAACAATTAAATATTAAATCATAAAGTGATATAATCATTAAATATTACTAATGAATTATTACCATTAACTAATTGATTAGCTAATTAATAAAAATATGCAATAATATTTTAATGAGCCAATAAGTAAATGGATTATTATTTCATATTTCATATTTAAATATTTTCACTAATTTCTTAACCATTAAATATTATATATTAATTAATTTACTTAATATATTCATAGATAACTCTTAATCTGAATTGATTGATCTAATTCAGATTATTAATATTAAATAATTAATTATTTGAAATAGTTCACCAAAAAATTAGATGAATTAAACTCATTAATTAAATTAATTGTTTCAAATAATTATTTAATTTAAATAATCAAATTTGGGAATCCAAGTGAATGATTATTAGATTTTATTTTAATTCAAATAATCAATCTAAATAGTTAACTTTTAGATATTTAATTCTCAAACTAATTATTAAATAATTATTTGAGATAATTAAAATTCAAATATAAAATTAAATTAAGTACTTTGATAATTAATTATCTGAATTGGACTAATTGATTCAAATCATTCATTTAGATAATTTGTTCATATATAAAATTATCAAGTAATTACATATTTAGTTGTATAATTTATAAAATTGAAAAACAAACACACACGCACGCACACACATACAAAGTATGTGGGAAAATATTTTTCTAATTGCAACCCAATTTGCAATTAAGGTGCAACTAAAATATTTAACCTATAGGTTTCGTCCTTAAATCTCATTTTAAAAATTATAGAAAACAGTTATCTTTTTTGTGTTGTCACATTAAAATACATGTGCCAATTTGGGATGAATTCAAAAAAGTTTAACCCTGAAAACAAAACATAAAATTAACAAAAAAAGATTTACATTGTTACATTTTAATTCATTTACCTTTCTACCATCCTACATGCTTACCTACTTAAGGTCCTATTTTTTGACTTGGGTAGGTAGGTAATAGGTATGTATTTTCATTTTTTCCAAAATACAATTTATTTTCCATGTGGTAGCTTTTGATTGTGCCATGTGTTATAATGGATTACCATTTTAAATGAACATTCATAGTTTTAAAATTTAAATTTATTTAGAAATGCACAAATTGTACCACATGTCACAATATAAGAGCATTTTAAATTAACAATCATAATAAAAAAATTATTTCTTTGGAAATGCACAAATTATGCCATTTGGCAAACTTTCATTGTGCCACACATCACAATATATGACCATTTAAAATGAACAATCATAATTTAAAAATTATTTAAAAATATGGAAATGCATAAATTATGCCACATGGAAAAAACCAATTTGGCTACAAGTATCAATATTAAAGCATCAATAATGGATGATGGAAATTAAAATTTTCAATTAAAATTTTCATTATGTGGAAATGCATAAAAGTATGTCATGTGGCAATTTGTGTGAAGCAAGTTGCACATTATGATAATTAATCACAAAAAATTATACGGTCAAAATATATGATTGATTATTTTCCCTATCCATGTGCATTGTGCTAATGTCATGTTCAGATCATATTTGTGACTACATGTTGGGTATGATTATACTTATGCAAGTAATAGGAAAATTAGTTGTGGAAATCAAATTTACAAATAAATTTTAGTCACAAATATGGGTTTTTCTACTAATGTATGTGGCTAATATCTAGATGTTTTTTTCTTGCTAACCTTTACAAATCACAATCAAATGTTTCTCTTGAACTATCATAACCTTAACCTTCATCACAAACTTCTTGGGGAAAAATAATTATGTAAAAATTTCAGAATTGCAATATAATGTAATTTGGATCAAATGTCATTTTTTTGTTATTTCAACAAATCTTTTAATTATATTTTACTATGATAATATCAACATAAACATAATTATTCTTTCAAATAATATAAATTAAAAATCTCTTTGAATGGTAAAATTTTACATTTGTGTCATGAAAATTATGGTAAAATGACAAACCATTATTCATTATGTTTATATATTTTCAACAAGTATTTTATCAACAATAAAATAATAAAGTGAAAAACACACCATAATGATGTGAAATTATTTCCACAAATCAAAAATGATGATTTTTTGAATTTTTAATTTGGTAAATATAAATAATAATAATAATTTTATTAATTCTTTTTTACAATATTGTGATCAAATCTCTCGATTGTTATTATCTACTAGTAAGTAATCCAATCACAAGTAATTGGAAAAGCCCAAACAACCTCGAATCAATGATTAGCAACCCTAGAAGACAAAAACATAATAACTTTTTTTTTATCGCTAATACACAACATTGTTAACTATTATTTATTTGTGAAAAAATGTTCTTCCTTATGGTATGGACAATCGTATCCATCTAGTTTTGCATCCTAGCTAAAAAAACTTAATAAATAACATGAATCTAATTATTCATTATAATCATTGAATTTTTGCCTAAAGAAGTTTGTGATGAGTTAGGGTCATGACCAAGGTTGGGGCAAGAGAAACAAGAAATGGACCAAAAAAAAATTAAGGCAAAAAAAAGGCCTAAAACATTGGGTGAATGAAAAGGAAGCATTCAAGTGATTTTTCGGATGTCCCAAACCTTGGGGACAAAAGTACAAGGGGTAAACTTGGTTCATATCAATATTTTTTCATGCAATTGAAAAACTTTTTAAATGTAGATATCAAAATTGAACTCACATTTTCCACTTGAAGCTAGGAGTTATGGTCAAAATAAAGGCCAATAGTCAAAGTGCCAATTTTGACTTTTGACCACAAAAACCTAAGAAAAAAAGGTCAAATGATATCCAATGGGGGTATCTAACATGGAAAGTTCTTGACAAGAATTACAAGATATTGTGTCACAAGTGCAAAACAAGCTTGAACAAAAAAGACACAAGGTGACATATTTAGTACAACAAAAGTCACAACTTAGAGACGCCCATCTGGGAGTCTTGAAAGAAAATACCATTTGGAAATAACTTGCATAAATAAGCACAAAATATATTATAGGGAGGAAGGCGATGGCCTCCTCCCAACTCTAGGCCATGCATGTGTTTGGCAAGTCTGTGACCCAAAATTGGTTACATTTCCACTAACCACCTAGGTTGTATGGCTTGTGCATGTGATTTGTCCATGAGGAGCTTGTGAACATGTCACATTTTCCCCATATCAAAGCTCACAAATCTCTCTTTCCTTAGTGGACAAAGTCAAGGAATGTGCCCCAAGTCCTTCCTTCTACTTTCTTTTTGTTGTTACCTTTTAGGGGTTCAACACTAAGTCTCCTAGGGAAGAACTTAGTAGTGCATCACTTGTCAATTATTATACTTTCTAGTGCAAAGTTTGTGTGGTCTTTCCATGGGTACAATTTTACCAATAATATGGGACATGGTTGATTGAAAAAACCTTACCAATTGCACCTACACACCATCATCACCTTTTTCAATTAGATGAAAAAAAGATAAATAATATGTATTGTAAAATATTATAGAGTTTCCAATGAATGGGATAGAAAAATACTACCACAACATAAATGTAATCAACCAAATTGTAAACACAATGGAATTTTTCACATTTGTGGAAATTTAAGCCTTTTCATTACAAACATGTAATGAAAATTGGCATCCAAATACTATTTGAACACATTTATAAGAGAAAATCATTCCTCATTGTCCATATTTATAGTGGCCACCTTGTTAAATTTTTGTCAAAGACTACAATATTGTTTATTAGTTGGAGGTTTATTATACCTTGTTGTGACATATATGATACCTTTGAACACTTCAATGGTTAGTTGTCAATTGACTGTCTTATGACCAAACATTCTTCTATTTAAGCATAATCTCTATGCAAAAACCAAAAAAAAAACTCTTGAATAGATAGATTCACAACTATGTCATTAGGGAATGAAACTATTTATGTTTGTGATCTATGGTCATTTTGTCAATTTCATTTACCACTTGAAGCTTCACGATTTTTTCAAGATGTTACATCTCCTTCCTTGGTTTGAGAGCTCTTTCTCTAATCATTAATGATCTATTAGCTTGTAAAGAAGACTTTCAAAATGATGAATGTATGATGGCACATCTCTAAAGGTTGTGACCTAATCCATATTCTTTTGGTGTCGCAAAAACCTTGATATGAAAGGGTAAAAGAAGTGTAGAGTTGTGTGAAAAAAGATACCCAAGCATCTCCAACTCTTCATTGCCCAAGGATAATATGCCATTTTCACTTTGAAAGGAATGTTTTTCATGTGGTGGTGACAAATGGTCAAAACTATGACTTTTTTGGATCCAATCATGATATGAACCTTTTGAAGATGTTACTTCAAGATGTTACATCTCCTTCAGAATTTTTGGATTTCTCACCATCCAACCATTCAAGGTTGATCTCACATTACTGCACACCTCATACACTTCTGGCAATGCTTGGAGAAGATTTACAATGTTGTCTTCAATAACATTAACCACATTGCTACCTGATTGAGTAGAAAAGCCTTCAATGGCAATTGGTTCGGACCACACATCTAGCAATTCTGCAAATTGCGCTTTCAAACTTTTGACACTCCCCTGTGCTCGAGCTACAAGCCCATCAACTTTGTCAGAATGAGTCAAGACCATGATCACCTTTGGTTTGAAGGAAATTGTACTTCGACTCTTGCAAGCAATGAATCAAAGCCAATACTCCAACTCTTTCTGAATCTCAATGGATTGTTTAAGCATCTCTTTTGAAGGGGATCCCTCATCTCTCAATACATATGGACTACAAACTAGAAGGAATAAGGATGGGTTACCTATGTCGTTTAGATCAGGAAGTATGAAATAATGGAACCCATGGAACTCTTCCTGACCCCCCATGTCCCAAATAGACCATCTCATCCCTTCGCTACTTTTCAGGCTATGTGACGCGCTCCCAAGTCACGGGGTGAAACCCACTTGAGGGTTTCACAAAGTCAAGTTGCGGAAAGTTGAACTTGGTAGCACGCTCCCGGCTTTCAACTC
>Ga0209611_10012840_pt1 | contig 11668 bp, 6 predicted proteins | sample S1TSphgellanicum_3_FD_187693 | JGI IMG/M metagenome (GOLD analysis project Ga0209611, IMG submission 187693) | Host-associated microbial communities from peat moss isolated from Minnesota, USA - S1T2_Fc - Sphagnum magellanicum MG (SPAdes) (version 2) | ecosystem: Host-associated > Plants > Peat...
TGAAAAAAAATGTTCTTTTGAACACTTGGAAGAACTAGCTTGGATGGTTCTTTGAAAAAGTTGAAAATCGCTTTAAACTAGTCTTCACCTAGAAATGACAAATTTTTTGCCTACCAATTACAAATTTAAGATGAAATTGCATGAATAGGAGGTTGGCCATTTGAACTCACAAAAGTTGAAAATAACGTCTTATTTTTTCTGAAATTATCTTTAATAGTTTACATCAATGTCCCATTGTGGTCAAAATTTTGTCAAATTTGTCACTTAAATGCCAAACATTTTGTCCTCCTTATGTGGGACCTAGTTCTTTAAATCAAATTGACATTAAAAGTGGTGAGGATTTTAATTTCATCTCTCAATATTAATTGATTCTTTTAGGTTTCTTAATCAATCGTTTAATCCATACACTTCTAATGGTTTAAATTTTCATATCCAATCCCATCTTTTTCACAATCTTCAAACAAAATGAGATTGGGTTTTTTGTAATGGGGATGAAATGATGAATTTTTCTTAGAAATATAATTTATATTTTTTTTAAACAAATAAAAATATTTTAATGGTCATTTCAAGGTTGATTTATCATGTCAAAATATTGCATCTATCACAGTTCCAAATGTGTATTTTACAAAAATGTGCCCAATGTGAAAATTATAATTGTTTTGTTGAAACTCAAAGATTTGCTAGATTATATTGAATTGTGAGCAACCCAAATTTGGTTATGAAATGAATCTAACAAGTATGTAATACCAAAATCTCATGTTGAATTTATCATTGTCTATTTATAGTAAATGTTGTTCATTGAAAATCCATCAAACCAAAATTATTTAATGGATGTTTTCCAATTTGCATAAACAAAAATATTTGTAACTCATTAACAAATCTCCTTCACAAATATACAATAATGAATTTGATATATATCTTTTTTTTTTCCTTTTACAAAACAATTCACAAACATTTGAACCATGTCATAACTTTTGATTTTGTACATTATCAAATTTAATCAAAATTCATGCCAATCTTTTATATAATTTCAATGATGAAGAAAAATATTAACATATCATAAATTATATGACTTCAACAAGCTTTATTTACATCAAAAACTTACACTTAATATTGATCCATAAATATAAATGCATAATTTTTTAAATTTTAAAACAGATTTCCATTTCTAGCAATTGCATAAATTATAACCATTGGTTTTAACACAAATCTAAAAAGTGTATGTTGTTACTAAATATGTCTATAGTAGTTTTATTTAGGGTTGAACTACACTTATAGGTTGGATTTTTCAAAAAAAAATAGTCTTACCATCATGTTAAGGCTAAATTATGAATTGATCAAAAAATGAAAAATGAAGATAATGTCATGGAGTTGTTTTTTTGTTTTCCATCCAAACATGATGTGATGTGCATTGGTATCTCAACAGTAGTTTGATGTTGTCAAGTTGCTAACCACACCTCACATTCCCGTGTTATGTAACTTTTGCAAATCATCATTTGGTGTCATCCTTTTTCATAAGCATGTCATTAAAGAGAATGTCTTCTATGTGAGATCTTTAAGTTGATGCACACAAGTTGATCTTTGCTTCAATATTGTTTTGTATTTTGCTTTGATCTAGTCTTGCATGTGTTGCACTTTTAGTTTTGATTCGATAATTAAATTGCCATTCATATTCTTATGTTTGTTTCTCTCTTCTTGTAGCTTGTACTTGTGCTTTTCATGCAATTGCAACCTATTATACTCTTCATGTGACTATCACCTTTTTTCTAATGGTCTTCATTTGACACTTAGGTGTATGTTTTTCATTGAACTTCTATGTATTTTATGTTGCACTCTTGGTTTTTGCAACCTTTTGTTGAACTTTTGTCATTTCATTTTTCATTTTGTGTTTATCACTTTTGGATTTTATTTTATTTTGAATTTATTTTTCATTTCATGATTTATTTTTCCACTTGTGCTTTGCATTAGATTGAAATTTTGCATTCTTTTTGTTCATGGGAAGGTCGTTCCTTGTATATTTTAGGAAGCAAGTAAGATTTTTTTTTAATTTAGCAATAAAATAATGAAATAATGGAATTCTATCGGTATATTTTAAGCATATTTTCATTTAAATAAATTATAAACTATATATTTTTTCAATAAGTTGCATTTTATTTTTTTTGTAGGTCATTTAAAAAAATAGAAGCAACCTCCTTAGGGTTGTGTTATATGATATACGTGTGCTACTTTTAAATTTTCTTATGAAATTTTAATTCATTACAAATAATAAGGATTAGGTTGTAGAATGGGGTCAATTATTGTCCTCATTGAAATGCTTTGACATGTTTGGGATATGTTATTAAAATAAATTACAATTGTACCCATCATTTTTCATTCCTAACATCAATACTAATAATACTAGTTTAAACACTATGATTTGAAATGTTATTTTGCACAATTTGCAATTATAATGCAATCTGATTACATTAGAATGTGATCATGGCCATTAGGTTAAACCACATAACACAATGAAATTTTATGTGTTTATATTGATAGAATATGACAAAAATTTGATGCACCTTTAAGTTTGTTATGTGGTATTAATCGTACAAAAGCTTGATGATTTTTGGTCCTATAGCAAAATGCAAACCCAAGACACACAACTTAGTTCCCAACTTGAAAAAGGGCACATGAATGGGACTACGAGAATCATGTTAAATTCTATAAACCAAAAGAAGAAGATGACCTAATGTGATTTGGAACCAAAATGGTACATAGGTGAACCATGGACAAACACACGTTCATAGGATTCACCATGTAGCATACACAACTTGTCCTGAATGCTAAAAAATATTTAATTAACATGTATATTTGGCTACCTAGAAATGTGAATGATCTCAAAATTTTGTAGAAATTAAGTTTGTATAGACAAGTTGTGACCTTAATTTGGTGCAAGATGAATTCTCAAGATGGACAACAAAATGTCTTTACTAGGTTGACAAAAAACATAATGTTTCTTTCATGATTGAGCCAAGAAAAGGATTGAGACATGGATTGAATGAAATATAATGCAAACACACTCCCATATAAAATGGTCAAAGAGTGTGGGAGTCCAAAGGAAACATTCTCAAGACTCTCAAATTGAAATCCCACTTTGAGAGTTGGAAGTCTCAAAGTGTCTCAAATCTTTGCATCAAGGTTTGGAGGACAAAATCTTGTCCAAACCATTGATTTTTTTTAAAAAAGTACCACAATAAAATTGGGTTGCATTTTCAAAATAAAATTTTATAACACAAATTGTGTCCATTTGAAAGGTCAAGAACCAAAATGTGAAAATGATTTTTGACCATTTAACTCATGTAAATTGTTGAGAAATTCACTTTTATGGAAGAAATTGATATGTGGTTGAGAAGGTTTTTGCAATGCCTACAAGTTTGCCCTTCAAAACTTTCAAATTTGAATGTGAAATGGAAAAGTTATGAACATTTGATATCATTTCTTCATATGATATTGAATTCTATACCCTTATATGTAAACCATTAACATTATAAAACACAATTTTGAATCTTTGCATTCTACATTAATGTTACCATGAACCCAACTGTGAATTGAACCTTAACATATAAAATGTACATTTAATTATTATTTGTTTCATTATTGTCATCAAGGCATCATAAGTTGATGTGATTACTTTGCAAAATATCTTATATGCCATTCTATAAATTGATGAACCAAAGTTGAAATGTATTTGGACTAATGATATCATTGCATGGACCACCTTGGAATGTGATGGTAATCATAAAAGGCAAGTTTTTTACATCATTCCTTGCATATGTAGAATGGCTTATTTTGATGCAATTGAACACTAAATCCTTTGGTAGCTTTTTATTGACCATTTCAAATCCAAACCTACATTCCACCACCCAATTCAAGTTGGTCCATTGTGAAATTAGATTACATGTAGGTCAACAATTTTTAACCCTTGAATGTCATTTAAGCACAATAAATGATGTATGAATTGTTAAATTGATATGCACAAAATGAGAAAACAAAATATGTTTCCATTTTGTTGCAAAACTTTTGACAAGAAATGAAGCTTTTATTTGGACTTGAACAATAGTGCCCCATATCCAAGATGGTAATATAATGAATACCCTAAGAATATGGTAATATTTGTTAACAATGTTATGTTTTTTCATGCATAGTTGTTAACAAATGACAACAAGATTGTAGAACTTGAATTAAACATTAGCTTTTGTTGATCCATCAAAAGATAAAATTAAAAATCATTCATTTTATAGTATCATGATTTCATCAACAGATATGAAACCATGGTAATTGTAAATATTTAACTAATTTATTTATTTTTCCCATCTTATCAAAATGTGTGCCAAATCTCTCCACCCAAATGTAAATGTTTTATATCAAATATTGTAATGTTAAACACCAACTCACACTTTAAAATGGGAGTTATATATAACATTAACCTTGCAACAATGAAAATACTTTAGTTGAAGAGACATGACCATATATGCAATGTGAATTCCAAATTTGTTAATGGGTTCATAATCAATACGTCATGAAATGGAACTACCATGAAATGTATTGTATTTCCAAAGAGCATGAAAACAATGACAATTTTTATCAAAATAGGTTCAAACACAATTGACCACTCAAGGAAACAATAAAATGCATGAAAATATAAAATACACAAACATATATTCAAATGGAGTTTAATTCATAACAACATTCATGAACTATCACACGAAATCTTGTGTTTTTTACAAATAATTAGAAAGTGATATATATATATATGCTAAACAATGTTTCCTTCTTTGTGCAAATTTTCACAAATTGGCAAGAAAAGAAAGGAAGGCATCAGAGGTACAAAGGGTTTTTTGTGAAAAAATGGGCCCAAGTTGTCACATTATGAGGGAAAATTATCTAAAGTTGCCACATTTAGAAAATAGGTTCCAACAAATTGTCAAATTATAAGAGGAATCTTAATTTTTTCTTTTCCCCCCTCTAACCTCTTGCCAAATTTCATTATGTCCCCTTGTGCATGATCGCCAACACACTGATTTCACCAAGAAATACCAAAAAAAAAAACATTGATGTTGAAGTTGTTGGATGTCATATGTGATAGTTAATGTGTGTGTAAAATATATTTTGCCTTAACTTTATATGCATCACTACCAATCTTAATGTTTGTGAATGCATCATTGCCAATTGTAACCAATATATAAAGCCTAGTTTTTGTGCATAGGTATGTGAAAACAAACAATTTAAAATGAACGACTCACTAAAAAAAAAAAATTCATCATCAAAAGATTAATATCCATAAGATCACTCTTGTCATAAACAAATGTTTAAATTTCTATATGGTAAACTTCATCTTATCAATGGTAGTGTTTAAAAAATGGTTAGTCTGACTAACTCATACATGTAAACTCAATTCATCATTTGCATCTACATCTTCATTAAAATGAAATTTTCATGACGAAGGTAGACCTTTCAAACTATGCCAATGATAAATTTTTTTTAAAATAAAGATTTTAATCTAATCCAACATGAAGAAGATAAAAGTCCCCATGAAATTTTGTTTATTCATGGCCACCATTGTCATCCTTTTTCCTTGTCCCACCTAAACAAAATGATTATGTGAGTTATGTTATTCAATTACCAATTCCACTTACCTATGATATGTATCCAATAGGCTAAGCAAAATGGGAGATTCCAATTATCAACTAAAATCATAATAGTCTTAGAAAAAATTAATAACAATTTGGAATTGTAATGGTCTTCAATAGGCATGAATTCTAGATGGGGAAATGATGAAGAAAGGTTGGAATTAAGCTAGTAGATCTTGGGTGGAAAGGGAAGTGGCAATGATGGACTTATTGTGATCAAATATATATTCACAAATATATTTTTTAAATCATCATGTTCATCCAGCTAGACTATGCTTCACAATAAAATGGTATGATTTTGATAACATGTTCTCATCTTGATAAGAATGTGTCTAGTTCAAGATATAGGTTGTTTGAAAATCTAAGTGATAAAATGACTTATTTGTGGCCAATACATTTAGATAAAAACAAAAGGTAAACCAAAGAAAAACACAAAAGAAATTTTGATACTAAAAGACGCACATATGAATATGCAAGATTTGTAAAAGGAAATAAAAATTAACGACAAATCATGGAAATATGTTGTGAATATCAATTTTGAAGTGCCCTTCAATTGATGCAAATTAAATTTGAGAAAATGATTATTGATTTGTTTCAAAATAGGTGTACTTTTATTGATCTATGACATACACATTTTATTTTTGGAATATTTAATTTATCTTTGCATGTGTATGTCTTGCATACTCTAAATTTTGAAACTTTGAAAATTGGATGCCCACATTTCAAATTCCCATAGCTTGTTGATTTGTAGCTCCTTTCTTCACAAAAGTTTTGCTTAGAGGTTGTTGTAGACCAACCAATGATATATGTTTTGAGCCAATTTTTAAATAAAATATTACTTATTTTGACAATTGCAATACCACACATTAAACCATTATCATATTGACATTTGATGGAATTTTATAAGTTGGTTTTGAGCATTTTTGGTTTAATTGGTCTATATTCTTGTGAAGATGTACTTCATGTGTTTGCTTAGTGACAAAGAAAAAAGTAGATTCAAATTTTATTTTTATTTTTTAGTGTGGGAAAAATCAATCATCATTCGCCACACCAATTATTTTGATTTTTAAAATTCAATTTCGAAGGTTTTCAAGTTATTCAAACTATAAATATGTTTTATTCAAAATTTATTTTCATGCATACATAATATAGTAAAACATGTTTGGTTCCTTTACCAAATATTGTTAAAATAAACATCCATTAAAACATCACGTTTATATGGTGTTTTTTTTATAACTATAGATATACTTTTCCATTGTATTTATTTCTACCCTCAAAATTATAGATATTTTCAAAGAAAATTTGACAAATATTCATCTTGATGTCTGGTAGTTGATGTTTCTTCCACATGCAAAAATATTCTCACTATGTCTATTTTTCTACTTACAAATTATTTAAACCTTGATCTAAACTAACAAAAGCACCTTTTAAATATATGATAATTTTTAAATATTTCAATCAAATTATAAAAAATTATGGAAAAAATGTAAACCATTTGTATGCAAAACAACCTTTTTCACTTGAACCTAAACTACCACCCATACCATGTTTATCAATGTGTGCTTATGGGTGGTACATGTAGGATAATATCATGACATTTTTCCAACATAATGATTGAAACAAGCCAATTAGGGGGTAGGTGGGGCTCTATTAGAAATGTTAGTTTAGCTACATAGTTAAGTTTTAATCAATTTAGTGTTAAGTGGGGTTAATGTAATTAATTGTGTTTTAGTTTGAAATTCATTCAAGTGTGAATTGGGTTTGAAACATTTCATGTTTGGGATATAATCTCAAGTTGCATGTTTTCAAATCATTGTTGATGATTTGAAATTTCAAAACACACACAAGTTTTGTTTGTGCACATTGTTGTGTGATTTTTATGATATGTTTTGAGCTTAGATTCCTACAAGTTTGGCAAGTAAATAAATATCTTGATTTGGAGATGAGGGGTCATTCAAGGTTATTTATGTTATTTGGTTTACATGTGTGCGTGGATAGTGATAATTGTAAGTGTTGATATGGTAGCACACAACAATTCCCGCTTATATAATGAAAAATTAACATATGTAATTTCCCACCATACAAATGGAACACCTAGCCATATTGGCCCACACTACATGGGGGGTGTCTCACAAAATGTTATGCCAATTGGCAAGGTCATTACATAGGTGTTAGATTTGGTTGTGTATTGAGTAAATAATCTAAAATTATTCAAACCATAGCGAACCAATATGAAAAGTTTGTAAGACAATGTTGAAAATACCATATCTCTCCCCAAAGTTTCAAGAAGTAAGGAAGTAATTCCCAAAAATCACAAATATTTTACAAAAATTTAAAGCTTACCAACAACTCTAGATGTAAAAATCAGAGACAATGGGTAGCCTTAACTACAATGAGTTTCTCATGCTAGTTATCTACTCTAGTGGGTACTAATACCAAAATTTGCAAAAAACACCTTAGAAAAACATGGCTCCAATTAGTAGAGGTGTCCAAATATCCATTAGACCTAATCTCCACAAAACCATTGTATCTTATTTACCCATTGGTAATGTTCCCCCTATGTACATTGCTAATGAGTGTTGCAATCAATCCCAAGGCCCACCTAGATCCCAATTCCCACTCAAATGAAAAACTACAAATTTTTCCACCCCAACCTAGTTTAGGCTAGTTAACAAACCATAGCTAATAACATGTTGAGTCAAAAAGCTTCAAACCCATTCATGGTCTTATGCATTAGGTCAACTTTATTATGCCTTACAAAATTGACCTAATAATAAATTGTGTTTTCACATATCAAGGCAAAACCAATTGAGATGGTTTCGTTGCCTTTAAACATTACATAACATGTTAAGTATTGACAATTATGGTATGAGCGGGTGCCAAAAAATGGTAGGACCCATTGGGTCCATTATCTAGTATGTTGGACATATATGTTTTCCAAGTTTGTTTTGCCACTTGCAACTAAAACCCTAAACCTTTTTCTCATTCATCCAAGTTGCAAAACATCTTTATGCAAAAACTTTAAACCCTTTTTTCATTCATGCAAGTTAAAAAACATCTTTATGCAAAGTTGTAAAAAACAAAATTTTAAAATTAAGTAATGAATTGAATTGGGTTTGTTGTTAAAATCCTAAACCTTTTTGCTTTGTTCATGTAAGTTGAAAAACATCTTCATATCTTTATGCAAAGCGATGAAAAACAATTTTATAAATTAAGTAGTGAATTGAATGAGTTTTTTTTCTTGTTGTTGTCACTAAAATCTTAAACCTTTTTGCTTTGTTCATGCAAGTTGAAAAGCATCTTTATATCTTCATGCAAAACGATGAAAAAACAATTTAAAAAAGTGGAGTAATGAGTTGAATGAATTTTTTGTTGTTATTGTTGTTGTTACTAAAACCTTAAACCTTAAACCCTAAATCCTTTTTCTTTGTCCATGCAAGTTGAAAAACATCTTTATGCAAAATGGTGAATTTTTAGAAAAAAAAGCTAAGTAGTGAGTTGAATGAGGTTTTTTTTGGCTGTTGTTGTTGTTGTTACTACTAAAACCCTAAACTTTAAACCTTAAACTCTTTTTCTTCATTCATGCAAGTTGAAAAGCATTCTTATGCAAAGTGATGAAAAAACAATTTTTAAAAGCTAAGTAATGAATTGAATGAGTTTTTGTTTGTTTGTGTGTTTGTTGTTACTAAAAACCCTAAACTTTTAAACCTTAAACTCTTTTTCTTCATTCACGCAAATGGAAAAGCATTTTTATACAAAGTGATAGAAAAAACAATTTTTTTAAAACCTAAGGAGCGAATTGAATGAGTTTTGTTTGTATGTTTGTTACTACTAAAACCCTAAACCTTAAACCCTAAACCTTAGTTCATGCAAGTTGAAAAACATCTTTATACAAAGTGGTGAAAAAACAATTGAAAAAGAAGAAGAAGAAGTGAAGTAAGTGAGCGAATTGAATGAGTTTGTTGTTGTTGTTGTTGCTACTGCCAGCTTTTCTTTTCAGATGGTCTTCTTATTGTTATTATTATTATTAGTATTATGATTATTGTCTGGGATGATGCATGCATGTCTGATAAAGGGCATGTTAATGAGGGTCCCATTTTGTTGTTGATAGGGTATGCTGCAAACCTTCTTTGCACTGCACAGCTCCACCACACCTGCTTGCCTGCCTGCCTGCCTGCCTGCTTGCCTGCCTGCTCATCATGCTCAGGTTTGCTCCCAACTGTACTTGTAAAGTAGTAGTGTTCATCATCATCATCAGCAAACACCAAACAGAAAATAAGAACTGGACACACACACACACACATATAAGAGAGAGAAGGAAGAGAAGAGAAGAGAAGAGTGTTACGTCCTATGGAATAGTCAAGCTCCTGCTCATTACGTATCATTGAATGGTCAAGCCTTTTGCCGATTACTATTATACCATGGAATGGTCAAGCCCTTGTTCTACTATGGAATAGTCGAGCTCCTGCCCATTATGTATCATGGAATGCTCAAGCCCTTTGCCAGTTATTTTACGTATCATTAAATGGTCGAGCTGTTTGTCGATTATATCGTATGGAATTGTCAAGCCCTTGTACTACTATGGAATAGTCAAGCTTCTGCCCATTATGTATCATGGAATGGTGAAGCCCTTTGCCAATTATATTTCGTATCATTGAATGGTCAAGCCATTTGCCGATTATATCATATGGAATGGTCAAGCCCTTTGCCGATTATATACTATGGAATGGTCAAGCCCTTGCTCATTATGTTGGGATAATAAACGTGGTGGGCTTTGAGGTGTAAGGGCGATCTAGCTACGTGATGATGTACCCAACGTAATGGGCAAGAACAGGGGTCATTCCATCACATTACGGTCTAGAGTGGTCGGTCAATTCAACAAAAAGAACATTTTCAACAAAACGTTTTCATCATCATGATTACAAGTGTATGATCATCACCGGAAGATTATGTCATATAATGTGGTCAACCAAATGTTGTAATCTGCCACCTGAGACCGTAATGTACTGGAGAATGGGTCCCCACCCTCCCCAGGATGCACATCCTGCTTCTTAGTTCATCCCTATGGATGAACTAGGAGGTCACAAATTCTGCTTCCTAGTTTGTCCCTAGGATGAGGTCCTTAGGGTGGAACTAGGAGGTTGCACATTTTGCCTCCTAGTTCATCCCGAGGATGAGGCCCTTAGGAACAAACTTGGACGTCCGTTAGCAACAAATTTAATGGGCAGAATGCACCCCAAGGGTGCATTCCACAGTGTAAACGATTTTTGTTCGGGATATTTCAAGTGCAGAATCAGCAGTTGGCAAGAAAGTACATTATTCTGGACTATAAATTACCTCTGTATAGGCGGAAAGGCCAACTAAAATTCTTTATATATAGGGTTTAGGTTATATACCCATTCCAACTCAAAGGGTCATCATATAAGAGGCATAAGAACTAAGGGGTTGTAACTTGTAGTAACTAGTGATTTTTTTGGTGGCAAATTTTTTAATTTGTGAACTTCTTGGGACAAAATCGTTGGGAAAACATGTTTTAAAGTGTAAAATATGTCTTTCCAGCCAACCAAAAAAAAAAAAAGCCACCAGTTTTTTTTTTTTTTTTTGAATGGGTTTATGATTTTTTTGGACAGAAAGTTTTTGAAGAATTATGGGAAATGTATTTTTCTAGTGCAAATTCAACTAATTTTGCCGAAAGTTGGGAAGAAAATCACCAATTTTCTTACATAAAAAAATTGGGAAAAAAAGAAAAAGAAAACACTAATCACCACTATTGTGAAATTTTTAAGAAATTGAAATTAAAAACAATGTTTGCAACCATGGATGATGCAACATCTGAAAAGATGGGATTAGGATCTCCAATGCATCAAATAAGAGCTTTCAAGAATGAGTGATGTGCTTCCAAGAATTAGAGCAACAAAATGTTGGAGTGCACCATTTTGTTTTGGGACAAACGTCCCCCAAAATTGAGCTTCCCTCCTTCTCTCCCCCAATCCCACCAT
>Ga0209611_10012841_pt1 | contig 11665 bp, 8 predicted proteins | sample S1TSphgellanicum_3_FD_187693 | JGI IMG/M metagenome (GOLD analysis project Ga0209611, IMG submission 187693) | Host-associated microbial communities from peat moss isolated from Minnesota, USA - S1T2_Fc - Sphagnum magellanicum MG (SPAdes) (version 2) | ecosystem: Host-associated > Plants > Peat...
CCGCGGAAATCGATGCCTTCCTGGCGAAACGCGGCTAGCACCGGGTGGACGATCTGCCGGGAGATTTGCGCCTGCAACTCGGGCGTGGCGAAAGGCGCCGGGGCATAGGCGCCCATGCCGCCGGTGTTCGGGCCGGAATCGCCTTCACCGAGTTTCTTGTGATCCTGCGCAATGGGCAGGATGAAATGGGAGACGCCGTCTGTCAGCACGTGGATCGACATTTCGCGGCCGGGCAGAAATTCCTCGATCAGCATCTCGCGACCGGCGCCGCCGAAGATGCGCTCGTCCATGATCTGGTGGATGGTTTGCTCGGCTTCAACCGCCGTCTGCGCGATGATGACCCCCTTCCCCGCGGCGAGGCCGTCGGCCTTCAAGACCTGCGGGTAGGTGTTGTGCTTCCGGCTATAGGCAAGCGCAGATGGCGAGTCGCTGAAGCCCGCGCCCGGAGCGGTCGGCAAGCCATGCTTGAGCAGGAAATTCTTCGTGTAGACCTTGCTGCCTTCAAGTCGTGCGGCAGCCGCGTTCGGGCCGAAGATGGGCAGCCCGGCCTGTTCGAAGCGATCCACCACACCGGCGCAAAGCGGCGCTTCCGGCCCGACAACGGTGAGGTCCGGCTTTTCCTTCTGGGCCCAGGCGACCAGGCCATCGAGGTCGGTGGCGTTGATGGGAAGATTCGTGCCGAGCTGGCCCGTGCCGGCGTTGCCGGAAGCGGTAAATAGCTGCAGGCCGGCATCATCCTGGCACATCCGCCAGGCGAGGGCGTGCTCGCGTCCCCCCGATCCGATGAGGAGGATTTTCATTGCGACGGGGCATCCGCGGATTCCGGGGGCGCCGGTGCCGCTTCGGTTGGGGATTTCAAGACGTAAAGCGTGGGCTCGCTCGGGAGCAAGCTGCGGCTGACCACGATTTCGTCGGAGTTCACCCGGCGCACCGGGAATTTCGTGCCCGAGAGGTATTCGTCCAAGGTGCGAAGGTCCAGAATGCCCGAGAGGTCCGTCTTATAGTTGATGGGAATGATCATCGTCGCGCCGAGGTCCTTCACAATCTGATCGAGGTCGACAACCGAAAGCGTTTGCAGGCCGACGGGCAGAAAGACAACGTCCGCATGGCCCAGTTCTTCCTTTTCCTCGGCGAGAAGCGGAAGGTTGACCTGCCCGAGATAACAGAACTTCACGCCATCGAAGCTGAGCGTAAAAGCGGTGTTGGATCCGCCTTCGCCGGAGGGGTCCTTCTGCAAGGCCACTCCGTAAAAGGGAATGCCATTGGCCCGGTTCAAACCGACGGCCATCACGCTGCGGAAAATCAGCGGATTGCCGAAGATCTGGTCCGCCGCGCAGTGATCCTCCGCCTCGTGCGAGACGAGAACGAAGTCGGCGGACAAATGATCGGGGAACTTGTAATGGACCGTGCCGGGCCCAAACGGGTCGATCGCGGCCCGAATCCCGACCGAGGAGGTCAGGTAGACGAATCCATGGCCATACCAGTGGACGTTGACCCCTCCCGCCACCGCCATGGGCGCTTGCACGGCGTTGAGTTCCGCCGGATTGACCGGCAACGCGCGGGGATAGGCGGGGGCGTTGGTCGCGGGCGGCGATTGTGCCGCGGCAGGACTAAGACCTAAGAGCAGGAACAGCAGGATGGGATGGAGACGCACCGACCGAGCCTAACAGATAGGTCCTGCGGACGGCAGTAATTTTCTCATGGCCGCGCTCCGCAGGGTCCTATTCGTCCTATAGGTCCTATAAGTCCCATTTACGACGGAACAATCGGCGCGATTTGCGTTTTGCTGATCCAGCCGGAGTGCCCCGCATTGTCCTTGACCAGGAAAAAGTCGTTGTAGGCCTTTTGGACAGTAACCGTCTCGCCGGGCGCGGGAGAAAAAACCGTCTGCGCCGCGGGAAAGGGCGAGATGAGGGCCGAGGCGTTCTTGTCGATCACGACCGCCTGGCGCAGTTGGCCGGATGAGATGACGAGCGCCGCGATGGCAAGGCCGAGAATAAGCGCATCGGCGGTGGCAACGAGAGTAAAAGGAGAACGCCATTGCGGGAGGGCCGCCCGGACGAGGAGACAAAGGCAGAAGAGAGCCCACGCCGAGCACGCAAGCCAAGCCCAGGCCGATACGCTGAGGAAACTGGTCAATTTGTCGCTCCACCGGGGATCGCTCGCGGCGACACCCGCCTGCCTTTGGGCGAGCTGAAGGTTGGCGGCAATATCTGGATCGTTCGGTGCCAGCAGCCGAGCGCGCTGGTAAGCCAGGATGGCTTGGGCGAAGTTGCCTTCGCGATAGTAGGAATTGCCCAAGTCGAAGAGAACCGGAGCCGAGTAGCCGTTTTGCGTGAGGATGGCCTGATAGCCGAGGGTACTGGTGTGGTACTGGCCACCGGCGAAGGCGCGATTGGCGTCGTCCAGGGTTTCGGCGTGGGCGAATCCCACGTTGAAAAGACCGGCGATGGCAAGGAAGAGAATCGATAGAGCTTTCATCAGTTTTTCTCCGCGAGTTCGTTGAGGACGACCTGCCGCCATTGGCGCAGATCGGATTCCTCGAAATGGAGGTCGGAGTAGCTGGCCTGGTCGGCCATTTGGAAGATCGGGCGGATGTTTTCCCGACCATTGCCGAGCCGGGCTTCGACATCCGCGAGGGTGATCGTTTCCGGGCGCATGTTCCATTGGTGACCCAAGCGCTGTTGCAGGGCGTTGCGGGCGTGGACGAAGAAAGCATCAGTCTGCTGATTGCGCATCGCCTCGTCCATGGCTGCGAGTTGTTGACGGATGGCTGACTCAACGGCGGTGGCGCGCACCCGCAGCGGATGAGCCGCGTGCTCGCGGAAACGAATGAAAGCCAGTCCGCCGAGCAAGGCAAGCAGAGGCAGCCCCTGGCCCGCAAGGAACCAGGGGTCGAGATAAATCGGGCGAAGCGTGGAGACAAACGAGCCTGCCTCGAGTTGATTCGGCCGCAAGCTATCTGGCGCTAATTGCGGCGAAGAGAATGCAGCGGGTTGAGGCGGCGCCTGCGACGTGGTGGAAGCAATGGCGGGTGCGGGCGGAGGGTTGATCGAATTGCCGGAGACGGTCACGGCGACCGGAGCAGTTGTGCGGGTGACGTATTGCCGCGTTTCGGGATCGAAGAAGCTGAAGGAAACCGGGGGAACGGAGGTGATGCCGGCGTCATTCGGGATGATCGGCTGCTCGAAGGTCTTCGTGCCTTGATAACCGACGCTATCCGCAGGTTCGAAGTGGCTTTTCGGCGAGTAAGTTTTCCAATGCGTATCGCTCGACAGCATGTCAGTCGAAACGCGGTCAAAATTGCCCGTACCCGTTATTTTCAGGCGCAATGTGATCGGATCGCCCGTGTTGACGCTGGTCGGTGTGGCGCTGGCGGCGATGTCGAATTGCCCGACCGCGCCGCTAAAGTCGGACGGACGGTCGGCTTGAGGCAACGGCAGGACTTTGAAAGTTTGCGGGGCGTTCTGGATGGTGACGTCCTTTTTTGTACCCATCCCGGCCATGGCGTTCCGGAAAAAACTGTTGAACATGTCGTTGGCATCCTGATCCTGCGGCATCTGCGGCGGCACGACGACGGTCAATGGCATTTGCAGGCTGAACGGATAGTCGCCAGCCTTCACCCCGGTCAGCTTGGAATGCCAGATCAGGACGCCATAGGGACGGCCGTTGACGACCTGCTGGGTTTGCTCCGGCTTGGTGCTGAGCGAATCGAGCGTGAAGCCGTCGCTGGTGAACTGGGGCAGATCGGAGATATTCGACTGGATATCCTCGGGGATGTAGGCCCTGATTTCGACGGGCACGAGTTCTCCGGTATAAAATTCCTTTTTCGGCACGCTCACTTGAATCCACCCAAACCTGCCTTGCGGGGTGGTCGTGATGTCGTCGGAACCGGCGGTAGCGGTCTGTGGAGGCATGACGACGGGACCACCCGAGGGTGGAGGCAAGTTTTGCGGCGGAGGTGGCGGGGCGGAACCCTGTCCCACGACCAAGGTGACCGGCTGGGAGCTGGCCCCGGCCACTTGAATGGCGGGAATGACAAAGGTGCCTTCGCGCTGCGGAGTGACCTGGTAAGTGCTGGAAGCATTCGCGGTGATGTTCCCGTTGACGAATTCGATCTGGGTCGAAGTGCCCACCCGGTTAATATCGAGGCCGTCGACATTGGGCACGGAAGGCTGGTCGTGAGAGCCGCTGACGGTAACGGTCAACTGCGCGGAATCGCCCATGGCGATTTGCGCCGGATCGAGGGTGGCCGTAACGGTGACGGCTTCGGCGTGGAGGCTGAGCGCCCCCACAAACGCCATCACCAATAAAATTGCATGCTTCATCTTCATTTTACCAATCCTTGAGGACTTGCTCATCCGGCGAATGGTTGGCGTTATTGCGGGCATCCGCGGTGGCGCTGAGAACATGCTCGCCATTTTTGAGGGAATCGAGCAGATCTTTTGCCTCCTGCGCAGACATTTCGCCGGGCTTGTCCGCAGCGGCGGCGGCATTTTCGCCCGACTGCGATTTTCCGCTGTCCTTATCATCTTTATCGGGGATGGTGGCCCCGCGCGGCCCGGCGGGTTTCATACCGTTCTGGGCAAGCTGTTGCGAGTTTTGATCGCCGTTATTGCCTTGCTGCTGGTCCTGGCCGCTCTGATTTTGATTCTGATTGCCTGCGGTCTGCTGCTGGCCGGATTGCTGGCCCTGTTGCCCCTGCTGGCCGTTTTGATTTTGCGGATTTCCGTTCTGCGCCTGTTGCTGCTGGGAGCCGGATTGATTTTGATTCTGCTGATTATTGGCCTGGCTGTCCTGGCCGCCCTGAGACTGATTCTGGTTCTGGTTTTGCTGGCCGGACTGATTGTTTTGCTGGTTCTGTGGCTGCGAACCCGACTGCTGCTGCTGGTTCTGCTGATTCTGTTGATTTTGCTGGTCCTGATTTTGGTTCTGGTTCTGTTGCTGTTGATCCTGCTTCTGCTGATTCTGGGGCTGCTGCTTTTGCAACTGGTCGAGTTTCTTTTGGACGAGATCACGATTGAATTTCGCGTCTGCGTCGTCGGGCTTGAGCTTCAACGCCGCGTTGTAAGCCTGGATTGCGTTCTGCCAGGCCTTGATTGTGTCCTGGGGCGACGACTGCTCGGTTTTCTGTCCGATGCGGTATTGCGTGTTGCCCATGTCGTAATAGGCCTGCTGCTGGACGCCAAGCTGGTCGGTATCGAGCGCCTTCTCAAAAGCCGGGAGCGCAGTGTCATACTCGCCGCTTTTATAAGCAGCCGCGCCGAGGTCGAATTGCAGCGGGGCGGTATCGGGATGTTGCGCCGCGGCTTCCTCGTACTGCTTTTCGGCCGTGGGATAATCGCCCTGCTTATAAGCCTGCTCGGCCGATTGCGGGGAAGCGTGAGCCTGCGAAACGATCCCGAGCAAAGCCAAAACGCTGACGGTGGCCGGGGCGGTACGCGCGGCTTTTTGTTTTTGCGAACGGTCTGCAGTCTGCCGATCGCGTTTGCGGGTGCCGATCAGCATGCTGGCGAGGAGGCAGAGAATTCCCACGGAAAGCGGCCACTGAAAGCGTTCGTCGTAGACGCGCTGGCTGCGCGAGCTGAGGTCCTGCTTCGGCAACTTGGCGAGCGCCTGGTCGTAAACGGCCTGGAGCCCCTCCCCGTGCTGGCCGAGAGGCTCGTAAAGGCCGCCGGTGACCCGGGCGATTTGCTGGAGCGTGCTTTCGTCCAGGTGCGATTTCACGTACTGGCCGGATTGGTCCTTCACGAAATCGGTCCCGCCGTTCGCGCCGGGCACGGGAATCAATCCGCCCGCGGGAGTGCCCACGCCGATGGTATAAATGACGAGTCCGTCGTTGGCCGCTGACTTGGCGGCGTCGATGCCCCTGGCTTCAAGGTCTTCGCCATCCGTGACGAGAACGAGAATTTTGCGGTTCTTCGATTCCTTGCCCAAGGCAACCTGCGCTTCATTGATGGCGCTGGAGATGTCGGTGCCACCGCGCGGAATGGTGCTGGTATCGATGGCGTCGAGCGTTTCATGGAAGGCGTCGTAATCGAGAGTGAGCGGGGCTTGCAAAAAGGCGTCGCCGGCAAACGCGATGAGGCCGACGCGGTCGCCTTGGAGCTTATCGACAAGATCGATGATGGCGAGCTTGGCGCGGGTGAGCCGGTCGGGCGTCACGTCCTGGGTGAGCATGCTTTTGGAGGTGTCGATGGCGAAGAGAATGTCGATGCCGCGCTGCTTTTGTTCTTCCCAATGATAGCCGAGTTGAGGCCTGGCGAGCGCGATGCAAATGAACGCAATGGCCGTGGCGAAGAGGGCGCGCTTCAGGCGGCGGCGACCGGGAGAAAACGAGGCGGTGAGTTTATCGAGCAAATGGCGCGATGCGAATTCAGCCAGGGCGGCGCGCTGGCGGAGATCAAACCTATAATAGAGCCCAAAGAGAACCAGGAGGATGGCGCCTCCGGCGATGAGCCAAATGGGATCAGCGAATTTCATGGATGGATTTGTTGTTTAGCAAGCTGCTTTCGTAGCCGCCGTCGTGAGACGGCGGAGGAACAGGCAAAGCGCTATTTCCATCCTCCGTGCTCTCACGAGCACGGCTACAAAGCCAAATGGGATCAGCGAATTTCATAACGATTCTTTAAGGCAGTCGGCGAAAACGGGTTTGCTCCAGGATGAAAGTTGTCCCGAGGACGAAAAGCCCCGGCACGAGCGCCCAGGCGAATAACTCGGAGACGTGGTCGTAGCGTTTGATCGTGTGGGTTGTTTTCTCCATGCGGTCGATCTGCGCGTAGGTGTCGTTGAGTTTTTCCGTATCGGTGGCGCGGAAGAACTGGCCGCCGGTCATCTGTGCGATCTTGCCGAGGGTGTTCTCATCGACGTCGGCGGGAATCATGACGATGTGGGTGTTGCCGTAGTCGTCCTTGACCGGCATGGGCGCCTCGCCGCGAACGCCCGCGCCGATGGTGTAAATCTTGATGCCCAGCGCCTTCGCCGCCTCGGCCGCAAGCAGCGGTGAAATCCGGCCCATGTTGTTGCAGCCGTCGGTGAGGAGCACCATGACCTTGGATTTGGAGGGCTGATTGCGGAGGCGATTCACACCCATCGCGATGGCGTCGCCGATGGCCGTGCCGTCGGGGGAGATGGTGCCGGTGTTGACGCGATCGAGGCCCTGATGAAGCCAGTCGTGGTCGAGGGTGAGCGGGCTGACGAGGTAGGGTTCGCCGGCAAATTCAATGAGGCCCATGCGGTCATCGGGCCGCGCGTCGATGAACTTGGAAACGGCGGCGCGGACGGTGTCAATGCGGCTGCTGGGTTGTCCGTTGACTTTGTAATCGAGTGACTGCATCGAGCCGGAAACGTCGCACAGAAGAATGAGATCGACGCCGCTGGCCTGGATTTCAGTCGTGCCTTGCTGCAATTGGGGACGGGCCAGGCCGATGATGAAGAGCGCGGCGGCAAGAAGCGGCAGAAGGATCATGATGCGACCGGCGCGGCTGCGGGTTTCGCGGGCCACTTCGCGGGCGACGGAAGCGCTGGAGTATTCGACTCCGGCAACGCGGCCCTTGCGTCCGAGCCAGAACGCGATGGCCGGCAAAAGGAGGAGCAACCAGAGAAGTTGAGGATCGAGAAAATGGATCTGGTTCATTTGGCGGGAACGAGTTCGGGTTGAGGCGCGGATGCAGCCTTGGCGGGCTTGGCCGGTTCGGGCTGGGGCCGGGTATCGAGAATGAAGGTGCGGGCGCTTTCCTGCATCGATTCCAGTTCGCTGCCCGTCGCGCCCCAGCGCGCAAATTTGATAAGATCGCAGTGATTGAGGAAATCTTCGAGCAGGGCCCGATGTTGCGCCAGAGGAGTGCCGGTTTGTTGCACGAGATCGGAGAGGAATTCCTCGGTGGTACGGCGCGCGGCTTTCTCCCCGAAGCGTTGCTCGATGTAGACGCGAATGATTTCGGAGACGGTAAAGGCGTATTCGCGGACCGAGTCCGGGCTCATCAATGCGCGGGCGGCTTCGAGTTTTTCCAGGGCGATTTCATGGGGCAGCTTGGCTTTGGCCTTGCTGCGCCGACGGAAGAATTGCCAAGCATAGTAAAGAGCGGCGACGACGACAATTCCACCTAATATGTAAGCGGCCCAGAACCATTCGTAGGGAATGGAAATCAGGCCGCGAATGTCGTGGATGTCTTCCGCCGGGGCGGAGCTTTGCGGCGCGGCGGACGAGATGGCGTTTGGGGCGGGAGGCGGCGGAGCCGTGGGTGGAGCTAGATTTATTGTAGGCGTATATGTCGCCGTGGGCGGAGTAGGGTTGCCCGGAGCCGGGACGGGCGGCGCGGCGTTCGGAGGAAGCTTGACCGGACCGGAAGGCGTGGACTGGGCGAAAGCGGGAGTCGCGATTAGCGCAAAGCTCAACACCGCCAACATAGAACTCCGCCGCAAGCAGCGGGGTATTTTTGGGTGGCCCGGGCTACTTGTTGCCCGGGTGCGCGAGCGCGGCATCGCGAGCGCGCAGGAGGTCACCGGAGTCTGAGTATCCCCTGCCGACCTCCTGTTCGCGTGGAATTTCTCCACGTGAACCCGGACACCAAGTTGTCCGGGCCACCCGAATTGCGTGCCGCAACCGGCGGGGAATTTAGCCCGAGAGAGTAAAAGAAGCGTCTTCGGAGAGTTCATCTGCGCCTCCGTTCGCGGGTTTTGAAGAATTGCATCAGGGGCGGAACGTAGGATTCACCCGTTTCGAGTTCGAGCGAATCGACCGCCTCGGCGTTGAGCACGCGGCGCAAGGCCTCGACATTGCGGCGCGAAAGCTCGGCGAAGCGCGCGCGCACTTTGGGGTTAGAGGTGGAGAGCTCGAGCATCTCGCCGGTCTCGGCGTCCTCGATGGCGAGCAGGCCGACGTCGGGCAGTTCGTGTTCGCGGCGGTCCTGGATGTGAAGGGCCACAAGATCATGGTGCGTTTGCGTGAGGCGGATCGCGCGCTGCAAGGAGGCCAGCGACTGGGCCGGGTCGCCCGAGGTCTGGAAATCGGAGATGAGGAAGGCGACGGCGCGGCGGCGAGTGACGCGGTTCGCGAAATCGAGCGCCTGCACGATGTCGGTGCCGCGATGTTGCGGCTGGAAGTAGAGGATTTCGCGCACGACGCGCAGCACGTGGCGGCGCCCTTTCTTGGGTGCGATGTATTGCTCGATCTGGTCGCTAAAGAGGATGAGCCCGACCTTGTCGCTGTTGCGGATGGCGGAAAAGGCGAGGACGCTGGCGAGCTCCGCGGCCATTTCCCTCTTGCTTTGCGAGGTCGAGCCGAAGTTGCCCGAGGCGCTGACATCGACGAGAAGCAGGATGGTCAGTTCGCGCTCCTCGGTGAATTTCTTCACAAAGGGACGACCGCTGCGCGCGGTGACGTTCCAGTCGATGGTGCGGACTTCGTCGCCGGGCACATACTCGCGGACTTCGTCGAAGTCCATGCCGCGGCCCTTGAAGACGGAGTGGTACTCGCCGCCCATCGAGCTGTCGACGAGGCGGCGCGTCCGAATCTCGATCTGCCGGACCTTCTTGAGAATCTCCCGGGCTTTCTGCGGGTTCATCGCGGTAGCGGACATAATTTACGGGACAGGAATGGTGTCGATGATCTTTTGGATGACGATTTCCGACGTGAGATTTTCCGCCTCGGCTTCGTAGGAGACGGTCACGCGATGGCGCAGCACGTCGAGCGCGAGACTCTTCACATCCTGCGGGGTGACATAGCCGCGACCGGCCAGAAACGCGGCGGCCTTCGACGCGATGGTCAGGTTGATCGTCCCGCGCGGAGAAGCGCCGTATTGGACGTACCCGCCGAGATCGAGGCCGTAAGCCTTCGGATCGCGCGTGGCGAGGATGAGATCGACGATGTACTCGCGGACCTTCTGGTCGATATAGATCGTGTTGACCACTTCGCGCGCGGCCATGATGTCTTCGATGCTGACGACCGGCTGAACCGTAAGGTCGGGTGCGCTGGTGGACATGCTGTCCTGAATTGCCAGCTCCTCCGCGCGATTGGGATAACCAATGACGAGCTTGAGCATGAAACGATCGACCTGCGCCTCGGGCAGCGTGTAGGTGCCTTCCTGCTCGATCGGGTTTTGCGTGGCAAGGACGAGGAACGGCTCGGGCAGCAGGAAGGTGTCGTTGCCGAGCGTGACCTGGCGTTCCTGCATCGCTTCAAGCAGCGCGCTCTGCACCTTGGCGGGCGCGCGGTTGATTTCGTCGGCGAGGACGAGATTCGCAAAAATGGGACCGTGCTTGGTGTCGAAGGTGCCGTCGCGCGGATTATAAATCAGCGTGCCGACGATATCGGCGGGCAGCATGTCGGGCGTAAACTGAATGCGCTGGAACTTGGCCTGGATGGCCCCGGCGAGCGTGCGCAGCGAAAGCGTCTTGGCCAGGCCAGGCACGCCCTCGAGCAGTAGATGGCCGCTGGAAAGGAGTCCGACGAGGAGGCGGTTGACGAGCTGGCTTTGTCCGACGATCACCCGCCCCATTTCCTGCTGAAGCGGGCGCACCCAGCCGGAGGTTCGCTGCACCGATTCGGTGATGGCCTGGATGCCGGCGTTCTGGCCGGCGGCCGTCGTGGCCGGCCTGGGATCCGTCGTGCGTTTGATGGGGGTGTATTTAGGCGCGTCCGAACCAACGACGGCGGCGCTGGAGCCATTTTCGGAGGGATTGTAAGCGTGCGTGGGCATAGTTTTAATTGGTGAGGAGTTGGAGAGAAGCTTCCTTATCGATCTTGTTCATGGAGTACTTATAACACATGGTCTCTTGCAGGACCTTTTCCGCATAATTACAAGTGAGTTAAGTAGTTGGTCCTGCGGTGGGCCATTTTTTCGACGCAAGATTTCTTTGGCAAGGTGTCAAGAGCCTTCGTAGGTTATTTCCATCCATGACTGAAGTGACCCCAGATATCAAAGAAGTAAGGCACGCCGTTGCGCGGCTGATCGCGACTTACTTTGTCCGTCATCTCGAAGCGGAGGCGGCCAAGCCGGACGCGGTTTTGCTTGAGGATTATCCCGATCTGCCCATTCGCGAAATCACGCTGACCTGGATCGATCGCGTGCGCCAGGAATTCGCCATCGGTAAAGACGAGCAGCTTCCCACCGAGAATATTTTTCAATGCTGGTGCGCCATCAACGGCAAATTCGATTACGTGGACTCCGGCCTCTTCGGTTATAACCGCATTTTTCTTCCGCGTATCTTTGACCTGCGCGACGGGACTTCGGACAGCCAGGAAACGCTGTTCAGCGAGATGCGGAATGCCTTCGACGGCTTCGATTACGAGAAGCAGGGTTACACGGTTTCGTTCTTCCTCAATTCGGAGAGCAACATGCGGGAACTCATGCGGGACATGGTCCGCAAACATCTTCCGCAGTACGGCGAGACAGCCGATGAAATTGTGCTGAAGCAAAGTGCCGCTTTCCAGACAGCGATGTACGAATATTTCGAGACAATTCTGAAAACGGCGCTTTCGGAGAACGTGCGGCTGCTGAACCGCATCCTGCCCGAGCCGGTCGCGGCGGAACTGAAGCGTACCGGTTATGTTGAGCCGGTCTATTTCACGGATGCGGCGGTGCTCTTCACCGATTTCGAGAACTTCAGCCAATTCACGGAGCATCTCCCGGCGGCGGAAGTGATCCGGCGCCTGGATGCTTAT
>Ga0209611_10012842_pt1 | contig 11665 bp, 8 predicted proteins | sample S1TSphgellanicum_3_FD_187693 | JGI IMG/M metagenome (GOLD analysis project Ga0209611, IMG submission 187693) | Host-associated microbial communities from peat moss isolated from Minnesota, USA - S1T2_Fc - Sphagnum magellanicum MG (SPAdes) (version 2) | ecosystem: Host-associated > Plants > Peat...
ACAATATTCAAATTGAAATGTCCATTTTTAGACTTAATTAATAATTTTCAGACTAGAAGTATTAATTTTGAAAATCCCAAATAATAATTTGGAATTGAAATTTCAGTTTCAAATCAAATGATTATTGCAAAGTTAAATGAAAATTTTTCAAAATTGAAATATAAATTTCCATATTCATATAAAAATATTCAAAATTAAAATGTCTAGTTTTATAATCAATTAATAACCTTCTGAACTGAAATACTAATTTTTGGATTCGAAAACATGAATTTAGAATTCAAATATCAATTTTTAAATCAAAGAAGCCTTTTTGAATTTAAATTGAAAATATCATATTCAAATAAAAAATTTGAAATTTAAATAACAATTTTCAAATTCAAATATCAAGTTTCAAATTCTAATATTGTTTTTAAAAACTAATAGTAGTTTTCATAATTGAAATATCAATTTTCAGATTTGAATTAAAAATCCAAATATTAAATTTGAGATTCATTATATGAACAATATACATACATATGCATATATATATAATTTTAGTACATACATTAAAATACACTCGTATGTCATTGTAGAATACTTTTAGGATGCAACTAATTTGGTGATTACTGTGACTAATGGGACATATCAACCTATTAATGGATGAAAATGAATGTAAAATCGATCCAACCAATAGGATGAAAATTTTAATAGTTGCATCATCGTTGTGAAAATGACCAAAATAGTTGAAATTTGGTTTTGTAGTTGCAAATATTCCCAAATCTAGTCGCAAATGACTACAAGTCGCATGTAGTCGTAAATGGAGTGGTTACATTTTGGCTGATTTCTACTAGTGTATATGAGCAATGCACCTACGTGGCCCATTTTAGCTACAATTCAATTGTATCGCCTTCTTTTTCACATTGGCATTAAGGGTTTCCCTCCTTTAAAAAAAACATTTCATGATCAAGAACGTGTGAGGAATCAAGATTAGGGTCCACTTAATGACAACCTACAACCAAAATAGAACCAATTTATTTCTAGCTATAAAGCTATGGAAAGTTCAATATAAGCACAATTGTAAGTTTAAGATGCAAGGGTAGAATAATCTATTTCATTGAGTTCTCAAATTTTCAACTTCAAATAAAGAAGGAAAAAAAACACCAACATCCTTGGAACTAAAACTTGGGGATCCAATGTTATCTTACAAGTCTTGCAACACTTTGTCCACCCTAATGTTGCACAAAAATTCATTAATTTGAACCACTCAATGATCGTGAAATTCTTCATATGGAATTTTAGTTGTAAAAACATTTTCTTGCATCAATTTAGTTTAAGACCACCAAGTTGCAATGGGCTGCAAAAATAATTAAAGCCCAAAGTTAGAAATTTATATTATCTTTTCCATGTGAATTATTGTTCAAGATAGAAATTACACCAAAATATTGTGCTACAACCCAATTAGGCAAAATTAATTCATTGTGCTACATAAATAAAGTCAGACAATGTTATAAAATGTTAATCCTTACTTGCAGTCCTCTCGCTATGAACACCAAGTACATTTAAAGGCTCAATGTGGTTGGCACTTGTTAAAACCAAGAGTTGGAAAAGTTTAAAGTCCTAAGTAAGCATAATTTACTTAACAAATAACGACTTTACATTTGACAAACTACTTGGGATTAACTTAACTAAATTGGTTTTAAGTTTTACTTAGGATACAATGATAACATCATGGCCATTATATAGAACCCCAACAAGAACCCAAGAAAACAAAAATGTGGAAATGGGCATGGATAATGCAGCAGTATTGAAAAAACAATCTCACTAAGAAAACAACGCAAGGCTCAATCATTGTACCTCAATATGTTAGTATAACCAAAATAAATGCCAAATGGCATGGTCCAACCTTATGCATAGCTTAGTTTGAAATAACAAAGATAGACATTAGTTACACCTTCAAGCTATCATTATCCACATCCTTTTTACACTTTAACACTTTAGAAAAAACTGCATTTATAATGACAAATTAACTCAAAAGAAACAACCATCAAAGATTAACTATTTAAATGCAAGAAGGTTTGTGGCTACATAATATGTATCTCATGAATACAAATTTGTGAACCTCTAGAGCTGCAACTGGTTAGTTCTAACCAAACCAACAATGAACAAAAAAGGGGACAGTAATAACCAAAATGTTACTTTATTTTGCAACTTGTCATAGGTCTTGATTGCAAGGTAGATGTTTCCAAAATATATGCAAGTCATTTAAGGTTGTGGGAACATATCAGTCAAACCCATTAAACAAAGTGAGAAAAAAATAGCACCTGAGAGTTTGATGAAGTTACTTGCAAAACAACAGTGGGCTTGACTCACCTCCAACCACTCCAAACCTTTCAACTTCTTCCTATTTGTCTTTCAATATGGTCCAAATTACTAGGAGCAAGAATTAAAAACACACATGAAACAAAAGAAACCTATAGCAAAGGAATCCAAGGATGTGCCAAGTTGTGGAGCATGAACAAGTTTGAAATAGAGGGGTCAAAAGTCAAAATTCACAAAGAGAAATATCTTTCCTATACGTATTGTACAACATAGGGGTGTTTGGTGCACAATGACTAGTTATAGCTAGTAGGGGAGTTAGTAGAGTTAAGACATAATGTAGATAAGGTGTTTGATAAACAATGTCGATTAAAGACCTATGTTTGCAATTCCAACACTAAAATCCAACAACAATGATGACAATTCCTTTGTAACAGATTAGATTATACCATAGAATCAAGGGTTCTTGGACTATTAGAGGGTTACATTAAGGCTTTTAGATAAGGAGCTTCAAATGTTTAACATCTAGTTGATTAGGGCTTGGTGAATCTTAACTTGAGTTGTTCTCCTTCTGCCAAGGCTTTGTGTGTACTAAGCAGCTTGCTTGGTGTGGGAGGGACGAGAACCATTGCGACTGGAAAGTTCAAGAGCAAGTTCTACAAGAACATATTTTTAGGTGTGTACATACTCTTATTAAGAACTTGATTACACATTTTGTGGTTTATAAGCATATATTATAGTTTGTGTGTTTTAGCATGATTAAGCTAGTGGAAGCTTGAATCATCCTTACCATCCTTACTTTCAATGTTTGTTCATCTAACTCCTTATGTTAATTTTCTCCTTGTTTGCTTTGAATGCAGTCAACTACATTGAAGAAAGACAAAATTGCATAGACAACCATAGTCGAGCATTCAAGCCCTTCGCATCTAGAACTTACCTTTCTTCACAAGGTACTATCATTCTTTCTCTCTCCCTTTTCACCCTTTTGTGATAATCATCTCTATTTTTGTGTTGATTCTATAGGTGCAAGTGTTAAAGACATCTTAGATAAATGAAATGAATGTAAGGCAAAAAGAAATGCAACCCATTTGAATTAGATGCATGCAGTAGGTGGGTATCTCTATACTACTCACTCATTCACTCCTTGTTCTTGCACCATAGTATTAAAGATGTCCCCCACAGAAAACAAAAACTTATTTGATTCCCACCCACCATCCTTAGAGAAATAAAATTTTCACCCAAGCAGCTACTAGTTAGTAATTGTCAGCCACCCCACCCATGCATTAACCCTCAAGACTATTGTTTTCACTAACTACTACTTGTCAAGAACAACAAAGAATCTTGAGAAAGCTTAGTTGTCCATTTATGTTAGATTGTCATGTTTACCTATGTTTTCTATTCTATTGGCTCAAGTGCTCACCAAGTTCTTGTCCATCTTTGTTGGATTATATTTAACTTTATTTTCCATTTCTATTGGCATAAATGTTTACCTCCATTGTCCATTTTTGTAGGACTAAGTTTACATCTATCCATTTTTGGAGGATTATGTTTACTTCTAGTTTCCAATTCCAACAAAAAATGTATAATTGGTCAAAAAATACACCATAATCTTCCTGAAGACTGCAATTTCTTTTCCCATTAATGCACAGCCTCACCTTAATTTTTTTGAACATGATTCAAGGGCTAATTATGATCGAATAGGGGCTAAATTTGATTGCAAGGGCTAATTAGGTTGACTATCTTCACTTGCAAATGGCATATGGTGAACCATTTGTGGCAAGTTGTGAAATAGAGGTTGATTATAGTGGTAACATCATACCTAGCCTCCCATATGATATTTTCAAGACCATGATTTTTCCAAAAATGTGCGAAGGCATGGACAATGCAGCATTGTTGAGTTCTTTTTGTGGTTGGAAACTTGTTTCTAAGGGTTGGAAGGAAGTGTCCTATACTAATGTGGTTTAGCGTGTTTTCTAGGTTAGCAAAATTGACATTACAAACATTTCATTGACCCAATGGGGAGGACATAATGCTTGGGCCACTGTCCTCTGATGTTTAGAAGTGGTCGCTAGAGGTGCCGCAAAACAAGAAAACTCAAGAAAAGGTGAAAGAGGATCTATCCCTTGTGTCCATCCCTAAACTTAAAAAGATCAAAAATGAAATGAACTTGCTTTTAGGGGATAAGGTACCTGGCCAATGTGAGGAAGCCCTTGAAGATTATGAATGTGATGTTATGTATACACAACAATGTTGCATTTATCTACAATGTCATGCATGGTCATTAGCCATATTCATTTTGAAGGAGGGGAGAACATGGTATTGGATTTGTTGATACAAGGATTTTGATTGTGGCATTTTGAACCTTACAGCCATTGCAAGTCCCATTAATTTTGGATCACATTTTTGTATATTTTATATGTTTGTTCATGGTTTAGACATGTAATTACTTCCATATTCCTCTGTGAGACTCTAACACATCGAAATTATAATAAAACATAAACCTATTTATATTTCTACTACAAATTATTCTACATCAATGAAATCTATGTGCTAGAATTGCACCATCTAGATTCTTATGTTGAACTTTTTGCAGATGAATTTGAAACCAATGAACGACATGGGGGTGCATTCATAGTTAAAAGAGCCAAAGTAGTTATTAAATGCAATGTGATATTGTACCATGTTTATTTTGAAAGACAAGTTTGTGTAATGTATTTATTCAAATTACTATTTCTTTTTGCAATTATATTTCTTTGCTAATGATCTTCCACAAATTTAAAGTCATTTCATTAAGTTTTGAAAGTCCTTTCATGCACATAAAACACTTAAAATGTAGTCATCAAATAATGCTTTTAGATTTGAATGTCCTTTTTGTTTATCAAATGTGCACCATTCATTCCCAAAATTTGAGAGGAGATTCATATTGATGATTAAAAGTGCAAAAGGAGTTGAGATTAATAAAAAACTTATTTATTACAGATATCTACACATATGGTTTAAACATGTTTTTTGCCTTCTAAATTACAAAATTTGATGATGTGTCTTTAACAAAAGTTGTTCAATTTTATATGGTGAAGGGCATGGATAAATTTTATGGAGGAAAAAATATTGATTACATAGTTTATTTCATTGATTTCTATCATGCTATCTTGAAAAATGCATAAATTACGTTCAATTTTGAACTTTTGTATGCTTAAAAAATGATTTTATGTGATAAACTTCTTCCAAATAATGTAAAGTTCAATTTAATATACAATTTTGGGATGTGTAATTTATCTTGGAAATGTAATCACTTCTTATATTCAAAGGATAATCATTTTGTCTACACATTTAATTTTTTTTACTTGAAATTCATTAATGTATATAAGTAGATAACATTGCCAAATGTTGGGTGAAATTTTTTATATATCCCAAAGTGAATGGTGTAAAATATGATTAAACCTAGTCATTACAAAACACTGAATTCCTGGCACTTTTGGCTCCTTTTACTATGAATGCACCCATGGACATATTGGGGTTCAATTACATGGGCATGCCAATGATGCCATGTGTTGTGCCATACAAGTCCTATTAAGTCTTGTGAATGCTTGTGAATTTGATTATTCTCTTCAACCTTTTCACTTATGTGTGGCTATAACTAATTAAGTTAAATTGCAATAGAGAATTAAATTAGGTTAAATTTACTTATGCATATAAATTAGGTTAAATAGAGAGGAGGCCCCATTTATATGCATTAGCTAATGATGACATGGGAATGTTTATGGGTGTTTCCCTTTGTTTGGAGAAGTTTATGTATGATGTTTTGTACAAAATACAATTGTTGCTATAAAAATCTAAAAGAAAAACTAGATAGGTGGCCCTTAGAGACAAGGCTCTAACCATTGAGTAAATTTTACCATGTTTAACTAGTGCATTGACTTGTTTAAAGCCTTATTGCCTTGGGAAGGTAAACTACATGGAACTACCTTGTCGTTCAAATTTGTAATATACCTATATACTACATACATTAATGAACACTATTTATACATGCAATGTTACATGCGTAATGTTCAAAGTCCAACTAGGTATTGTGATTACCCTAAGAGACAATAACATGTAAAGCTATGAGAAATTGTCATTTAAATTAGATTGTAATGCCAACATAAAGAAAAATAAGTTTAGGTCAAATAATGACAATGTTTTTTTGATGGGGTCTTCTTGTGCTTGAAGTTTCTGGCTTGTCTTATTGTCCAGAATCAAGCAGCTATTGCATTTGACAATTCTACTACATACCCAAACAACATCAGGTTGCATAAAAGGTATGCATCTTGTGGTTAGCTACTATAGTCCGGTCATTATAAAATAATGGAATTGATAGTCACTACTCCTCTTCCCATATTGATAATGTTGAATTTGTTACTTAAATCTTTGAACTAGTTTAGGTTGTTTGATTCAATTGGGAAAATTAGGTCAAGGAAGTCCTTGGAAAATAATCTTTAGACAATATGTTTATACACATATTAGATGTTAATGTGCCCAAAAGTGCATTTTCCCCATTAAATTTTATTGTTAAGTATTCCCATTTTAACTACCTTTGTACACTATTTTCCAACCTTATGGTTATTAGGGGTGTTTTTGTTTCCTATGTTTTGCAAACTTGGCAAAAGAGATGCAAGACCAACTAAAGGACATTGACCAACAAAAAAGTCAGGATGATAAGTTATAAACATGAGACTTAACTTGGGCACATAAATTAGGTGTGCAAAAATTCAAATGCCCATGCAACCTTTGCCTAGGGAGATTGAGACCTAAGTTGGTAAAAATTGTACATGAAAATTTGATCAAATTTGGGCGACACCCACAATATCGAGTTTGGAAAGGACTAAAACCCACAAATGACTTTGATGAGGAATGAGCAGCCCATGCTAAGAGATGTACTGAATCCACTATAGTATAGTTGGATGAAGGTGTGCACATGGAAACAATGTCAGAACATTTAGTGCAGCCTACACCTGAAATGGATGAGACATAACAAACAAAAAACCAGCTAGGTGCAATTGATATGGCCAACACTCATGTAGTGCAAAAAGTGTTTTCAATTGTGGATGAACTTGTAATAGTCCCTGAAAGTATGCATGGAACTTTTTAAGGCAATGCAGAATATGGACCACCTACAAATGGAATGGGAACAACAAATGTGAATGATGAGGATAGTGGGGCTAATTCGGTTAGGCTGTAAAAGGCATACCAATAGTTGTATCCAAGTATCCATTCCACAAAACTTGCAGCTACAATGTTGTTAATGAACATTTGCACAGTCTATGGGGTTACCAAAAAGTTGTAGATGAACTATTGTCTTTTTTGCACAAGTACTTACTCCCATCTAATAATTTGTCTTCCTTCAAATATGTATCATGTAAAAACTTTGACCATGAAGGTAGGCCTCAATTAGCACATTATCCATGCATGTCCAAATGGTTGCATTTTGTTTCAAGGGGTGCATATAGACCTAGACACCTATCCAAAGTGTGGATTAACATGGTACAAGGATGTAGGCAAAGCCAAAGTACCAACAAAAGTATGCATAATGACAATAGGAGTACTGATGGTTTCATGAGACATGTGGCTAACAGCAAAGCTTAGGCGTACATTGATGTGATGTGGCCAAGATTTGTAGCTAAACCCCATAATGCAAGGCTAGGACTTGCTACAAATGGAATCAATCCATTTGGTGCTCAAAGTTTTACATGGTTTACTTGGCTAGTCATGTTTCAAATCTATAATCTACCACCATGGCTTGTGACAAAAAAATTTTGGGTCATATTAGCTTTGATTATCCCTTGCAAGGAGTCTATGAAAATGCATAACATCAATGTTTACATGGCACCTTTAATAGAAAAGCTACAAGTGTTATGGAAGGGGGTTACAGCATATGATGTGGCAAGGGCTGAAGGGCAACGACATTTCACCTTAAGAATAATTTTAATGTGGATGATCCATGACTTTTTAGCATATGGGCTTGTGGTTGGACATGTACACCAAGGGTACAAAGCTTGTCCAATTTGTGGGCCAGACTTGACCGCTTGACATTCGTTGGAATTGGGTAAGGTTGCTTATGAAGGATCTTGACGTTGGTTGCCAAAAGGCCACCCATATCGAAGAAACCAAAATCTAGCCCACTTCAATTGGAAAAAAGAGCACATGAATAAACCAAGGCCCATCATGGCTCGTGATACATTGAAGAGTGTGGTAGAGTATGAAGGGTGACTAGTAGCTAGAAACACACTAGGATCAAGAGGTGATCTGTCCAAGGTTAGTGGCATAAAACATCATAATGCCATGTATGACCTACCTTATTTTGAGGTATGTAAGTTACATTCCACAATCCTCCCCAAGGTTGAATGTCTATTATTGACTTTGGAATTCCAATATATCATTTCAACTTATATGGTCAATTATCAATGGATGCATTGTAGGATTTGAAACTAATTTATTAAACCAAAAATCAAAAGCTGGAAGTATAAATTAAAATACAAATCAGGTTTATACATAAGTAAAGCTCTAAATAATGATCTTTTAAAAATTGATTTTAGAAACTAACTTTTAAATTAGAAATGAGGAATTGATTAAAAAATTTAAACTTTAGAAATTAATTACAGAAACATTCAATTCTTTGTAACTAGTTTCAAGATTAATATATTTTGGGTTATTATCTTTTGATATCTACACCTTAGTTTTATCAAGAGGAATTGAATTTAACATTCAGTTTTCAGTTTGTGTCACTTAGTTTGTAGCTTTTATACCTCCTTCCTTATTTTCATGGCCATGCAAATTGGAGGCAGATTTTTCCAACCATTGTAGACATACACAAAAAATGTGTTCAAGTGGTGTTGTGACCTCCCCAATCTAATTTTTAAATGCGAAAAGCTTACTAATTAACGTTGGATTAATATGGAATGGTTTGTGATGGACATTGTAAAACTTGTAAATCTAACACAGTTTAGATGTGATGCACATTGAAAAGAATGTTTGTGAAAATGTGGTTTGTTTCATATTTGGTCAAAAGGACACAATTAAAGCATGGTGAAACATGCAAATTGAATGCATTTGGCAACATCTGTGGCTAAGATAACACCTAAATAACCAACGAAAAATGTTGAAACCACATGCATCATATGTCCTTATAACAGAAGAATTAAACATTTTCTTGGAAAGGATGGAGGCAATTAAACTTCCCACAAATTATGGGTCTTCATTGGCTAAACACGTGGCAAACAAGAAATTGGGTTCAATGAAATCACATGACTATCATATGTTGATGCAACAATTATTACCTTTGTGTGTGCGAAGGCTCATGGCAATGGAACCATAGATGGCCATTATGAAGTTTAGCCATGTTTTTCGACAAATTTGTGGTGAAGGTTTGGAACCCAGCTAATACTGGAAATCTTCAAAAATATGTGGCAAATACATTGTCCTTATTGGAGAAAGAATTTCCTCTAGCCTTTTTTGATGTAATGACTCATCTATTGTTGCATGTGGTAGATGAGTTGGATGTTTGTAGACCAATTCATAATTGTTGGATGTATCATGTTGCAACCCTAACCTTGGGCTCGCGACCAAGACAAGGGCTTGCAAAGGTGTGGGCCAAGAGTGAAGCCCATGAGTCACATTTCGTGCACCCAAGAATGTAGGGGAGTGTGAAGGAATGAACCCCCACACTCCCAAGTGAGCTTCCACTTTGGGAATTTAAGTCCCAATGGACTCCCGAATGTTCAAAGGGCGATTATAGAGGTCAAAACTCATTGGATTGAAAAAAAATTTATATCATTGAAAGCTTTTGGAACTTGGATGTCTTAAATGGGCTCGCATGACCCATTTGGGTACTTAAAACATAAGTAATGGCCAAAAGAAGGGATGGGAGTCAAACTGCCAATTTAACTCCTGACCATTAAAAGTTTGGAATCGCTTCAATTTACTTGTGTGCAGGTGGCATGACACACCTTCGCGTAATTATTAACTTATCAAAGAATGGTACGATTTAATTCCACACTTTGTTTGTTTGTACTTTTTTTCGTACCCTTAAAACCACAGGCATTCATATTCGAGCCAGTTTTAATGAAATCGAATTTGGTTTTTATATCCGATTTTCTCTCGGGATCGAGGTTTATCCCAATTTAGTCTTATTTCTATGGAATGGTATACCATTGGAAACCTCTCGACGAGAGCTACAACTTTTCTTTAGACCTCACCTCAATTGAAAGTCTGCACAAGAAATTATAGGCCTCCAAAGTTGCATGAATCCCAATTTTGGGAATTTCGAGATTCCCAATTTGGGAGTCTTGGGACAAAATGACATTTGGTGCAAGCCTTGTGGCCAGGCATAGAGAATACCATAAGGGGGAAGGTGGTGGCTTCCTTCAAGTCCAGGTCGTGATGAGTCTTATGAATCCATGTTTGCCCATGGTTCGTCCGTGCACCAAAAGTGTTTTAACTATGCACTACCTAACTTGTTATTTGGTTTGTGCAAGTCTGTGTGAATAATTGACCCACTTGTCACTTGTCCTAGTCCCCATCTTGAGCTCCAACGCACCCTTCTACCTTCGAAGTGCTGCGAACCAAGGAGTGTGCCCTAACTTTTTATCCTTTCATTGTTTTCACCTTAGACTCACATTTGAATCTATCAAGGAGCTTGGGAGTGCCTCATATTTGATGGAACGGCTGATGAAGGTCTTAAAGGGTTATGTCTGTTCCATGGCATGACCTGAAGGCTCAATGGCTAAAGGCTATATACCAAAAGAAACATTGGGCTTTATGACAGAATATTTACATGAATTTTAACATGTAACCAAAAGAGTTTGGGATGCAAAGGAAGAAGGAGTATCTAGAGATATTTTCGAAGGTGCTTCTATAAAAGTTATGCTCAACCCTATTATGTGCTAATAAATATTGAGTTATGGGTCCATGGATACAAAAAGCTACTTTCAAGCCCTCCTGAAATAAAATTGTTAGTGTTTATTTGTTTTTAGGTGCATTGTACAAACCCTAAAATATGGTAGATTTTGAACAATCAGCTGAATTTTTTGGAAATTTTAAGGCATACCAAATGTGTTATCTATTTGTTGAAACAATAAACCCCAAAGTGCATTATTAGCATGTGGGATTGTGTATTAGTTGGTTATCAAATTGTTCACATCATGGCCTTTGTTTTACATCCAATTCTTAATTTCCAAAACATTATTAATTATGTTTCTAACAAACATTGCCAATGGCTATTCTTAAAGGTCAAAATTTGATGGGTGTTCTACAAAAGGATGAACTTTTTGATAAGCTCATTTTGTAATAATGTTTTTGCTCATACATGATGAGGATTATGTAATAATGGATTTAA
>Ga0209611_10012843_pt1 | contig 11665 bp, 10 predicted proteins | sample S1TSphgellanicum_3_FD_187693 | JGI IMG/M metagenome (GOLD analysis project Ga0209611, IMG submission 187693) | Host-associated microbial communities from peat moss isolated from Minnesota, USA - S1T2_Fc - Sphagnum magellanicum MG (SPAdes) (version 2) | ecosystem: Host-associated > Plants > Peat...
GTCACAAAGAAATCCAATTGGATGCCATTGAAGCATTTAAACACATATCAAGTTTTCATTAGTAGAATAGCTAAAACATTAAGGATTATGTAATAACATTGGAGGTGATATGTTTCCTACAAGAATAGTTTGCATTGTCAAACTTGTTACAATTCAAAATACCAATAACCTTTTGTAATAAATCTTCAACTATTTTTTTTAGAATCAAGAAAAAATATAAAACAAAATAGAGAAACAATTTGTTGGGGGAAATGCTAAATGGCATAGGGTGTAAGAAATATACAAAATCCATCATTCCCAAATCCCTACAAAGCACAAAAATGGATGCATATCACTACACTTGGACTAAAGAAGCATATTTCTTGAGTTAATGTTGATTGATCTTCTCCTGTATTACAGCATAAAATTTCTCTTGTAATTTGATTTTGATTTAAATATCAAACTACCCTTGGTATGTTGACTTAGCGGGTGACTTGGATTATTTGTAGCAAATTTGGTTTGCAATGAGAGGAATGGGTAAAAAATTAAACAAGGATGGGTTCGTAATTGTTCCAATTTGTTGTCATTATATTGTTGGGGTTGTTTTCCTTTTTAGAAAAGTAGGGGAAAAAATCATGAGAAAAGTGGTGGGAAAATTCTATTGAAAAAAACCTTGAAGGGAAAATCTTGAATCACATTCTTGCATAAACCCAATTTTAAGACTTGCTTAAACAAACATCAAATTACCATGACATTAGGCAATTGGGTCCAAAATGAAAGTAAAACTTTGATCAAAATACTAGAAAATTGCAGCATATAATCTTGAATCCCATGCCTACGTAGTCTATGAGCTTCTTAGGTGTATAATGGAGGTTTATGCAAATAATTTGAGCTTTGTTTGGTCTAAGAGCATTTCCAACAGTGCTCATTATGTAACCCTGGATAGTAAAATTAAATGTCTATGTTTAGTTTTTTTTTGGTAACCCCGCCAATAAAACTAAAACTTGAATTGCATATACATGGGGGACTAATAATAGCAAACCACCTGGACCAATCATTGCGATCAATCAATCATAAATACTGAGCTGTAGTCAGGTGCAACTTATTACACTCTTTTTGGAAGGTGGACAATTGTGTTGCGCCTTTTACCAGCCTCAGCAAGCTGCATGAATTTGGTGTAGAAAAACCAATTTCCTCACCTAAACCAACACATTTTGACGTTTTCACAATAAATTTTATTCTTTGGAGTCACATATTGAGCACAGTTGGAGATGCTCTAAGAATGGCAATCCAATATTAATTATGTTAACTGGGTGTTGTGTTGGAGCTTGTTTGATACAAGAATGACAATTTAATCTCAATTGGGCTGAATGGGTGCTATTGCATATCCAAAATCTCTCCAAAAAGTGAGCTTGACCTCCAACATATGAAGACATTTCATGATATTGAAGAATGTAAAATGTTAACAAAGAACAATGGAAAATTTGTTTTAAGAGGTCAGGTGCTACTATATTCCACAATCATCTTGAGGTAATCAAGACTTGGATGCTTTATGGTCTCAGAAACAAAGCTCCTACCATATAGAAAGCTGACCTCTACTAGAACCTCCTGGGAAAGATTTTGTTGAAATGGCATTGGTTTGGTCATGGTCACTCATGCTTAAAAATTATGTGTTTCATGCATTGGAACACACACTTCTCTATTACATTTTTGAGAGCCTTCAAATGTAGGGAAAGCTATTGTTGGCAAGACCAAACAATCCACCGAAAGAATGAAAAAGGAATGTGCAAAATATGTAAGGGGATGACCAAAATGCTACAATTAGGTGAATATTTAACCTTTTCTTTGAGTGCATGAAAAATTCAAACAAACAAGAAGCTTTTTCCAATCTCAAATTGGTATTGAGTCTCTCGGTGTCACTCCAAACTCACATACAAGTAAAGCAAATGTTCAGAGTACCTTTCTTTATTTAGGTGTTGACAAAAATGTAGCCTTCAAAACCTTGTCAAAGAAGGTTCAATTTCGTGGAAAAACTTGGAAAGAAAGAACATCCCTTGCATTGAATCAGCACAGGACTGCTTCTTGTGCATTGGAAGTGTTCAAAATAAAGACCCAATTATCTTTTTGGGTCCACACCCAATTCTCCTTTCTTAGAGCATGGTTGTAGGAGAATGGTTGCATGAAGCTGAACTAGGAGAAGCAGGGTTGAAGAAGCTTGATTCCAACTCAGGAATTGAAAATGTATTGGAGACAAAGAAGAACCTCATGGAGTTTGTGAGTCTCCATGCAAGACCGTCGTCACAAAAGCAATTACCTTCTTTCAGTTGAACTAGCTGGGGCTTCACAGCTTTTCTTAAACCCCCAACTGATGTTTTTTTTTTTCAAGTTTTAGATATGGAAAGGTTGGTGAAATTTAATAAAAAATTAGCAAGTTTAGTCAAATTTACACTAGAAAAAATAATAATTCCCAATTTCTTTGTCTAAAAATGGCAAATTTTCACCCAAAGAAAAACACCATCCCCAGCTCAAAGGCAGATACGCTAACATAATCGAGAAGCTAATATGAAAAAATATCAAGCACCCAATGCTCACCGAGCTGGAGTTTCTCACATTTATTTTGCTCAAGTTCTTGCTTTTTTTTCCGCACCAAGAAAAGGCAAGAACTTGAGAAAAAAAATCCTTTTTGTTTGCCCATCCTTGACGCCAAGGATATAGGTCAATGTCTTCGTGTCAAGGATCACCCAACAAAAATGGGGGCAACTTGGTTGTACTTTGGCTGTTTGTCCTCACTACAAGAGGGAAGTGGGTTTCTAACAAGTATATGTACGAGATTGATCAAGATTCACCCTTTGGGCTTCGGCCTACAAATCTCCTTTTTCCAAGATTAGATACTTTCTCTAAACAAGAGTACAGAAGGTGAATTGCTTGCCCACTCTTCACCAAGGACAGAAATAGGAGAAAACCCTTCAAACCCATTTAGATTCCACACCTTGGATACCTGGTTTCCTAGTTCACCTGTCATGAACTTGCCACTGGGCATTCCGTTTTGTGCACAAGTTAGGCCTTCATGGTGAGGCCACCTACTCATATTGCAAGAGGCTCCACTGTACAAGCCTGCCTTGATCATTACTTCCAGTAATGCCATGCAATAGGACATTATAATCCAGACCTTGGGCTCCACAGGCCTCAGTTCACAAGGTATAATGCTCTATAGCCATAGCATTACCCTACACAAAAGTTTGCAATGAGAAAAAGCTGATCCCAGAAGCTCCATGAGCTTTATCACATGTAGCACCAAAACCCTGATCCTTGAAGCTACATACATCTCATTAACAGATGTCTGAAGACCATCATCATCCATGTACTAGAGAAGAGGCATAGAAAGCCAATTCTGCCAGGTAATCATTCCCTGGCAGAATCAGCCTTCTAGTCCTTACCTGGCAAAATCAAGCCTTCTGTGGTCTTTTCATGAATTTTCTTTGGTAGTAGGCAAGTGATTCAAAATCAACTGCAGGCAGTGACTCCAGAGCAGGTAGGTTGTTAACTGAAGAAAAGTTATTTGTCAGAATCAGCCTCAGCAGCCAATTCTGCATTCAAAATACTAGCTGCAGGAGAGCTGATTCAGCCACCCCTGCTTGTTGATGTCCCATTGAGATATACAAGTGCACATAAAAGTTCTTCATGTTTAATGTAACGGACTGAAGATCCCACCCCTGCTTGAAGTGGGTGCATTTCACATTTGTTGATGTCCTATTGAGATATACAAGTGCACCTAAATTTTTTTCATGCTTAATGTAACTGACTGAAGATCATCATCAAGCTTTGGAAAAAAATTGTGGGGCCATCAGCTCACATTCGTTGCCTGCAAAACTGCCTCATCCTATAACCACCACCTACATTGAAATTGCAAATAATGAGAAAAAAATTCCAAAGAACCACCAATGTTATGTTATCAAACCCTACTGAACAACAAATACAAGGACCACACAGACTAGGTAGGAGCCGTTAGCTAATCTGCCCAAATTATCCATTGGTATGAGAGCGAGCTTACCCACTCATGTGCTTCCCATGACCTAATTTAGAGACTGCTCACCACCCTCCATGCATTCACAAATTTGGCTCACATCTTGTAAATCAAACCCAATTCAAGTGGGAAATCTACCAGCTTGCTTACACATGAAAAAATAGAAAATAAATTGTTATGCACAACACAAAACTTTGCAAAATTTGACAACTATCATCTTTCGCACAAGAATTTTTCAAAAACTCAATTAGCGACACACACCAGCCTACAAATCTCCCCCTTAAACTAGTATAACAAGACTACAAGCAACCTCACCCTCCATGGAAATGCTGTCAAAAGGTGGGAGGAAATCTGCTTCGGTCTAGGCACACATAAACTAAACTTTCAACGTTGGCATTTGCTAGTTTTCTACAAATTTTTGTGTTCACACACCATTGGGGGAAAAAAAAAAGCACAAGACAAATGCACAAAACAAAAAACTGTTGGGTATGTACACCACCACCACACTAAGTTGAGCTAATGCACAAAACAAAATGCTCTTTTCCACATATATGACCACACTAAGTCAAGCTAACACTCAATGGACCAAGAGCTTGAGCAAAGAGCTGTGTGATATTAAACTTCCCTTATGTTCTTTATGATCTTATTGCTTTTGAGTCGTGAGAAAGTCTAGGGTTTCAGTGACTGTAAAAAGCTCATGTGGCCTAATTTTCAGCCCAAAATCAGACTCACAATCCGGCAAGGTTCCAATTTGTTTTTTGGAAGCACAATGAGTTAGAACCAGCCAGAAAAATTGCATGTTCAGGTCCAGTTCTATAATTTGAGCCAAATAATTGGCGTTTGGACAAGCCCATTGCAAAGGTTGAGGGTTCAACTGGGTAACGTTAACTTGACGTGGTTGTGGTGTTGGACTGATAAGACTAGACTTAATGTTAAATGAAAAATAACATTTAAGCGATGGTATGTCTGGGAACCATGGCAGCATTTGCCTCCTTTATAAAGTAGACCATAAGTGGTCATCAAGACCTGGCCCAACTCTTGCCTCAAAGACTTTGAATGGCCAGGGGTTACCACAATGTAGAGTACTGTGTGACAATCACAGCCTGGGTTCACTGCTGAGATAGACATCTTCCAGAATTCCAAACTCAGACCAATGCAGTCACCACTTGATGGTTTATCAAGGTTTTCTTCAGTCTTGTGACACAGGATCCAAACATAAACATCGCATGTGTAACAGGGTGCTTGGAGATGGTTCACTACCTGATGGGTTTTGACCATGGGAACCTGAAGCTGAAGGAAACATCTTGCTCTTTCCAACAGTTTCACTATTCCTCAGCTTGCATTTCTCTGATCAAGCTCTGAGCTCCTCACTTGAATTCTCTTGCTTTCAATAATACCAAGGTTACCTGTGTTCACTAATAACATGGCATCTTCTGTCACCACACTGAGCAACCAATGAATGCACCAAGCAAATGCAATCTTGCCACACGATCCCTGCTTATCTCCAGAATTTCCAATGTCCCCAACAGTATTTTTTATACACATACCAAACTTTGTCAAACAATGGGCAGAAGAACATTTCTGGAATTTCTGCTTCAAAAGTCACAGGTGCCCAGGATTGAGTGTCTGCCCAGGGATCTGAGAAGTTGTTGAGACTCTGTTCCATAGCGTACATTCAGACAAGGGAGTTTTCCCTTTGTATGATATGTCTCTTGCCCTTCAGATAATAGCATGAGACTGCCATTGGGTTTCTCATGTGATGATACCCTGGCACCTACGGACCCAACTTAACAAGACCAATGAAGGTACCTATCATGCTACTGCACTTCAGTTGCAATCTCACATGGGTTTGAAAGTTGGAGTGACTTTCAGAATGCTCTCACTTCTAAAATGACATGAACCTTCCTTTCATCACAATGTTTTGTGCTCGGCTCAGGCTCTCTCCATATATTTCTGGAATCTCAGTACTGTTGGTGCAATTCATTGCACCAAAACTGTGAAAGTATCACTCTCTTGAGGGCACTGCAACGCTCCAGTTTCTCTATAGCTGGCAACCTTAAAGCTTGCACAACTTTTCCACCCTCGAAAGCTGTCGTCTACTATTGGAAATTATGTCTCCAACAGTTGCACATGTTTCCTTTGTGCCCTCCCCAGTTTTCACCCCTTGTCCCTTCTTCATTGTAGTTCTCTGCCTTAGATGCTTGTATGGGTGTGTGTCTCTTGTGGTGGTGCCATTTTGATTTCTGTAACCCTGCTAGCTAAAGGTTTCATCTGTATCTCTGAGAACCTGTAAACACTGAGAAATAATTGAGCCCGACTGTCCTGGAATACAGATGCTGGAAAATATCACAGGCCCAATGGTGATTTATGCAATTGCAAATTGCCTTTGGAACCCTGGCAGGGAAAGGAGCTCTAAGATCCACTACATATTAGTAACTCACAAAATTGGCCCCAATTTTCTCCCCCCTCCTAACTACTGCCTAGAGATATCACAAAACTCTGTAATCCAAAGCACCCACTGTAAATGCCTCCTCTGTACATCAACCTATTGCAAATTGGTGCAAATATGCAATTGAGTAATGTTTTGTCACATACAGGGAATTGAACTCAGAAATCCAGCAATTACAGTTTCAGCAAATTTGGAACTCTTTTACTTTCTCTTAGAGCATCCCCAGCAGTTTCTCTATTTGTGCTTGCTCCAATATCTCCACATCCAAGATACAGTCATAAAAATTTTGTTCTCCTGACTCCTCACTCTTCACCCATTGCAGTGAAAAAACTTGGTGTTTCACTGAGCTTGGAAGAAAAAATATGAAAGACACTTAAACAAGCATGGCTATATCTGCATTTCAACTGAAAAAGTCTATACTTTCCCAACACCCTGCTCTCTCATAATTGTCTTCTTCTGCCCGAAGTTCAATCAAGGTTTGGAGTCTCATTTACAATCTGCATAAATGTTTGACACTGCAATGGGCATTGTTTGTGCATTGTTGGACAATGCTGAGCTATTTGTAATGCTTTCCTGGATTCTTGTTGCAAGGAGAAAAGGGCTTCTTGCTGGCTGGTGTGACCCAGCACCTATAGAGGAGATCTTTCTTTGTAGGTCTGAACTGAAATGCACACCACATACAAAAAAACTGCCTAAAAATTGGTAATTTGTTCCATTTGACCTCAATTTATTTTTGATAATTATTTTTATTTGGTGTTAATGAATTATACTGAAATTTAGTGTGGATTTAAGGTTGGCTCCCTAACATAAAACTATAAGACCTTAAGTGTATGTTATATGAGGATTTGGTTATTGGATTGTAATGTTAAACTTAAGTCAAAACTCCAAACCTCTTAATGTAAGTTCAAAGTTTAAGGGATATGGCAACATCACCAACACAGTTCTACACATTTTGTGCATGAGAAATTAATCCAAAATGGAAAAGTAATGCTTCAGAAAACTTTAAGCTTTACATTTGTGGCCTATTCAATCAATTCTTTTCAATTTAAAAAGTAATTTCCCAAAGGAAAAGAAAAATATTTCTTGATAATATTGCACAATCTATATTATTATTTTCTACATAGTTTGTATTTGAATGATCTATGTTTTCAGATGTGGGGAGTGCAAATTATGACATTTATTATTCATCCTATAGTGAATAGTATATAGCACTCATCAAAGTACTACTTACTTTACTTGATTCACATGATCCAAGTTATAGTTTGGTAAAACTTGTGTGAGTTCCTCCATTTATTTTTTCCTTCTCTAGCCTACTCTCTTTCCTCTAAGAATGGTTCTAAGGATTCTTTTTCCTGCTAAAGTTACTTATGTAGCAATGGTAATGTTCTTGGAGTAGGTGTAGCCATGGAAACTGGACCCTTGGGTAAAATTTGAGGTTTATTAAAGTTATACTTAAAATAACCTTGTCTTTGAGTCCCTGTTTCACTTTGAATCTTTTTTTCATCCTTAAATATTAGTCATCCAAAAACAAAAAAACCAGATTCAAACAAAGATGAATATTTTTTTATACAGGAAGGTGAAGAGCGATAGTTTTTTCATGAACAGCCATTTAATACACTACATTCACAGCAATGTAAACCAAAATAAAATGAAATCAAAATCAAAACTCAAGTTGAAACTCATTTTTACCTCCAACCTATTGAGAAAAGGGAGTTTCAAGCTTTGCTCATTACCAATGTATTTTCTTTTGTTATTAGGTGTTGATCTCAAGCTAAGTTCACTGGCTTAGTGGGAAAACTGCTACTCTTCACGTGGAGTACTCTTTCTCTTGTGGGTATCTTTATTGTGGGAATCTGAGAAGTTGAGACTCTGTTCCATAGTCTACATCCAGACAAGGGAGTTTTCCCTTTTTTATCATATGTCTCTTGCCCTTCAGATAATAGCATGAGAGTGCCATTGGGTTTCTCATGTGATGATACCCTGGCACCTACAGACCCAACTGAACAAGAACAATGAAGCTACCTATCTTGCTACTGCACTTCAGTTGCAATCTCACTTGGGTTTGAAAGTTCAAGTGAATTTCAGCATGCTCTCACTTCTGAGTTGACATGAACCTTCCTTTCATCACGTTGTTTTGTGCTAGGCTCAGGCTCTCTCCATGTATTCCTGGAATCTCATTACTGTTGGTGCAATTCACTGGACCAAAACTGTGAAAATATCACTCTCTTGAGGACACTGCAAGGCTCCAGTTTCTCTATAGCTGGCAACCTTATAGCTTGGGCAACTTTTCCACCCCCTAAAGCTGTCGTCTACTGTTGGAAATTATGTCTCCAATAGTTCCACATATTTCCTTTGTGCCCTCCCCAGTCCTCACCCCCTGTCCCTCCTTGATTGTAGTTCTCTGCATCGGATGCTTGTATGGGCGTGTGTCTCTAGTGGTGGTCCGATTTTTATTTTTGCAACACGGCTAGCTAAAGATTTCATCTGTATTTCTGAGAAAACACTGAGAAATAATCCTGCGCAACTGTCCTGGAATACAGATGCTGGAAAATATCACAGGCCCAATGTTGATTTATGCAATTGCAAATTGCCTTTGGAACCCTGGCAGGGAAAGGAGCTCTCAGATCCACTACATATTAGTAACTCACAAAATTGGCCCCAATCTTCTGCCCCCTCCTAACTATTGCCTAGACATATCACAAAACTGTGTAATCCAAAGCACCCACTGTAAATGCCTACTCTGTACATCAACCTATTGCAAATTGGTGCAAATATGCAATCAAGGAATGTTCTGTCACATACAGGGAATTGATCTCAGAAATCCAGCGATTACAGTTGAAGCAAATGTGGAACTCTTTTACTTTCTCTTAGAGCATCCCCAGCACTTCTCTATTTCTGCTTGCTCCAATATCTCCAGATCCAACATATAATCATAAATTTATCTCCTCCTGAGTCCTCACTCTTCACCCATTCCAGTGAAAAAACTTGGTGTTTGAGTGAGCTTGGAAGAAAAAATATGGAAGGCACTTAAACAAGCATGCTTATGTATCTGCATTTCAACTGAAAAAGTCTCTACTTTCCTAACACCCTGCTCTCTCATAATTGTCCTCTTCTGCCAAAAGTTCAATCAAGGTTTGGAGTCTCATTGACAATCTACATTAATCTTTGACACTGCATTGCGCATTGTTTGTGCATTGTTGGACAATGCCGAGCTACTTGTAATGCTTTCCTGGATTCTTATTTCATGGAGAAAAGGGCTTCTTGCTGGCTGGTGTGACCCAGCACCTACAGAGGAGATCTTTCTTTGTAGGTCCCAACTGAAATGCACACCACATAGAAAAAAACTACCTAAAAATTGGTAATTTGTTCCATTTGACCTCAATTTGTTTTTGATAATTATTTTGGTGTGGTGTTAATGAAGAATACTGAAATTTAGTGTGGATTTAAGGTTGGCTCCGTAACATAAAACTATAAGACCTTAAGTGTATGTTATATGAAGATTTGGTCATTGGATTGTAATATTAAACTCAAGTCAAAACTCCAAACCTCTTAATGTAAGTTCAAAGTTTAAGGGATATGGTAACATCACCAACACAGTTCCACACATTTTGTGCATGAGAAATTACTCCAAAATTGAAAATTAATGCTTCATAAAACTTTAAGCCTATTCAATTAATTCTTTTCAATTTAAAGAGTAATTTCCCAAAGGGAAAGAAAAACATTTCTTGATAATGTTGCACAATCTATATTATTATTTTCTACATAGTTTGTATTTGAATGATATATGTTTTCAGATGTGGGGAGTGCAAATTATGACATTTATTATTCATTCTATAGTGAATACTATATAGCACTCATCAAAGTACTACTTACTTTACTTGATTCACATGATCCAAGTTATAGTTTGGTAAAACTTGTGTGAGTTCCTTCATTTATTTTTTCGTTCTCTTGCCTAGTCTCTTTCCTCTAAGAATGGTTCTAAGGATTCTTTTTCCTCCTCCAATTACTTATGTAGCAATTGTAATGTTCTTGGAGTAGGTGTAGCCATGGAAACTGGACCCTTGGGTAAAATTTGAGGTTAATTAAAGTTATCCTTAAAATAACCCTGTGTCACATTGAATTTTTTTTCATCCTTAAATATTAGTCATCCAAAAAGAAAAAAACCAGATTCAAACAAAGATGAATATTTTTTGATAAAGGAAGGTGAAAAGCAATAGTTTTTTCATGAATGACCATTTATTCCACTACATTCACAGCAATATAACCAGAATAAAATTAATCAACTCAACTTAAAACTCATTTTTACCTCCAACCTATTGAGAAAAGGGAGTTTCAAACTTTGCTTATTACCAATGTATTTTCTTTTGTTATTACGTGTTGATCTCAACCTACATTCGCCGCCTTAATGGGAAAACTGCTACTCTTCACCTGGAGTTCTGTTTCTCATGTGGATATCTTTATTATCAACTAAGTTTTGAACTCAATTTGTAAATGGCATTCCAACTAGCCAAACATGACTTGTGCCTCAAAAAGAAGGATAACAATTTGTGAGAGAGGATTCTTCAAACAATATGCAATCCAGGGTCACTTCTTGACTCACTTGAAGTTGAAAATGTCACATGCTTCTTGCAAAAGTGTCACAAGGAGACCAGAGGCCAACTTTTGACGATAAATGTGGGCCATGGCATGAAGAACCACGAAAACTTCCATTACCCGTACCTGTTATGTGGGCCTCTTCCAAGGTCTATCACATCCAACATAGAGTGTCGATCCCCAACCCATACACATGAGAAATTGAACAGCTTAAGGTGAGAGATTATTTTAAATGCAACCACTTGATTGGCAGTAACTACAGTACACCAATCAACAGTGGTAATCTTTGTGTATAGCGGATTTGAAATAGCACTATTATGTGGACATTTACTAAACCAAAACCTAATTTTACCCTATCTAAAGACTATTCTTCAACCAAAGTACAGTTTACAGGCTTGTTTATTGGTGCTTCTCATGCTGCTCTTAATGTAAAACTGATTCACTGTATCCCTCAACTTTCACAGATTTTGGAAATTTATGTTCTCACTCTCTTTTCATGCAAAATAATTATTGGTTGCTTTTGGTGACGTGCAGAAAGATGAGGAGGCCTTACCATGAAAGCACTTTGTCTACCAATCGGTTCTTCTGGAGGTCACTTCAAAATTTTCTCTTTTCTTCCT
>Ga0209611_10012844_pt1 | contig 11664 bp, 7 predicted proteins | sample S1TSphgellanicum_3_FD_187693 | JGI IMG/M metagenome (GOLD analysis project Ga0209611, IMG submission 187693) | Host-associated microbial communities from peat moss isolated from Minnesota, USA - S1T2_Fc - Sphagnum magellanicum MG (SPAdes) (version 2) | ecosystem: Host-associated > Plants > Peat...
TTTTTGTGCAGAGAGCCAGTATCAACAATGTCTTTTCTCGATGCATAGACGACATTGATTCTGGTCATTGCAGCTCATGTCATGTGCGACGTGCTTTTAAGGACTGAGCTTCAATCTACATTCTTCAAGAACCCGGAATTCTTATGATGAGACATTTGACAAAAATGATGTCGCAGCTTGTGGATTTTGTAAGAATCGCAGATTTCCAGACCCACTGGTAAGTGCAATCTGGAGAGTGGGGAGGGTCTACACCGTTTATAACCCATGTGCCTTTCCAGGGAAGAGGTGGTCGATTGGTTCATGAAGAACCTGAAAGAATCAGAATGTACCATCTAAAGGAATCGAAAGAGGAGAATCAGCTCCAAGTAGTTCTTATTTTGCAGTTTTAAGAAGAAAGACAGAGCGTGATTAGCTTGTCATGCACTCGTCCTTCTTCCAAAGATGACGCTTCTTGCCTCTCTCGTTGCTGCAGGTGATTTGATTTCCCCAGTTCTTTACCAGCTCCTCCATCTAGGTGATGCTTGTCTCAATTGGGTACAAGTAAGGAAGTGGATGATGATGCAAATGGTGGGGAACACACACAACAGCGGAATCACCTTGGGTCTTCTTCTTTTGATGGGTTTCTTGGGTTTCAGGTCATGTGCAGCACTGGAAGTAATGAATGGGGAGGGTGATTTGTTGCTCTGTTGCTTGTAAATTTTCTCAGTGAAGCTGGTTTTTTTTTCTTCTTTTTAGCTTCTGAAATGTGGAAGAGTTCAATGGGGAAGAATCCAAGGTGCATCATAGGGATTGGAAAGTTGTAGAACAAGTTTTAGAGTTTGCAAAATCATTTGCATTCAATCTTATTGTGGAGTTTGTGCATGTTGTCTAATGTCAGCTGAAAGGGAACAGAGGTTTCTTTTTTCCCCATGAAAAATAGCATTAGCCAAAGAGGTTAGGATTTATTTGTTTTGGGTTTTATTGGGAAGACCAGGAATTCTTTGTGGGTTCATTGGCAGAGAAAGCAGTTTCAACAATGATGCAAAGTATGAGGGAGTGACAAGAGACACACCCTTGTTGGAGAATTCCAGAGAAAGTTTGAAGAAATGGTTATATCATGAATCATGGACAGGTCAAGATTGGATCTGGACATGATGCATTCATGAAAGGAAAGCAGCCATTGCAGAACTGGGGGTATGTGTCTTCCTTCCGTCACTGAATTCCATCACAAAAAAAACTACAGCCGTTCATGATATCTTGTTTGTCTTTATGCACATGGGATGGTTAGCTTGAATTGCAGTGATAATGAGATTGAGGAGACGAATTGTTTGGACTGTGAATATGGTACAGGCATTTTTGCTGCCATGAGCATCTGTGGATGCAAACACACAAGTCATAGACGTGCACAAATTATTGTGCTTGTAGTCATGAGCTGGCAGCATGGCTTATAAATCCACTCCAGATCTTGTACCTGGATTCCAAGGAAAGTCCATTCTGTCCACTCTCAAAAGCCCTTTCTCAAACATCTGTGCAATAGGCAGCTTTTGCTCTTGGAAGTGGAACCCTTCAAGGCCATTTGCTTTTAGGTTATTGTGTCCCTTTGCACAACTGATTCTTCTGAACTAAGAGTGAAAATGCAACACAGAAATTGGGAGAATGGAGAAAGAGTTTTTGTGGGATATACCGAGCATCAAATAGAGGTTCAAAGGTTGAATATATTGTTCAAATAATTGATTATTTGAAGTGTGATCATCAAGGGTGAAGCTTTGAACACCCCCAAATTGGTTTTGTTGCTTATCTCATGATTATTTTGCCAATTATTACACCCATGGTAATATATGGTCGTGGCATGGACAAAGATAATTGTTGTCCATATGGGCCATAGTCATGTATGCCATGATGTCAACTTCTTCAATGCAAAGGGTGAGAAACTGTTCATAAAAATGACCTTTGAATCATCAATGATTCTTGAGTAGAATTTTGAATATTCGAGGATTCAATTATCAATCCACTCATATGTAGCCAAGTGGACATTTGAGATAATGGATTATTGCAAGTAGATAATCAGCCTTCAAACTCCCCTAATATACATTATCTACCCATTAGTGGAAAGTTGCTACTGTTTTGACAAGTAGTGGATATGTATTTGTGAGTGGTGATGCATGACTTCAGGTAGGCAAAGAGATGTTTGGCATCAAACGGAGCGAGGATGACAATGTATGGTGCAAGATCCTCTCATTCTTTAAGCTTGTTCTTTTTTTGTTTGTTGTTGGATATTTGGTTGTCCATTTCAAGTAGAAGCTATTTGCCAACTAATCCACTAGAAAGATGGTTCAAGCTATGGCCAATCAAGTTAGGTGATCTTCTTTGAATTTACCTACCCAGCTATCAAGGATTTCAAAGTTCTTTTTTTGTAGTTTGAAGTTATAGAAGGTCTGAAAGATTTCCTATCAAATTTATTAGTTTTCAAGTTGTTCAAGACAAGCTTGCAAATAGTACAAGGATGTTCTTAAGAAAATATTTCGCTTGTAGCCAAATTTGGTTAAATCTTCTTGTGGATCATCATGGCTTTGGCTTTGTAACAAAATTGAAAAAAACCACCTAAGAGCCATTATTGAACATGATTAGTGGTCCTTCACAACCACTTAGGTAGATTTAGTAAGCACTTGGGGTCCTTGTCAACCATTTAAAAAAAATTTATGAACATTGGGGTCTTTTACAAGCATTCAAGTAGATTAGACTATGAGCACTTAGGGTCCTTATCAACCACCCAAAAGTCTTTGGCGAGCACTTGGAGTCCTAATTTAATTATGGGTGTTTGATAAGTGTTTGGAGTCCTTTTCAGTTACCCCAGAATGTTTGGTAACCATCAAGTGTGATTGTCAAATAACTATGAGTCATGTTTAAACAATTGTACATGTGTTGGCAAAACATTATTGGACGAAAACACATTATGATGAACTTTTTTAGATGTCATAGTTTTGGTTTTTTTAGGTCAATCAAGTCTTGTTTTATATACCTCAAATCCATTTTAAAATATAGCAAAGGGAAATGAAAAATTGAAAATGATAATGTAACATTCCCAACTTTGAAAATTTTACTCAAAAAATATCAATATTCAATCCAAGGTGGATTTTGCAATGTAGGGTGCAACTAATTTCACAATTCAAAATATTATGGTTATGGACTTTTTGCTTTTAGTGAAGTTGGATAATATCTTTATAATTTTTTGTCACCACACATTCAAGTATCATAACACTTAATAGATGAAAAAATATTGTAAAAAAAAATCTTTCATTTTTTTAAAGATTCAAAATGAAGATTTTAAAAATGTGAAGTCCATTTAAATACCTAAATCGATTTTTTCAAAGCCCATATTTTTAGAGGTGTTCTGAAAAGGTTTAAATTAGGGTGGTATGAATTAGGCATGGAAAAAAATGTGAACTTCAACATCATTTATATGTTTTTTCTTGAAAATTACATTGGATTTGAACTTTTTAAATGAATTTTCAACTACCTATTTTGTTACAGTGTAACATGCTTTTACCCTGATATTTTGGAAATGTGTCTAAAAAATGTTTAAATTAAGGTGGTATGAATTTGGATATGGAAAAAAAATGTTTTTTTAAAAATTATCTAAATGTTTTTAGTTGGGATTTAGTTTCATTACATTTGAAATACACTAAATTTAGATTCTTATATGGACTTTCAATTGTCATTTTGGGTCCACCATGGTGTGCTTTCACCTTATTGGTGTTTGGAATTCAATTCTTAGTCTAAGGATTAAAGGCAATTGGTGAAGTACATACTAATGTTAGATAAACGTTTAAGTGTGGTGAAAACATTCATAGGCTCTTTGGAGTACACCAAAGAATATGATAAATGTTTGGCAATTAGTTTCATTGACATAAGAATATTTAGTTCTAAAATTGCATGTTGGAATCATTTTTTTATTGTTAGGGTCTTTGGGAAAGACTAGTATATGGTACCTCCATTTGTTGAAGGTACTTGGAAAACACTTATGAATATCAATTAAAACTGACAAAGTGTGAATTCAATACATTATAATGGGGTAGTATTTAAAAATTCTTCTATATGATTTGATTCTGAAGTTATTGTGATGCAAATAATAGTATTGTAACTTGCATATTTATAACAAACCATTGAAAAACTTAATAGAGGGTGACAACACATTATGATGACCCCTTTTTGGCATTTTTGGGTTTAGTATTATAGTACATATAATATAATTGTTTCAAAAGTATGACACATTTTAATTTTTGGTACCAATTTTGGTTTTTGGGCATAGAAATTGATTTTTTAAAAATTAATGTTATGTAATATTATTTTTAAAATAATAATAAATCTCATTATCTATATTGAAAGATCCATGGGTATATTTATAATATACATGATTGGTATAATAAGGCCATTGTCTTGTTTTGACTACATTTATTTTAAAGTTTCATTAGTCATTAAAATAATTAATTTTAATGGAATTAAAAATATAACCCATCTAGTTATGCTTGTCATCTCCATGTGAATGTGATTATTGCATTTTTGTTGAAAAAACTCAATTTTTGACATGAAAAATTTCAAATTAATCACATGGTATTTAAACATGGTTCAATATAGTACCTTCAACTTTTGTAAAAATTAAAAATCATTTAAAGTTTTCTTGGAATATATTTGTGTTTTTGAGATTACATTTGTTTCAACAAATATATTTCAATTTCCCATTTTATAAAATGAAATGAATTTTATTTTCTTTAGTATTTTGCTTAGGTTATATTTTGACATAATATGAAAAAATATTATGAAATTTTTTCAAACCTTTGAAGTGTGATACATTCAAACATGCACATTCTTAAAAAATAATACATTTAACATTCCAAAAGTGGTCATTGTAATGTGCTTTCACCCTATATAATAATGAAGCATACAGAATTTGGACAATTTTCCATATGGTTTGGCTCAAATGGACAAGCTAATTATGCAAGCATATGGAAAGGAAAACTCAAATGAATTTAGAATTGATTATGAGGAGTTATCCAACAAGGAACCATCATCTTTGAAATAACATAATATTGTTTTTTTTTTCATTGAAATTTCCACAATGTAGGTGTAATAGATTTCCATTTCCAATTTTTATGTTTTGTTGGTGTTAATTGAAATTCCATGCACTTTTGGCCCAAAAAAAAAACATTTATCTATGGTACAAAAGTAGGGTTAAATTTTGTAGAAAAGTTGTTATGGGTTTAACTACATCCAAGTTGAATGCATGTTTACGTTATTGTCACAACTTTAACCTTGGGCTTGCGACCAAAACAAAGGCATGAAAAGGAGTGGGTCGAGAGTGCAACCTGGGAGTCACATTCACACTCTTGGGAATGCAAGTGAATGTGAGGGAATGAACCCACACACTCCCAAGTGGACTCTCACTTTGGGCGTTAAAATCACTATGGAATCCTGAATTTTCAAAAAGTGATTTGAAGGCTCAAAATTCATTGAATTGAAAACTTCTTTATACCATTGGAAAACCTTTAAGATGTAGATGTCTAAAATGTGTTTACATGATCCATTTAAGTACTTATGACACAAATTATGGTCGAAAAAAAAGTCGAAAGTTAAAGTGTCAATTTAATTCCCAACCACTAAAAGTTGGGAATTGCCTTGAATTACATGTGTCCAGGGGGTGTGCCACATATTTTTGGAAAGCTTTTGATGAGGGCTGCAATTTTGTTTTAAATTTCATTTCAATTGAAGGTCTATACAAGAAGTTATGAGTGTCCAAAGTCGTGGGAGTCTTAATTTCGGGACTCCTAATTTGGGAATCTTGGAAAGAATGACATTTGAGTGCAACCCTTGTGGCAAATCACAAAGTACTATAAAGGGAAAGGTGATGGCTTTCTTTAAGTCTGGGCCGTGATGAATCTTATGAATCCATGTATGCCCGTGATTCATCCATGCACTAAAAATGTTCCAATTATGCACTAATTAACTTGTCGTTTAGTTTGTGTAGATCCATAAGAATAATTAACCCACTTGTCACTCGTCCTAATATTTATCCTAGAGCTTTAACATGCCCCTCTTACCCCAAACAACAAAATGCAAATTTTTTTTGGTCACAATTTAGTAGTTGAATGTTAAAGGATTACATCCAAAATGTGACTTAGAAAATGAACATGTTTCTTTAGAGGAGTAAACAATTTTGTTTGGGGGAAATAAGTTTAAGTTAAAAGCCCCATGTTCATTGTTAAATCATAAGGCAAAAATTGAAGACATTTATTAAGGGGTTTTTGGGACAAGCATTATAACCAACAATGTACAATGAGGTATCCAAATTTTAATCTTTTAGAAACTAAGTTTTCAAATTTTAGTTTTTCAGAAAATAAGTTTTTAAATTTTACTTTATTAAAAAATTAAATTTCCAAAATGTAGTCTCTCAGAAATTAGTTTCCAAAATCCATTCTATTAATACACTTCAATTTGGTTCATTTAGTTTGGTTCAATTGGTTGAAGTTTGGTGATTATGGGTAATTTTTAAAAAATAATACATTGGTTGAAAGTATTATTTAATGAACTTATAACCTTTGTAATAGATTTCTAATTATTCATTAATGAACACAAATGTTATTTAGCATGATTCAAAATTTGTAATGACCAATAAAAACTCTATTAAAAGTGTTGACTATTTGCACTTGTGAATAGCCCTAAAAGATATAAGCAAGTCAAATCAATTTAAAACTATCAAATTCAATAGAATGAGGGAAACTAAATCTTATAATAAATCACAAGCATGATTCCACAATTAAAAAAATGGTCACATGCAACTTGAATGAAATGAAATTTGAATTTCATCAAAATGCAATGATAATATCTGTAAACTTACATGTTGACCATGTTTAGTGAAGCAATCCATTTAAACAATTCATAGCTTAACATGAAGAATGTTGAATCAATTTGAGCAATGCACATATTGAACATCAAGAACAATTGACACTTTTTGGACAAATGATAAACTAATTAATTATGCATTTAAATTACTTAATCATGTCACATGGTTTCATCATCTCTCATGATTTTGTTTGACCCTAAAATAAAAGGAAAATGCAAAGAGTTGTTTGTTTCCCTTCCAATTGATTTGTAAGTCCTTCTAATGATATTTGGCAATTAAAATAGTTGGCAACTTTTGTCAACATACTTTGAATAATGATCAACTTTTGGCCAAGTTTTTTCATTTCAATTGCTTGTATGATGTTACATACTTTTGTTAGTAATTGGCAACCAAAATTTAGCTGTCTACATAAAATTATTTGGTCTTACATAATGTTGAATGGGATTAAGGTGCTCTTTTTAGTTTGGTTGCTACCTAAATTTTACCCAACAAATTGGCATCACATATATTGCATGTTCATGGTCAAGGGTTAACTAATTTATCATTAGGCAATAGCTATTGCCCCGATAATAATGATTCTATACATACCCTAAGTTGGCTTTCAACAAACATGATAGTCGAACATGTTGGTGTCCAAATTGACGTGATTGAAGTGAGATAAATATATTTAACCTTGGAGCAACAATGTAGGTCAAGTTGCTGAAGCATTTGGCCCATGTGCAAAGTCACAAAAAGGCGCACACTTTGGCCAAGTTTCCCAAGTGATGGGCTAATTATCCATCAAGTTTTTCTAAACCTTGTGGCCACCAAATGTGACCTCTGATCGGGACTCACAGGGCACCAAACATCCTGGGCGCAAGTTAGAGAGTAGGACTCAAAGTGCAAAAGGAAAGCATCATGTTGTCATTGGAAGTGCACACACTAACGCGGTCTAGCAATGTGGTTGCATGGTATTTGGTGGTTATGCTTTCTCAATCTCAACATTCAATGACTTTTCTGCAGAAGGTTAGTGCATTTGTTGATGGACCTTGTGTGTAGCAACAATTTGTGAGCAGACTTGGTTGCTGCGTGTATTTCTGCTGCATACTGTGTGTTCATGTAACTCCTGTTCTTTGTGCGGATGCACCTGAAACAACAGTAATGACATGTCAATACAACAAATATTATGGTGAATTTGAGGAACTAAGAAAAGAAGAGTTCTAATTTTGAAGCTCAAGGTTGCACGAGAATTGAGCCAGGTGCTTGTAGTAGAGTAATGTTTAAAATTTGGAGTAATCTCTCAATTTTGAGGGAAAGAGTGTTGATGTGTTGGATGCGATAAGAGTTAAGTGTAACTCAAGAATGTTCGAAACTATCTTATTCACACCAAACATGTGTCTTAATCTGAAGATGTTGAATGAGAATGTGTGATCCAATTTGACCTGCTTATTTGTTGTTGGTATATAGTAGAATCAGAATATCAGAATGCTGTTTTTCCTGTCTAGAACCATAACGTAGTTAGTCTTATGATACTCACAGAAACTCTAGATCTGTCACAAGGGAGAGTGAATTGAGAAAACAAAAAGTCTCCTGGCAAGAAGAAAAATGCAGGATGTCTGTAATTTTGTAGAAGGCTGATATGACAAATTTTGTGTGTGGAGGAATATTGAAAGCTGCAATCTCAGAGCTGATCACAGTCATGAGCAAAGATAAAAGGAAGGGTAATGGGTGTACATGTACGAAGCATAAGATTGAAGGCTCATGTCATTCCAAAAAACGAGAATTACTAGTGTAACTAGAAGGCAACATTTTGAGGTCTTCTCCATAAATTCCATGGAAGTCAAGGCCTTCTTGAGCTTGAACCTGCAAACTTCTTTTGAGATTTTTTAAACACTTGTCTTAAGCACTGTGATACTTATTGGCACAGTGTGTTGTGAGAACAGAAGCAAGTCTGTGTCCCAATCCAGCTCTTTACATTTAGTGACCACCATGTTGGTTGGGTCCATGAAAGTCCAGTTATTCCTGGAGACCAGAAGGCTTCTGCAGAATTGAAGGCCAGCTGAGAATAGCTAGGGGACCATCATGGAAGTAACAACAATTGTTTGATGTTTTCTTGAGTTGGTCTCGGCAGTATAAATGCAAAACTATGTATAAACTCATGCAGAATAGAGGTGAAGAGCAGATAAAGGGAGGCCTTGAAAGCAAAAATCCACACAAGAGTCGTGATCCCTCTCCTCACCACAATTTTATTCACAGATGTCTCGATTTATTGCACATACTGGAGAAAGGATTCAAGGAGTGATGTGCACAAATGTGTCAATCAAAGTCTGCACAAAGTTCTAAAATATGGGTGGGATGGACACAGTCATACAAGGAACATTACTCACAAACCTACCAATTTCCATTTCATGAAACCAAGTGCTTTTGATGATCATGGTGCAGAAATGAACAGAGAGAGCTGGTCACTTACCTCTTCTCCCACAATGCTTCCAGCCATGATGGAATTCTGTATATCCAAACTTATTCCTGTTCCACTGAGACACATCAGAGAGAACTCTAATTCAAAGTAAAAATAATTCGAAGTATAAATTGGACATTCCCCACACAATTACACCCAGATCCATTTGACATCCAAAACTTTCAAGAAATTGATTTCAATCATATCAAAACTGCCACATTAACATATATAAAAATAGGTTCTCTCTCGAAAAAAAGAACCCCGAAATGAAGAAGTTGGTCACAACCTTTCATGAGTCCCAACTTCATGATTGCAGATCATAATATTATCCTCAACCTAGAGGCTCAAAGGGGAGCTCTGGAATGAGCTTGTCTTTGTTGATCATTGCCAATCTATATCTCATGGTTACATAATAATTAAAGAATATTTTAAAGTGCGTTTGTGGCATGGCCATGCATATGGGAGGTGACAAAGGTTGAGGTTACCTTGATATCTTTTCGGACTTGATGTAAAAGGGTTGCACAGAATCAGGACACATTGGACATCCAAACTCTAAATCACGTTAAACAAGAATCATGCCATAAGAGACAAAAGCTCCATGAATGGAGAGAAATGCTGGATCAATGATGGGATCAGACAAAGAAGAGGAGCCTGAACTCATAAGATAACTATGGAGCTACTGTGATTCTCAATCATGCCAAAATCTGTCAAACCCACAACAAAAGAAAATTTAGGAATAGTTTCTCTCAAGTAAGGATTTTTGAAAGCATGCACATTAGGTTACTTCTGTGTTTTCATGAGTGAATCCACTCTTTTCCTTCCATTGACCAAGCTCAAGAAATGTGCAACAATGGGTGTGGTTTTTGATAAGAGGCCAATTGCTTTAGAACTTGGTGTGCCTGGCTTATATGTGATCCCTTTGATCTCCATAAGGATGTTTGAAAACATGGACATTGGGTTTACTCCCATGTTTCATGAATTATTCCACTCTTTTGCTTCCATTGACCAGGCTCAAAGATATCTGCAACAATGGATGCGGCTTTTGATAAGAAGCCAATTGATGTAGTAGTTGGTCTGCCCAGGTTATTATTTGTGGTCCCTTTGTGTAGGGTAAATGCACCAAGCTGTGGGCTTTACCAGAATAAGGGCCCAAGTGAAGTGGAGCTGAGCACGGGCCAGATTCTGCTGGAAATAAATTCAAAGATGTGGGCAGTTTCAAAAACTGGAATGCCTGTTGGGATCTGGTAGTGTTTAGAGGACATTACTCTATTGGACACTGATATTGGAATTTGCTTCTTTGATTCAGACCATAAACCCCTCAAGTTTGTAGACCCAATTTTTCAAGTTGAAGAAACAATGGGGTCCAGTTGCATGCTCTTTAACTTAGTTCACACCATTACTGCACAAATGGGGGGGGGTCGGGTCACACACCCCAACTCTGAATTTCTTGTGAGTGTAGTCATTCTTCAGCTTGTGAAAGAAGAATGATGATCTACTGAAGTTTCCAGTGTGGTGGCCCATTACACACTCCATACTGTCATTGCAAAGTACATAATTGGTGCAAAGTGACAATTTCTTCCAGAACCTAGCATAATCTCTCATGAACATCAGCCTTGAACATATTCCTTGTGTTTGGTTCTTTTTACCCTTGCAAAGCCAAACCAGCCAAAGGCTACAGATCTCCCTGCAATTCTTTTGAACTTGAGAACTTGAATTGATACCAAAGATCTAATAGGTCTATGGGGCTGATTTTTCTAAAATGATGGTCAGCAAGCACACACATCAAATCTGTTCGGTGCTAACATGGTATTAGACATACCTTTGTGAAAAAGTGTATATGAAAATTTGAAACTTATTTCCAATCCATGTAAGTGCAAAAGCCTAACCTTGAACATGTATGTTTACACTTACCCACCATGTAAATTTGTGCAAATTTATGTAAAATGTGTTGAAAAGGAGAAATTTGTGCAAAAAATGTCAACATGGGTGCCAATGAATAGAGCATCCCCAAATCTTCACACTTTCTTTCTGGTGATGGGCCAATCAAAGTGACCCATTGTCAAAACAAATTCAAAAAAGCTTTGGGATACACCACCACATAACACTTGAGCTCATGTAAAAGCCTATGCCAAAAATGGTGATGAATCAAGTTAGGACTGAAATTATTACTTAAGCAATGAGGTGGGGCAACATACATTCAAGAATGTGGACCCAAGATAGGGTAAACACACCCATCATTGAACACTAATTTATCATCCAACACCAACCCATATGTCACTCAAATTTTTTTTCAGTTCTTGTATGTTTCAAATGATTTTTGCAGTTATGGGTGAGCCAAGTGGAGCTCTAT
>Ga0209611_10012846_pt1 | contig 11662 bp, 5 predicted proteins | sample S1TSphgellanicum_3_FD_187693 | JGI IMG/M metagenome (GOLD analysis project Ga0209611, IMG submission 187693) | Host-associated microbial communities from peat moss isolated from Minnesota, USA - S1T2_Fc - Sphagnum magellanicum MG (SPAdes) (version 2) | ecosystem: Host-associated > Plants > Peat...
AAAGATGATTTAGCCAGATTTGGCTACAGACTAAATATAAAAAAAAAAAAAAAAACAGAATCCTTCAATATTCTTGGCTACCTTCTGGAACTTATTATAAAAATCTGGCAATCTGGAAAAAAAAATAAAATTCGAGATCTGCCGAATTTGGGCCATTTCTTCCATGCAAAATCCTTTGCATAGGTCGAAATCATATTTTACAGGTTGAAATTAGGCGACATTTCGCCCAAAAAAAAAAATAAATCTGTAAATTACATGTTGGTGGATTTCTTGATGGATTATAAGTTTTACATACAAAGCATCAGATTAAAAAAGCTTACATCATCATCATCATCATCATCATCATCATCTCTCTCTCTCTCTCTCTCTCTCTCTCTCTCATGTGTACTACCCCTATTGTGTACACTAGCTTTTGTAGTAAATTTGTGACAGGCTTTTGGCAGAGCCTGATCTCCAAGAGAAGATCTAACTTAATTTATAATAAATCAACCGCCGCCTAAGCTCCCATCTAGTGAAAGTACTTACTTACTTACTTGTTCCTTTATCTTAGATTTCATGGGACTCTGTGCTCTTTCAACCTTGGTAGGTATGCAAACCCCAAGTGTCAATAATAGGTTAGGAAGGGTGTGTTCTTAGGAAGGGATGGATACTAGCCTAGTCCAGACCAAAAATAGTGGCAGCCAATTTCAGGAATAGAATTTCCCATGTTGAGTACCTAATAGTAGTTATTACAATGGGTGTGTCTGGCCTTACTATTTACATTAAAAGGTATCTTAAGGCAAAGGAAGAATTATGGAAACTCAAATATTTCACTATACAAACATATAATCTTCAAAAAATCCCTCTACAAGAAGCCAAAATCCTTCAAGATATCATAACTCTATATAACTGAACTCAAGTTTCAACACAAGTCAAAATATCATCTTTCAAAAATCCTCATATCAAAATAGACCTATTATTATTACCTTGGGGCCAAAATCCCTTAAGCTACTATACTCTATAATGAATCTAAACACAATATCCTTGCCTTGGTAGGAGGCAAGGCCAACAAACACATGGGCATTTTAGGTGTACCTCCCCCATCCATTCATATACCAAATCCCCACCTAAGTATGGATGAATGATTTTTCACCTTGGCTATACATATATGGCCATGTCCTCCCTCACTCCCCCTTTCGTCCCCCAATTGTTGAATCAGCCCTAGGGTTTAATAGTTCTAGAGTGATTTACGATTGGTGGGTTCCTCTGGATTGTTAACAACAACCTCGGAGCCTAACAAATTTTTCTCCTTTTGCCACTTTTCGTGTTTTAATGGGGAGGAATGAGCAAAGGTCCTTTAGATGGGATATGGAGAAAATTTGTGGAGAAAACTTGTTCCAATATATTTTGGACTACTCATGTGTGTCTTTAGGGTGAAGCTTGTGATCTTTTTCTTTGGGAGAGATATTGGGGGCAAGTGAAGGAAGTTAGAAGCTTTCACTTGAAAGTACTTTGCTTGAGCTGGTTCTAGTTGGCATGGATTTATAACCCCAAAGTACATATGTACCCTATTTCCTTTGTTTTCTAATGATGATCTAGTTAGTGCACTAAGGGGGCTAAATTTCATTTGTCCTTGCCTGGGACTTTAAGGCCTAGATGACTAACTTTTTTTTATCTTCTTCTCTTTGGGACCTCACTTGTCATGAAAATAAGTTAGATACTAGATACTTTCTTTTGTTTGTTTGTTTGTTTGTTTGTTGTCTTGAGTTGAAGTTTTTGGGTAAAAAATTAAAAACCCTCACTTGTTGAAAGCTTTAAAGCCCATGTTGTTTTTAGTTTTTACCAAAAGCTTTTTCACTCCCTAAAGGCCAAACTAACTCATAAAAACAAATGTTGTCCCAAAATTAATTATTTAAAATTTGGACATGTCCATGGACTAAACAAAAAAATTATGACAAGTTCAAAAATCAAATTAATTTGTGCCATTTGTCGATGACAATAATCTTCAAGCCATTTCTCTTTTTTTGAAGGAAATTGAAGAGTCTAAAGAAAGAAGGCGAATAGATTTCTCCCAAAAAATAGAAGTAATACCTATCAATATAATACCTTATCCTAAGTTCAGTTTTGTCATTAAATGATCCTCAAAATAGTGAAATGAAATTTTGTGTAAATATGAAGATGACATCATAATTATCATAGGCTACACTCTAAATGATTTCACTATTCATATCACAATATTATAGTAGACAATGGAAATATATAATTTCAAATTTTTTTAAATAATTAATTTTTTGAAAAAATAATTATTTAGTTTGTCTTTATGGAAACTGACCCTAGGGTACAATATTATGTTCAAAAGGTTAGAATAGTATTATACCACCACATAATCTATTGAAAATGGTGTGAGTCTATTAGTCATGTTTAGGATGAAACCTATTTTTTTCTTAAGGTCCATCTTAGGATCTTTGATGTTGATTTTGTATTTAAAAATTTTTTGATGAAACATTTGGTCCAATTTAAAATTCTTTTGTCAAAAATTTCAAGCTTTTGATTTTAATCTTTCCTTAACAAAATTGGAGCTAAATTTTGGGATTAGTTTTGATTTTGGATCAACCCATAAAGGACAACACCTTTAGGTCAAGTTCTAATTCAAAATTTTAAAAGGTCAATTGTTTAATTCAACTCCAATGATGATTGTAACAAAACATTAAACCTCTCGACTAGGTATCCTAGAACTCAACCTAAAATTTAAATATGCTTAAAATAAAAAAACTTACAAGACAAACTTGACTTAAAACTTGAACATGTTTAAAATTAAAAACTTAAGAAAGAAACTTAATTTTAGATATTTGAAATGTGATGAGCATCTTTAAACAAGTGTAGTTCTTGTTTTGTGAGTGCCTTCAAATTAATTGAAGTTTCTTAATGATTCATTGCAATTCTAAAAATGATTTTGTTTCAACCTTTTTTCTAAGTTCATTGTCCTTCTTATGAGGTTCACTTCTAGTCTTTTTGTTTATAGAAAAGCCAATGGAAAGGGTTTAAAGTTTAGGTTGTTTTAAATTAGGTTAACATGTGTTCACCTTTCTACTCTTAACTAGTAAAGGTTGGTCATTTGCATTTTTCAAGTCCTTGTTAGGATGGCATTCTCATTCAAAGATGTTCTTTAAACAAAGTTTGGCACTATTAATAGAAATAGCATCAACTTCCAAAAGCTAGCCAAATGTAGATGTGCAAAATGGGGATGCATTTAACTTGTTGGAAACACTCAAAACAAGGCCATGAACTTCAAAACAATTAAACTTATTTTGTCCGGAGTAAGAGGAAAAATGACTAAAAATTATGTTTTGTAATCATAAAGGCTCCTCCATCAAGGAGGGGACAATTCTACCTAATTCCATGTTGAATAGAAATCTTGTAAAACAATAAATTTATTTTCACTCATAGCATACAATATTTATAATTTTTGTTGCCAATAAGGACCCACAACAACATTTCGCATATTGTATAGAATTCCTCAACCTACATTTCAAATATGGAGTTATTAGTTTCAAATTTGAAGTTGAACCAAAGTTCTATTACCTAACAACATCCACATTAGAAGTAGCTAAGAATCTCCTTACTTTTACTCCCCACAAAGCCCTTTAAAGGATCACACTCTACCAAGAATGGGTTCCACTTTTCAACCTTAATATCCCAACTAGTTTCAAATTCCTAGTTTAGGTTGCATTTAAGATGTTCTTATTTGAGTTGAACCCCTTGGAGGTGAAGATTGTGGGTCAAATTAGCAAGGTACTTGGTGTAGACACCAACAATGAAAAAAGGAAAGATCCACACTTTTGCATTGCATTAGATCTAGAACACTAGTGGTTGGCACATCTTTTCATCATAGGAAGCAAATGGATTCTATTCCCCATACAAATTAATTATGAAAGGTATTTTGTATGATGTCATTTCTACACTAATCAATGTCATCTTGTAAAGAAATGCCCTATTCTAACACAAAGATGTCATTCCTTCATGTTTAACAATAGAAGTGAAAAGTTTAAAAACCTTACTTGACATGAAGTATGCAACAAATAGGATGCATGAAATGTGAACCAAGTTGCAACAAATAAGGCGATAGATTATGATGGTTTCGTTTCAATTTTTTTTTTAAAATCAACTTTTGCATGCAAAAAAATCCAATGCAAAAGGAAAAGGATCTAAACATGAAACAACTACAAAGATGCACAACATGGAACCTATTCACAATGATCCATTAAACAAGGCTTGCCCCCAAACCAAGCAAAAATAAGGCAACCCAAGTAAACACACCTCCCTAGTTGGAAGTGGTAGGGAGCAAGACATTCAATTCTATGGAAACATTTAAGGAATCCCATGGTGTAGTTGCCTGATAAAATGGGGGGAAGGAAACAAATGTGACAAAAATGGAAAGCTCTGAAAATGAACTTGAAGAAGGGGAGGAAAACATTAAAATTGATATTATAATTATTTTGGGATTGTAAATTCAAACATGTGCTACCCAAAAAACACCCTTGAAAACGTTTCTAACTATTTGGAAAGCCAACAAAACCATCTAGAGTGACAAAAAATGTTACAATTGATAACTATCCCCTAATAAGTATTAAGTCCAAATTGTATATTGAAATCTAACATTCCCATTCACCTGCAAGGTTAAAAAAAAGTACATTTGTACCTTTAGATTGTAAAAATCCATTCATGGGTGTAACAACTCAATAAACAATGGTGGAATCAAAAGTCCATCCTTCACATAATCATGTAAATTATGTAAGAAATTCAAATAGAATGTCAACCCTAGCAAGTAGTGCCAACATGAAGGTGGGAAATATTTTGGATAACATGGGTATGGTAGAAAAGGAAGAGGAGCAATTTGATGATGCCCAAGAAACCTAAAGGCCAATCACTATTGCAACAAAAAGAGTGTAAGATTTTAAGGTCAAGTCCTTTGCAAAACCTAAATGGGAGGAAGGTTTAATCCCAAGGGATATGCAATAAGGACATTCATGCCCAACCCTAATTGGAATAGGTTCCCCTTCAAGAGAGGTAGATTAAGAAAAAAACACAATCCATGCCTTTGGTTAAACATGTAAATGCATAAAATAAAAACCTTTAACATGCAAGAAATTCCAAACAAACTTTTGTGAGTCTATGAGCTATGGGGATTCAAGAAATTGGCAACCAACGGAACTTGTGAAAGGGGTGCAAGAAAAGTCTTCCTAACTCAAAGTAACTTTTCATAAAACAGTAAAAACACATTACATTCATTTAAAAAAGGCCGATGAAAGTGCATTTTTACAATCCAAATCTAATGATTTTTTTTAAAAAACATTTAAATGATGTTGAGGTTTTCTTTTTTTTCATTTCCAAGTTCATACCACCATAATTTAAACATTTTTTTAAAACCTCTAAAAATATGGGCTTTGAAAAAATAAATCTAAATATTGAAATGGACTTTATGAATTTGAAATTTTCATTTTAAATCTTAAAATTTTTGAAATACTTTTTCTTGATTGATTTTGTTATCTTAAGTGTTATGGTACTTCAATATGTGTTGGTAAAAAGTTATAGGCTTAGTTTCCAACTCCACTACAAGAAAAAAATCCATAATGATAAAATTTTGGGGGTAGTTTAGATTGTGACATAGGATGTACCATCCTATGTAAAGTCCACCTTGGATTGAACATTTTTTTTTGGTAAATTTTTGTGTGTGTTTGAAAGATTGAAATGGAGGTTTCAATTTTTCAAATCACTTTTGCCAAGTTTTTCAAATAGATTTGAATACAATGCAATAATACTTGACTTACCCAGAAAAAACCACCGATGTGACTTCCAAAAAAGTCCATTATAATGTGCTTTTACCCAAAATTTCACCTTCTTTCTTATGACATCAAAGGTCTCAATGAGGAAGAGGAGGTGAGGAAACTAAGGCAATACATCTTGGGTATTTTTCTTAGAGTGGATGTGATGTTTTTGCAAGAACACAAATTAAAAGGTCAAAAAGCATAATACCTAGGTGGGGCATTATGGAAAGAAACCAAGTGCTAAACTACAATTTAACAAAAGGGCATGCATCATTATAATAGCAAGGTAAGGATGGGAAAGGGGATAACTACATTTTTGTGAATCCAAAATGGGTCAACCAAGCTACAAAATATGGATCCATGTGATGAAATAGGATCCAACGGATCAAATTCAAAGGGTTATTGGGGGGTAGACCTTGAATTAATTGATGTATATGTTCAAAACAACTTGATTGAAAGATATTATATGTGGGAAAATGTGACCCAAGGAACTTCTTAAGGAATGTGATTGGGTTTCATGTGATGATTATAATATGGTAGAAAACAAATGGGATAAATCATTTATTTGTGATAAAGCGATTTCAAACAAGGAAATAATGGCTTGGGATGCTTTTAAACAATCAATAGGGATGAGAGAATGCTTGCACACTTTAATAAGATTTATCCCTAAATTTTTTTAACCTTGGCCATGTAATAAAATTTCACAATATTAAATCAAAAGTGAAAATGTGTGTTTTGACCACCTTCCTATCTCTTTGCATAATGAAATTGCAAAAGGAGTCTAAGGGGAAATCGTATGCCAAACACCTAAAAGAAGTTGAATCCTACATTTAAGAGATGTGCCAGTTGCCAATTATTGTCCCTTCTTTCCAAAAATGAAAATGATAATAAGGTTTTACAAGGTTTTTGCAACAATAAAACATAATAGTTTCAAGAAGCAAAGGTTGAGTTGGGGAAAATTCAACTACAACCACAAAATAAAACAAATAACTTAATCTTCCAACAAAGGATGGTTGACATTTGAAAGCAAATGGAACAAATGGAAAACATCAAATTAGCAAGAAGAGAAATTTGGTCCAAAATCAAGTCAAAAATTAAAGGAAACACAAAAGCAAAGGAGTTTTTTTCAACCATTAGAGAAAAACCTCAAAGATCTTTGATCTATAGCTTAAATAATGGGGTTGGGTAGGTTGTAATTAAGTAAAAAACCATGGACCAAATTTGCATGAAATTTTATGAAAAAATGCACAAAGCTCCACATCACAAACTTACTAGGCTTCATAGGTTTGTACAAATTTGATGCAAAATTTGGTTTTCATAGGTTCATACAAAAATTGCATGAATTCCATGCTATGGATGATATAAAAGATATTTGCACATATTCAATATCTTAAATATTGAAATAGATGAGATTTTTTTTTAATGATATACATGAATATTCATGTTTAATATACAAAAATCACATAGTTTTATGCAAAATTACATCATGATAATTGCATAGATTTAGTTAAAATGTAAATCATCCATCACATCAAAAGATCATAAGTAGAAAAGACACATCATTTATATTCTTAAAAAAAAACATTTTCACGCCATTTTTACACTTTGAAGCCCATGAATTTTATATAAACATATTTTTTTACAATTTTCACACATATTCCATCAAAATTGTGTGATATTGAAAGTTTGTGATGCAATAAAAACACATGAAATTAAAAAATTAACTAGTAAAAGGTTAAGCTTGATGTTATATAGGTTCATTGATCAAATGAAATAGGCCTCAACAACACCTATTTTAAATAAGGAATTAAAAGGAAATTTTAACATCTTTGCTAAAGATAAACATGACAAATTTAGCATTTAATGAATAATAATAAAAATCATGTGAATTTCATTGATTCATAGGTTCATACATTTTACACATGAATATCATGTGTTGAAAACATGTTTGACACATGGATAAATATGTTGACAAATGAAATACAAATTTATGAATGAACAAATGTCACATGAATTTCACATCTTCCTATAAATACGTGTGTCAAATGTGTTTTCAAAGCATGATATAAATGCATGAAATGTGAAAATTATGAATGAATAAATTTTGCATAATTTCCATTACAAAACATGAGATATTAAATTTTTGATGGGCCCCCAAGATTGGATGGGATCCTTATAAAGTTCTACCACCATTTTTGGTACTTAATTAGATCATATTTTTATAAGATATTGCAACAAGCCATGGAAGAAAGGAAATTACCCAACATGGTCAGTCAATGTTGGCTTCATCACCTTAATCTTCAAATTTGGAAATATAAATAAGTTAAACAATTGGTGGTCTATCATGTTACAAAATGCAGCTTTAAAAATCATTGTTAAAACCTCACAACTTCAATCACAACACCATATAATGCATACTATCATTAAACAATGACCAATCAACCTTTCTACCATTAAAACTCATTTTGACAATGTGTTTTTCACATGTGAAACAATTGATTGGACAATAAGATTTAACCCACCTTTGGTGTTATTAAAATTAGATTTTACCAAGGCTTATGATAAGGTCAGTTGGGTTTTTTTTGTTTAATACCATGGAGAGATTAAGGATGCTTCAAGAATTTGTCAACCTTGTTAGCCTTCTAATAAAGGATGTAAAGGCAACAATGTGTGTCAATGGGAACATCACCCTCTATTTTCATGTACATAAAGGTGTAAGGCAAGGTTGCCCATTAACACCTTATATTTTCTTGATAATGGGAGAGATTTTTTAATATGATGTTCAATGGGGTAATGAAAATAGGGAAGGTAAGACAGATCAGAATGCTTAATTCAAAAGGCCAACAAATTATTTTAGAATATTTAAATGATACAACAGTCATTGTGTTGGGGACAAAAGACAACCTTCACAATGTGGTGGGCATTTTAAACCAATTCCTTGAAATCTTAGGGTTAAAACTTGATTGGGAAAAAAATGTTGCCCAAAAGGCATCCCAAGCTTAGTTGAGTTGACAAACTGACATGGAAATGGATTTGAGAAAAAAGATTATTTAAACTTCTAAGTACTCCCTTTAGATGGACTTGGAGATTAAGGACATGGATGAGTTTATCATAGAATGATAGAAAAAGAAACTCAAATATTGGTTTTTAGTCCACCTACCCCTTGTTAACAAAACCTTCACTATCAATTTAATGTTAGTGTCTTCATTATGGTTTTTCATCAATGTTTGAAGGGGGCCTCAAAAAAGGTTATTAATAAGTCTTAGGCCCTAATGCATAACTTATTATGGAGACACTACAACAAGAAAATGTCTTTATATGTCAAATGATTTCACTAGTTTAGTGAATAAGGACTAATAAACAAGGACCAGTGAATGAATTCACTAGTCTCAATAAATGGGGATTAGTTGGAAAATAGTGAATTCATTAGTCTAGTGAACATGGACTAGTGAATTGCACCACCACCAAAAATGTGGGTGCACCACAAAAGCTAAAATTCATTGGGATGATGTGTGTCCACCAAGGATGGTAGGTGGCCTAGGTATCATGAATTCATAACAAGCTTTGGTAGCTTCGTTATGTAAATGGGTCATGTATGCCCTTGAACTTGAAAACTCTAATTTGAAAACTTTACTCAAATACAAGTTGAATCAATGTGTTCCTTCAAAACACAAAAGGTGGGGAACAAAGATTCAATGGGTTTTTGTCCATAGCCTTACCCCAACTAGTGGTTCCAAATTTGGTGTATAACTATAAAAGCTTGGAAGGTGATGGTTAGGAAGATGAATTTCTCCTCCCTATTATTAGCAAATTTGATTAGGAATGTCAACATTTGGTGGGTTTCAAGCTACAAAGAAGGCACCTTTGCAATTTCAATTTTACGGGCACAATAATTGCATAACAATGGGTTGAAACATATCATAGACCATGGGACTGGCACAACAAATACTTCTTATGATGGGAAACAACAAAAATCAAGTTTGACTTTAATGGTGATGAAAAATGCTTATGGTAGCAATTAGTTGCAAACAGACATGTAATTGTTAGTTGATTAAACTTCAACAACCAAAAAAATCCCATATACTTGGATGAATGGTCAGGTATATATTAAAACATTTTTCATGACCAACCAAGTGCAATCTTTTGCACTACTCAAGGATTCGCACCTAGTTGTGAATAACATATGCGAACATTTGACATCCCCTTGTGTTTATAGTGGGCAAGATCTTAAGGATACTATAACAAGACCCAATTTGCATTATAGTGCAAGGCAAGGTTTAAAGGGTGTGGGTGGTGGAAGTTAAAAAAAGTTCCAATATACCACTTTTCCTTCTTTTCTATAGGATTCTCGTTAAATTAAAGTTTGACCAAAATGCTAGGAATGGAGGTCATATGGTGCCTTCATGGAATACATGGTCAAAACATGGAGGATATTAATCAATGATTGACAAACCTTGACCAAGACCATACTAAAAAATGGGACCCAATCTTCCCACAAGATTTCAATTAGCACAATGTGTGGTTGAAAAATGGACAAAAAATAACACATGATTCATCTAGTCCTCATGGCACAAAACTTTTGTAGTCAATGAATGGATAGAAAAAACAAATCCAAGGATTAAGGTAAGTTACCTTTCATGTAGTCAAAACACATCGAAAACCATTTTACACAATATTTAAGAATGTGAGAGAATGCGAAAGGTTTGGTGACGGGCATTCACATTTTTGCATCAATTGAAATTTCCTCCAAATATATAAAGGCAATGGAAAGGCTTGCACATGGAGCCTTATTTATTCAACAAGAGGTTGTTGAAGAAAGTTAGATGCTTTTGGTCAACATGGATGTTATTTTATGGGATTATTATTTGGTATATATGCATTGAAAGGAATGACTTATGTTTCAACCATTGTTGATGCCCTAACAAGAAACTTGGTAGGTGTATTTGGGAAGGCCTATTGGATTATGGTAAGATTGAGTGGACAAGGACGTTGAATGAGATTGCTAGGTCACCCATTCCTAAACAAACTTTTCTTAAATAATTAAGTTTTAAAAACCTATTTTTGATAGGTTTTAAGAACCAAGTTAGATCCTTTTTATTTTTTTCATTTAAAATATCCAATAAAGATATCAAAAATTAAAAAATTAAGGTTAAATCTTACTTTTTAAAATATCCTACAAAAAATATGTTAGATATTCAAAATGGTTATATCACAACCTAGATAACAAAATCCAACAATTTTATTACAAAAAAATGTGCATTCTTGAAGTTAAATGTCCACAAGTTCATTTTGTTCAAACTAACCTTCATATTCTTGAGACAACAAAATGCAAAAGAAGAACATGGACATAACAAAGTGCAAACAAAGAACGTGAAGATGTAGGAAAAAGAAAAGAAAAGGGTGGGGTCCAAGTTCGAGTCCCTTTATATTTTTGGAAAAAGGCCAAAAATGTAGTGATTAGGGTTTGACGAAATAATTGTTTCAAACTTTGAACCTTTTTTTTCAAACCTACCTACCTTTATTTAATATCTAGATTTGGGTAGGAAATTGATATTTTTCTTGGATTTTAGATTTGTGAGAGTTAGATTTAAATCTGAATATTATATGCCCAAATCTAATAATTTTGAAATTTGGCAAACATGATATCACCACAATATTGAATGTGATATCCAAATTGATATCTTGGTTTGATATTTGGATTTTTTGGATATCCGCCTAAAATTAGTTCTAATTATTATATTTATGATGAAAATCTTGGAGATCATTATTTTCAAGATTAGGTTGGAAATAACCAAAGATGCAAAAATGGAAAAAGGAGGCACTGATCATATTTACATAATCTCATCAATAAACATTGG
>Ga0209611_10012847_pt1 | contig 11662 bp, 10 predicted proteins | sample S1TSphgellanicum_3_FD_187693 | JGI IMG/M metagenome (GOLD analysis project Ga0209611, IMG submission 187693) | Host-associated microbial communities from peat moss isolated from Minnesota, USA - S1T2_Fc - Sphagnum magellanicum MG (SPAdes) (version 2) | ecosystem: Host-associated > Plants > Peat...
AAGCATTATTTATTCACAAGTGTTTCTGGACATCAATTCCATTACTTAATTCATTAATTTTTAATTGTTTTTTTAAAAAATTGCAGATTGAACATCTTATATAGATAGTTCAAATGACTCAAAAAAACATTTATTTAATGTTCAAGTTATTTTTTAAAATATTTTAAATAATTTAACATGACATCATTTTATTTATCAACATATTACAATCCATTACAATTCTAGCAATGCAAATTTTAAAAATAAAAAAAATATATATCTTAAAAAACTTAGACACTCATTTTTGATACCCCAATCATGAATGGACCCAAGTAACAATTTAAACCAAGGTCAATCAAATTGTCAAAGAGAATGCAAGATAAGATGTTATGTTATAGTGCAAGGATTCTAAAATTGTATTGTAAAGGTAACCAATTTTTTAGTAATGGCATTGAAAGTTGGAATGTGAAAAACAAGCATGAATTTGGTGACAATTTTGATGCCAAGATCAATGTCTTCAATTGTGTTTTAAAAGGTGCTAGTGTCAACATGGGCCAAAACATATAAAAAAAACTGTCATTGGTCTTGTTGACAATTTTAGGCAAGACATGAAGACTTTTATATCCAATGATCTGAAAGTGCAAACATGTCAATGGCTGTAAATTTAACATAGCTTCTGAAAAGCAAGTCCCTGATCAAGGGATTAATTTTGTTTTGAAGTGTATAAGTTAGATTAAGTTTGATTGGCTTGGATGACCATACCTAGGACAAACATGAAATGCCAATGGGGACAGATAATCCTAATGCCTATAGGTTTTTAAATCATCAGGCCCCACAATTCCACCTCCTTAACCATGTGATATGATAGGTTAATGTTCTATGGGTTTGGAATTTGGGACCTTGTGGGTTTATACTAGTGTTATTTTATTTTTTTCATAACCACCAATTATCAATATCAATTATTTTGAAAAAAAATAAAAATTGCTAGTTATCAACTTCATTGTCAAAATAATAACTCTCATTATCAATTGGTTTAGTTATTTTTTGGGTAACAATTGTCAATTATGCATAAAAGTCAGTTTTCAAGTATCGGATTGAGAACCACCACAGGTCATACTGCCAGTTATACAGTGGTTATATGGTTTTAAAATATTTTAACCTTATTTTTTAATTTTATTTTCTATCACAAAAATGTTTAGTCTTTTAGGATTGATAACCTATGTGGATGAATAATTAGGTCATTCATCTAGTTTATTAAAATTTGAAAATTCAATGTTGAGTGATTAGGTTATTGACTGGTTCTCAAAAAAATTGATAATCGGCTGGTAGGTTATCAATCTGGGAATATATTTTACCATAACTTAGGTTACATATTATAATCCCAAAAAAGCCACTAAAAAGGCTATTTATAAACATGAATAGCCTTTTTATTTTATAAAGGTTATTTATTTATTTACTTACTAAAAAGGCCAACTACAAACATAATTTGTGCTTGGTGCAACCAAGCTATCTAGTTGGTCCCCCAGTCCCCACCCCCACAAAACATCAATCTTCACATTCTATTGGTGATCAGTCCTCCTATGAGCCTTGTTTTTTGCTGGCTATCCATAGCCAAAAAGCTATGTTAAAAATCAAAAAGTACTAAAATCTTTGAATTGCTTTTTAGAGATTTTCAACATCCATAATTTGACCAAAATTTTGGAAAAATTGCTATACTTCTTCTACACATGGTTCTTCAAGCAGGTGGCCAAAAATATAGAAGGATTTTTAATTTTAAAAATCATATTTAGCTTGTAGCCAATATTTGGCTAAATATTCCTGTGGATGATTGCATCAATGACCCAAAATTTTAATTTAAAAAATTTCAATAAATAAATAAATAAATAAAATTTAAAAACATAGAAAAAACTGCCTCCTATCCATCTTTTTCAATGGTTGTTACTTATTATTACCACCTGATGTTTTGCACAGCATGTTAATGCCTCAACAATCTGTGGATGGCAGTTTGAGCCACATGTCCTTAGTTCAAATTAGTCTGCATTCATTTTTGCATACATGATGACAGACACCCTAAAAACTTGAATTGGGGACTAGGGAGCTCAGACAACCTCACAATCCATAACCACATTTTCGGTCACCTACCTACTTTCATTGTACTTCCTCCTGTAGAGATCTTACACCACAAAAACAAAGGCTTCCAGTAGCTAGAGCTAGCTAAGTAGCTGGGGGATAAGGCTATAAATGAGTCTTTGGAGTATGTGATGTGTGGCTTGTCAGGGGTCCAGGATCTGGGTTTTGGTAGGGTCACAAACAAACACCATTTGCAGATGCAAACAAGTTTGGATAAGTGCATTGGGTTTTCTTCCTTTTCTGGAATAAGAAGTTCTTCAAGCACCACCCCCTTGACAAAAAGACTCTCACCCACAAGGGTGAACCAGCAGTACCCACTCTGGTACCTTCACCTTTTTGAGTGAGGCCCACTCAGTTCAGTGGCAATATTGAGCTGAAAAACATGTTAGATTTGAAGTCAAAGACCCTGATTTGCTCTAAGCATGAGATATACCTATCAATGAAGCAAAGTAGTTTGTTAGCCTTGCCTACCAAGGCAAGGATACTGTGTTTAGATTCATTATAGAGTATAATAGCTTAAGGTATTTTGGCCCCTAGGTGATATTAGGTCTATTTTTACAAGAGGATTTTTGAAAGGTGATATGTTGGGCTGTGTTGAGACTTGAGATTAGTTATAGAGTTATAATATCTTGAAGGATTTTGGTTTCTTTTAGAGGATTTTTTTGAAGATTATATTTTTGCATGGTGAAATATTTGAATTTTCATAATTCTTCTTTTGCATTAAGATACTTTTTAATGTAAATGGCAAGGTCAGAGTGTGACACACGCCTTGTTTTGTCTCCCAAACCATGGCAGTTCATGCTGCGCTCTTGGTATCTTCCGAAAGATCTCAATGACTGACTAGGGGTGCACCAACTTGGATTGAGACGGTTTGGAGCTACAGTGTGGAAGCTATTGATTATTGAACCATTTTTTCAATGAAAATTAAATAAAACTGAGACTGGAAACTGTATTGGAATTTAGGGGTGTTCTTGAAGTTGTTAGAAAGGCCTTAGCAAGTCAAATTTAATAGAGTTTATTTCACAATTTTCAGATCTAAGGTGTGGAAGAGACTGATTTTGGAGTGGATTTTGTTGCTGGAAATTCAAACAAATTGCAAAAATTGGGTTTGGAAGGAAAAATCAGTTGAGCCCTCAATGTGGAAAATAAAGAATGTGTTCGTGCTTGGGCCAACGGCACAGGCTACACTGGTATCTATAATACTTAGAAGCAATTTAAATGGATTTTAGGTTTTCACCATGGTATAGTGTCCTCCTCCCCTCCCCTCCCACCCCTTTGAATCACACCAGCTGAATGATAAGTTTCCAACCACCAGATAAATATGCAAGTGCAATTCTTTTAAAATCTGTGTACCGACAGGGTTATAGTATTAGGGTAATACGGAGGGTGCTGAATAGGCTTGTGTGTAGGTGTGAAAAAAAATGTTACAGCCAATGAAATTGCTGGATTCGGTGATCTGATTTTATTATTATTTTCCTTATTTATCTTGAGTGAACTAAAGGTGTAATAGGGTTTGGTAGGTTTCTGAGAATTTTAGAGGACCAATAGAAATGGTAGAAAGGGATCACTATTTCCAATGTTCAACAGAATAAGGTTGTGTGTGTAAGCGCAAAGGCTATTTTTTGGGAGGCCAATGGGATCACTGGATTTGGTGATCTGAACTTGTTATCTTAGTTATCATCAGTGAACTAACAAAATTCAACATGTACCCACCTAATAGCTATTTACATACAGGTAGGCAAGGATATTGCGTTTAGATTCATTATAGAGTATAGTAGCTTAAGTGATTTTGGCCCCTACGTAATAGGTCTATTAGTATATGAGGATTTTTGAAAGATGATATTTTGGCTTGTGTTGAAACTTGAGATTAGTTATAGAGTTATATCATATTGAAGGATTTTGGTTTCTTTTAGAGGATTTTTTGAAGATTGTTTTTTTGCATGGTGAAATATGTGAGTTTCCATAATTCTTCTTTTGTATTAAGATACTTTTAAATGTAAATGACAAGGCCACAGTATGTGACACACCCCTTGTTTATTCTCTCTAGAGGATGGTGGTAAAAAAAATTTCTCTTTTGCAATGTCATGGTCGAAATTGTTTTGCACCAAAAATTCAGTCCAAATTTCAACCTTTATGTTCCTAAAGCAAAAAAACACACTCTCCCCCATGTTGTCCCATGTGAACCAGTGTTGGGCTGGTATGTAGGTCAGCCCCTGGTATCTGTAATGGTATAAAAATGGTATCAAATATCATATGAGGCCGGTGTCAGATATTCAGATATTCCCCTTGTACCATTAGGCCCTTGGTATCAAATTCCAACAAAAACAATACAATATGCCTCTCAATTCTCACTATTATAATGCTAATACTGGATACAAGGGATTCAAGCACTTTTTTACTCTGATATCACTCCTTGATCCTCCTCTGGTATGCATCTTCAAATCTTTGCAACACTTGTGAAAGATATGGTGACACTTTCTCTAAAACATCCATGCTTCCTGTCTTTGTGTAACATTACATGAAATCAAACATCATCATCATCATCAATGGGGGCATTATTGATACTAGAGTTATTATATATACGTACCTGCTGGTATCAAAGTTCATAAGATACCATTACATACCCATTGCATACCCTGGAAAATAATTTTGATACCATTATGCGTATGACATCAAATTTTTGTTGGAAACCCTATATATTATTAGTACTCGACTGGTATCTCAATATGGTATATACCAGACCAACCCTCGGTGTAAATGACTTGATAAATGGTCAAGTAAGGAGTTCTGTCAAAAAAGGGATAATACCAATGTTGGGCCGTTCTTTGATTTTGTTAAGAACCTCTAATTTTGGCTTGTTGAAAAGTCCATAATCTCCAAAACCTTTGATTCTGGTTCTATAATGCTTTTAGAATGAAAACAACCTCTGGTTCCAGGTTCTTGGAAATTTTCAAAGAATTGGGAGTTCTCTTGAAAGAACAAGTAAAGAGTCGATGGTTTAGGGTAGGTTTTTCCACCCAGTTCTTTGATTTTTAAGAACCCCAGTTAAGGGTCAAAACTGGTTCTGTGATTTTTATAGCCTGAGTCAAGGGTCAAAACCAGTTCTTTTGATTTTGAGAACCATCATTCAGGGGTATACATATGGCCTTCTTTTACTTGTCAATTTCACGTTCCAAAAAGCGAGAACAGCTCAACACCGGATAATACCCATGACAGGTTGAGTTTCACAAATGATAAGGTCCATGATAAATAAATTAAAAAAGTGGAGGGCTTATCTGCTCAGAATACACTAAACAGATCCGAGGAGGTTTTTTTTATGCACAAGATGCCACCAACAAATCCATACAAGCATGAAAAACCCAACAAGATCAACCAAATTCTGATATCAAAAGAGCTGCTTCTTCAAAAGCCAAGTATGAAAAATGAACATTAGCAAGTTTTTCTGGGATTCCAAGGCAAAAGGAAAAAGTAGGTCACCCAACAACAAAGACAACCCAGACAAATGTTGACACAGGCATGACATCTCACAATTGGGCAAGTAAGTAATCTCCCAACAACATCCGGAGGTGGATTTCTCCCAAAGGAAACCCAAATGACACAACATAGTATAAGGGTGAAAAAAAGTCAACATAATATCAAAACACAGAAAGCAAACATAGAGAAAGATCAAGAATACGAAGAAGGCCCTCACCATCATCATCGCTCTGACTTACCATATACTTTCCTTAATTTTTTTTTCCCTCATCACAGTCCCCACCAACAAAACAACCACACAGACATCAAAACACCCATCCACACAAAGCACACATACCTACATGATCGATCGCTTACACCAAAACAAAAAACCATAGATTGAGAAAAACCTAAATCTGTTAGCTTTGATTATCATCATCGACAACAACCCCAACATTTTCACATTACCGGGTGATAGCCTAGCTAATGATAACCAAACCCAGAGCAGTGCAGTACAGTAGTAGAGCACAACACCCACTCACTCAATCACACACAAGAAATCATGCACTAGAGAATAATGATATGGTGATATGTAGTTGGGGTGAAAGGATATAACAGCTGCTGCTGCTGTTGTATTCATGTTTCATTAGTTGAATCCATTGCAGTTGGGGAGTAGATAGTAGGTTACCAGTGGTGCTTAAGTGGGTGGCGCCAAGTAAGTCATAAGTCGCCTAATCCTGATTAGTGAGTGCCTTGTGTATTATTTGTTTGATTAGTGGTACCGCGCTAATAAGTGTGTTTGGTGTTTTTGTGTTATGTTTTGTGTTTGCTGTTGTGTTGTTTCTGTGTAGAGAGAAGGAAGAGTGCAGTCTCTCGGAGGTTTCAAGGGTTTTGCTTTTGAGCTCTGCTGGGTAAGGTACTGGATGGGGTAGTTGGAGATCTGTGAAGGAAAAGAAGGAATCTTTTGGGTGGGAAGAGGAGTTTTTGGCACAGAGAGAGATGGGAGAGAATGGAGAAGGGGAGATGTTGGATAGGACAGAGAGGGCTCCGGCTTGCTCTTGTCATTTTCCTAGGGTTGACAACTTTGACAGGCGTGCGTTTGTTGTGGAGGAGGAGGAGGAAGAGGAGGAGGAGGATGACGGGGAGAGGAACCACGACAATAATAATAACAGCAGTAGCAGCAACGGCAGCAGCAGCTTGCTAGTGTCGCCTAAGGAGATTTGCAGCACTTTGCAGCGCGGGCAGGCGTTGCAAACGTTGCTATACCTAGAAACCATTGACGGGGAGATTGAGGAGGTGGAGAGGGAGGTGGCGCTGCTGTCGCCACTGGTGCAGCGTGAGGTTCTGCGCCACAGCCGTGGCGGGTCTCGGAACAATCCTGCGGTGCTTCCCAAACAGGTATGTATGTTTTCTTTCTCGGGCGCTTACCTGTTGCGCATGCTTCTTCTTCTTCTTCTTCTTCTCTGACTGCTTCCTCCTCTTTCTCGGCCTACCATTATCCTTCTGCTCTCCCCAGCAGTTTGCACTCCATATGGTGATTGGGTAGGGTTTTGGAGTTGCACTGGATCTTGGAATGCCATGGAATGCCAGAGTAGGTCAATCCAAAAAAGCCAATGCAGGGGAGGGTTCGCTACTTTTCTCTGTATGTGTGCAAGAGAGATTGGTGCAACCATCATAGGTCAAGGCATAGCCCCCAATGCAGGAAATGGTTTTTTTCCGAATGTGCTCTGTAGATCAGTGGCTGCAAGTGTCACGGTGTGAGTAATAAGACAAAATGCAGCAAGTGATAGGAGACAGAAGTTTGGAGGCAGTGGTGCAAAAATGGGTCTGGCTTGCAGTACCTACCTCAGATGCCAAGGTGTGAATCTGTGTCTGGTATGTGCAATTTTGCAGGTGAGTCCAGGAGCCCTGAAGCTAATATTGGACTACTGCCGGTTTCATCGAGTGCCTGGCCGGTCAGACAAAGAGCGCAAAGTGTTTGATGAGAAATTTGTTCGACTTGACACAAGAAGGTTGTGTGAATTGACATCAGCTGCTGATAGTCTGGATATGAAGCCATTGGGTGACTTGACAAGCAGAGCACTGGCCAGAATGATAGAAGGAAAAACACCAGAGCAAATACGAGAAATTTTTCATTTGCCAGATGACTTGACAGAGGAGGAGAAACTGGAACCTGTAAAGATCAGTACTGATGACCCGAGAATTAGATTATTAAACCGACTGTACGCTAGGAAGCGTAAAGAGCTGCAGGAGAAGAAGCTGCTCAAGAGCGGCTTGATGGAATCTGGACAGAAGCAGGTCAGGGATGAACGGTCTGTTGAAGATTTGGTCTCATTTATTGATGGTGAAAATAAGAATAACAGATTGGGCAAGGGTAAGAGGAAAAAGAATCGGCGGAAGAAAGAGACAACTGAGGAGAACAGCATGTCTAGACCAAGGACTGATGCTTCTAGGGCAGCTGTAAATGAGAAGTTGGAAAAGGAGAAGGCCATTCAATTATCAGCTATGGGAAGGACTGCATCAAGAGCAGGTGGTGGCCTGGAAAATTCAATTAGGATTGTCTCAAAGGTCCAGGATAAGGTGTTTGAAGAGGCAGAATTTGATGATGATGATGATGATGACTTTGACCCAGCATTGAAAGAGATAGTGGACAGGGAAGTGGAAGACTTTGCTCGAAGGTTGAACTCGGACTGGTTGAACTCAGACTGGCTGAAGCGCACACAAGAGATTCTTACTCTAGCATCTTCAAGTCAGGAACATAGAATATCTGAGTTGTCTGGGACATCAAATTCTGCAGCATCAAATGTTGGAGATAGAGAAACATCTTTCTACAAGGAAGGTCACATGGGTAATGGACATACAGTATGCAGCTTACCCAAGGATAAGCGGATCATTCAACTGTGAGCAACATAGGATTGATATCCTGCATTTATGCTAGTTTAGGATGGAGAGATGTATCATTGCCAGTAGAGTATTTCCTGGAAAACTGCACTGATTGGCAAATTCAGAGTGGGTTTTGAGGAAAGTGCACAGAATGTCCATTGTTAAATTGAATGGTCCCTCTTATGACAGAAGTCCCATGTTGTTCATACTTGAGTGTGTGTGCTGAACATTGTGAGAAGGGCTGGGGTGCTACTGATAGAACAATGAGTTGGGGTGGGTAGTATTGCCACTCAAGACCGAAGTGCTGCCATAACAAGGTAACTGAAGTTTTCCTGAGGATGTAGAATTTCCCAACCTTGCCTGTCTGTCTGTTAACTTCTGTCATTGTGTGCTTATGTCTTGCATGGTGACAGAATATACTCTAGTGAATATGTTACAGGTTTTTCTTCATACTTAGTGCTCTGGTCTTAAGTTGCATCTTTTTTTTCAATGTTGTTAATAGTATGGCAGTTGTACATATCAGACAAAGAAGATCATGGAAAAGTGAAAATCTTAGTGAAGTTTCTGACAATTTCTATAAGCTGGACACATAAACAGTATAGTTTGTCAGACAACTACTTAGTAAATTGTCTGATATTTAGAGGCCATCAGTATGTTAGATATAATTTCTTTTTCTATTTTTGTAGTTTTGTACTGATCAGTGATAATAGAGTGGTTTCAGGGGCTGGTAGTAGCAATGTTGTGCAGGACTTTTGCTGCCAACCTCTGAAACCAGCCTCAAATGCCATTCGAAGAAGTGTTGTAGCTATATATGGTGAGCTCTCTAGGACTGAAATTTTCATTTCTATTTACATACCTCAACTTATCCATCTTCCAGGACTAGGAAGCAAGTGGTGTAGGAATAAGTCCCTCACATTGTGGAGTTATTTAGGCAAGAAACATCCTGGAAGCTGGATAGGCCAGGAGCTGGACTGGGGTGTACAGAAGTGGAGATGAATCTCTTGTTCGATGGATCATTGCACCAGACCATACATGAGTCTAATGGTTGGTCAAACCCTGGTGTCAAAGGCTTCACGGTTTGCAGTCGCACATGTGACCAAGACAGTCTAGAGGTACCTGCATGTTCCTGCTTGTGATTCTCCTGTGTGTTTCCATCACTGCTTGTGATTATGACTATTATTCGAACACGAAATGCCAGAGGCAGCTGTGTCCTTCAGCAGACACACATCAGGACTTGTTCTAGTAATGTTCTTTGCTTAGTTCATTCATTTCTAGGGCGTTTTCCTCTAAAGTTTGTCTCAAAGTCATTCCCCCTTTGTTTCTCTGTACTTCTTTTATTTTTGTTGGGGTTTTTCTTTTCTGTCCTTTTTCCCTTCGTATGTGGTCTTTTTTCTCAAGGTCCTTTGGTGTTTTTTTTCATTAGCCAGCCAGCAGCATGGCTAAGTCTTGTGATTAACCTGCACTCATTGCTGGGAACTGATGAAGTCAGTGGGGATGTTATACTAGGTGGTCAGTCCCATACATGTTGAACATGCAGATGACCAACATGTTGTTTAAACCACACATTTATTCTGTTTTGTGGTCTGATTTTCTCTTTTGTTTAGGGTTGGATTTCCTCTTTTTCATGGTTGCTTGATAGTTTCTGGTTTTTTGGTCGGATATGAAATATCCAGTTCTTGTTAAGTGTCATCTCCAAATTGTTTGCAGTTTGACTAAAATTGTAAATATTGAGCATTTCTCTGTATGTATAAAGATATTATGAAGTTAGGTCACATAGAAACCCATTGCTTCCATGCTCAGCAGATCAAAATATCTGCATTACAATTGGAAACAAATCTTCCTTTGTATGCAGTTGGTAGTAAGCGGAATCAAGAGTTAAGATGGTACCAAATGATTCAGAATTGAAATAGACATTGCCTGACTACTGCTTGTCATCATATGAGAAAGGAGGAACTGGTCGAGGTTGCTCGCAACACTGGGTCTTTGAGAAGAGACAGTACAAGCATAGTCTACATTGGTCATAAACTAGGAAATACTGGGAACCTACAAAAGATCTGTAAGTTCAAAATATTTCATGAAATTGGTCATGCTGGACATGGACATGGCCACCCCTTATTTACAGGGTTCCTCGAGCTTCTCAAGGGAGGAACAAATAACTCTGAAAATCCAGGCTGCAATGCCAAAATCTACATGGTGTTGAAACCATTGAAGTGGGTTTGCTGCACAGCCTAGAAGATTAGCAAAAGGCAATGTCATGGCATTAGAGAAGGCTTCTATCAAATTCCCTGTTCTCATTCATAGAACGATTATCTGCAGAGACTTCAGAAGCCTGAAGATTGGAGACTGGAAGAAGCATTGACAGAGGGGTTCCACCTCCAATGGGATGAAAGGGTCTATTATCTAATGCAACAATTGGTCAATTTCAAAAGTCCTTAACTAAAAAAAAAACCTAAAATTGAACTAAATTAATGTTTATGTTGAAAAATTTAGCACTCAGATAGTCATTTAGCACAACTTGGAATGATATTTATAACTTTACAATGTCAAAACATGAACATATCTTCTATAGTCTACAATTTTCACTTTGCCTTGATGGCCTTTTTGGTTCCCTTTTGGCTTGTATTGACCCTCATAGTCACATAGAAAAGTGTGATATGTTCATAGTTCTTTTGAAAGATGACTTGGACTACATTTTTGAAGGGCTATGGGTTTGGTAGGACACAACATGAGTATATGTTGTTATTCAACAAGATAAGAACTTTGTTTTATTGTTTGATGATTCCATGAAAGCTTTGTCCCTGCAACACAACCATATGAAAAATGCAGGAATTCATATCACATTGAATGTCATATTATAGCCTATTGTAACGTGAAACGGGTGGCTCACAGTGTGAACACATTAGGGACTTGGGCTTTGCCATGAGTATAATTAGTTGTCCTGACTTTTGGCGGCGGATAACTCTCCATGACGGCTGCATGGGGATGCATGGAAGGTCTGTGTTTGGGGTGTGAAGGAGGGTGTACAGGGCAATGGCGGCGCGAATGATGAGGAGGTGTGGTGGTGCATTGATGGGCCGAAAGGAGCAGGAAGGACTAGGCAAAACGGCACGATGGGGAAAGCAAGTGAGAGGCAGGAGGAGTAGGAGAGCGGCAATTGAGGTCTGGTTCGGAGAGTTTGGCAGGGGCAGAATGTGCTAGTAAAGGGAGAAATTGTACA
>Ga0209611_10012848_pt1 | contig 11661 bp, 3 predicted proteins | sample S1TSphgellanicum_3_FD_187693 | JGI IMG/M metagenome (GOLD analysis project Ga0209611, IMG submission 187693) | Host-associated microbial communities from peat moss isolated from Minnesota, USA - S1T2_Fc - Sphagnum magellanicum MG (SPAdes) (version 2) | ecosystem: Host-associated > Plants > Peat...
ATGTGAAAAGGGCATCTATTGAGATGTCATCACCTGGTTTGCTCTTTAGAGCGTGGGATATGGCGGGATTTTGGGACGTGACAAATTTCAGGATATGGTTTGGGACCTGCCTAGACATGGCATATTTTGCAATGTTGCAGATTTGAGGACGTGATTTGGGGACCTAGATACTGAGACGAAGCGGGTGGCTGAACCCCGTGGGGTCTATTTTCTCTCTCTCTCTTTCGTTCCTTTGTCCCTTTCCTTCCGCCGTTGTTGCTGCGGGGTTGCTTTTGTTGTATCGTTGCGCTATGGACGACATGAATGCAACAGACAGGCGCTTAAGTACCACTCTGAGGCATTTGAAGAAGTCAGTTACTACCATGGATGTCAAGCTTTGGCAACAACCGATGCTAGGCAAGTGCGAAGAAGCCGCCGCCCAGGAGAATCTGGAGGATTTGAAACTCCCGGTGTCTCCGTTCAGGGAATTCGTATCCAGAGCCCTGGTGTCTTCAAGAAAGCAGGCGAGTACTGCAAATTTTTGAATCTCTCTCAATCTCTGTGTGTTTTTTTGTATGTGGTTTCTTTTTTGTATTTTTTCGCTTCTACGTGTGCAGATATTCTTATCTGTTATTTAATCTTCCCCATCTGAAGGGATAGTATGGAAGTTCTACTGGATTTTTGCCCGTTTCTTGTAAAATGGATGCATTGTGCTGCCGTCGCTCGCTGAATTCCGATAATAAGAAGGCTATTTTTTTGCTTCTGGATATTCAAAAAGATTCAGTAGTAGAACTGTGAAAGGATGTGTCAAGGAAGTGTGGTAAGTTTTACTCGAGATCAATTCTATTATGGTTTGCTGTAGCTATTTTTGATAACTAGTGACTGTAGGGAATGTGGATTGAGCGCGTAGGGAGAACATCCGCCTGATAGTTTTCTGTCATAAAAGGACTCCATTTGCCTTGTCCAAAAAGTAAAGAAGAGAATGAGTTTCAGAGCTTTCTTTCTGTTTAAAACAACGTAGGCCGAGAGGTTCATTGTTCAAAATCAAGCTCCTTCTTGATTGCAATTCTGCGTTTCTTTTGCGGAGATGCGGAAGGAGGCATAGACCTGTCCAGGTGGATGAAAGAATGAGTACCTGCAAAAAATTATCAAATCTTCGTGCGGCAACTCTATCCTATGATGCAATCTCATAGATCTATTTGCGCATGAAGCATTTCCTGGAAGACGATGCATATTTTCGAACCTCGTGCATAATTCTGGATATATATAATTTCTGTATTCCCCCAAAACTTTCCATTGTCAATGGAGCGATCTATTGTAGCAACGCGAGCGAATTTTGGTGGAGCACCTTCTTTACATGCGTGCATCTCTCGTTCTTGAAAGCCTTGGTAAAGACAATGGACTAGAATAGTTGTGTGACCTGTAGGATATAGACGGGCAGATGCCTGGATTCAGAGATTTTGGTTTCTTTTTAGGGTCAAAGAGATGATACAATTCTTTTTCAGACTCACTTGTGAGTCCAACAAGTTCTTGGATTTTGTAGATCAAGTACTGTAAGAGCATCCCCAGCTGCACTCAGTTTGTGACCCTGCACATTAAAATTGGATGAAGAAAAATCAAACCATGCCAGTTTGGCTCCACAAAATGTTTTTGGCCCAACATTTTTGCATAGTTTGCTGAGGCTGGTAAAAGGCACAGCAATACCTTAACACCTACCAGAGAAGAGTGTAACAAATATGATCTGACTGCTGCTCCCCGTTTCTGTTTGGCAAATCATAATGATTGGTTCAGCTTGGTTTTTTATTAGTAGTCTCCACCTATTTGCAGTCCCAGTTTTCATTTAATGGTGGTGCTTGAAGAAAGTAAATAACTAAAATTGAATATGAGAAATATATTTTCAGGGTCACATACTGAGGCCCCGCAAAAATATTTCTTAGCTCTACATGAACTTAGAGCTGGGAATGTTGTTTGTTTTCCTTTTGTTTTTTATGAAGGATGTTTGATCTTCTTTACCGATGTGTTTGTTGTTGTTGTGTTTTTATGAGCAGGGAATGGCATGAGGAAGCTTTATGGCGATGTGCTGTCATGTGGCTATGAGGATGTGCATGTGATGTGGTCCATGCTCCATCATCATCAAGCGTACCCTCTGGATTCATCACCAAAGGGAGGAGAGAGAAGCCTTTCCAAGAATTATGCACTTGCATAGGGAAGCAATCTGGCATGTACCTTCAACACTTGAGAGTGGAGAACTTGCCAGCCATCAAACCTCATAATGTCAGGTTACTGGAAAATCTCTGCTTTAAGTAATGTATGACACCCATGCTCCATGTACAGACCTAGACTTTGATTGTATATATTTGATCCTTTACTGGGGGATCCCTGCCGGTGTTTTTTAGCTAAGGTGATCTGTTGATCAATGAGCTTTTCCCATTAGGAGACTTATGCAGGTTGCTGCAATCCAGCTGACGCACTCCTAACTCCTTAAAGGGCTCAAATGTGAGCCCAAGTAGAAAACAGCGGAAAAGGAGGAGTCAGAGCACGCTCCCTAGCTCACAACACTTTGAAGGGTAGAGGGGCGTGTTGGAGCTCCGGGATGGGACTAGGAAGAGTTGACAAGCTTTAGTCACTCACACGGGCCTGCACATAACCCACACAAAGTGGTTAGTGCAAAGTTGGAGCACCCTTGGTGCTAGGACGAGCCATGGGCAACACGGACACACAAGACTCACGACGGCCCGGACTTGGGGGAAGCCACCACTTCCCCCTTATAATATACTCTGTGACTCTCCACGGAGCCCACATCCAAATGGCTATTTTTCCCAGGACTCCCGAGTGGGAGTCCTGAAATCGCGCCAAATGGGACTCCCGGGACTTTGGAGCCCCATAACTTTGCGAGCAGACCTTCAATCGCGATGCAATCTGAAGCAAAGTTGTAGCTCTCATCGAGAGCCTTCCAACGCCGTGTCGCACTTCCAAATTGGACATCGGGAAGAGGTTGATTCCCGACTTTTTGTGGTCGGGAGTCAAATTGGCAATTCGATTCCCGGCCCTTCTTTTGGCCATAACTTGTGTTTTAGATATCCAAATGAGCAATGCAAGCCCATTTTAGACATTTACGCTCCAAGAGCTTTCCAATGGTATAAAGAACGCCACAAGCTATTGAGGTTTGACCCTTGCAATCGCTCTCTGAAGTTTCAGAAGTCCACCGGGATTCCATCTCCCAAAGTGGGATTTGCCTTGGGAGTGTGAATGTTCACTCCCTCACACTCCCTCACACTTTCTAACAATCCCGGGAGTATGTGATGTGACACCCGAGCTTCCTCTTGCCTTAACTCCCGGGCTTCCTCTTGGCCCGCACTTCTTGCAATGCCTTTACCTTGACTCTTGGGCTTCCTTCCTCTTGGCCCGCAACCTTGCAACCCCCTTAGCCTTGGTCGTGAGCCCAAAGCTAGGGTTGCGACAGCTGCAATCCAACACTCTACATGAAGTCAACCTTTGTTGCAAAACTGAAATTCGAGGATGCAATTGGTGGTATGATTTTTATTATTCTTTATCTATCCTGGATAGTAGTTATTTCCTTTTTTTATGTCACAAACAGATGGTGCTAAAAGCCAGTGGGTTTATTGAGAGCCCGGGGGTTTATCCTCTGTTGAACTTATGATGTGAACTTATGATGTGAACTTATGGTGTCTTCACTTATGAAATGTAAGCTGCCCTCACTTTTTAGGTGGTAACATTACGTCTTTTAAGGTGCTATCAGAATATGTTACAAGAATTCTGACAGGTCATTATGAAGAAGCTGACTTATCCATTCCCTCACTACTACTATGTTGTTGCAACATTGCATCCCCTACGTTCAACAATGCACATGCAATGCAAATATGATGTTGAAAAAAAATGAGTACAACATAAATTCAAAATATAAACAACATGAATATAATATAGAATCAATACAATAATAGAGTTTGTAACCATAGTGTAACAAGATTGTATCATTTACAATTAAAAGTGCATATCCAATACAATCACAATACTAATGCAATATCATTACAATATTGACATAATGTGAATACAACATGTCAAACAACAAAAATACAATGCAAATACAATGCTACATCATTTATCATTTAAACAATACCAAAATTAAGTCAATACAATCTAAATTGTTTCAATGCCTATTTTACACGAACAAAGCACTAAACCTTGGACATCTTGTAAAAGTATTGTGAAAGTATTTAAATAGCACTAATACAAAGGGGTCCCCACTTTGTGATGTATACATGATGTAAGTCCAACTTGTTTCACACAAGAAGGAATTTTGTTAAATCAAAAAATTGTTTTGTCAAAATCATTCATCAGACAACGGTCGATGAATAACATTGTTGATTGTCCAATTGGTCTAATGGTGCATTTACACTTGATATTAAATCAATGTTAAATCCAGGTGGCACCCAATGTTAAATGGGTGATAGCTTAATGTTAAGTGAATGTTAGTTTAACATAAAATTTTCATAATAAGTAAATTTAAATCTTAAATGACTAGTGTGGTGATAAGTGACTCAACACTAAAGTCCCTAACATCAAGTGTGAATGCACCTTAAAATTTATACCGTTGTGAAATATTGCATTGTTGTAACAACAAAAACTATAACAAATATAAAGATTACCATGATATGCACAAAGGTTATGATAAACTACAATGAATAAGGACACAAAATATGTAAAATAAACATTCACAACATGAAAATGTACAAACATGACATAAGTTAACAAGACTAATGGTGTTGAGTAAATTGAAGATAATGGGCCATGTAACATGTACTTATTATACTTATTTGGAAACTAGGAACCTTCCATGAAGCCTTCCACAAGCTCATCATCAAATGAACCTTTTTGACAACTTTTCAAATAAGGATTCAAAAAATGGCAAGCGACAAATAAATTACATCAATAAACAACAAGCTAAACCATCTAGATTTGTCATATAACTTTTTTCAAATACTCAATCATAAATTGTTTACAAATATTCAACAATTGATGTTGGTGTCCATCATCCATGTATGTCATTTGTGGCAATTAATGAAACCAAACTTGATCTATAATCTTGAAGGTAATTTGGTTGATCAAGATTTTCTTTGTTATTGATTTTTCTATCTTAGAAGATGGGGTACAATTACTTGAACCAAATATTTACCAACAATGTTATTTGATTTTAGATTATAAGGTTCATGACCATATTGATAATACATGCCATAAACATCAAATGTACAATTCAAACCATGATCTTAGGAAGAAAAAAAAAACAAGACAAACCAAACAAATGGACCATTTGTTTTGATGGTAATTTGTTATGCACCAAAAGAACATTATGGTCAAGTTGTTCAAAGTGTCATTTGCATGTCAATTATGAACAAAATTTGCTTCAATACATGTATTTCAAACTTCATGCTTTAGTTCATATTTTCTTTTTTTGTGTGGTTGGGATTTTGTTCAGGGATGAACTTGATAAGTTTGTCATAAACTACTTAACGATGCTAGTAGTTTGTACACTTACGTGAGTATTTTATCCTTATGACAATTAAAAGTAATTAGTTGTATTACATATATAGTCGTACCTCTCTTATGAGGGATGAATGTTTGTGAATGACTTTCATCCATGAACTACAATCTATGTGATACATAAGTTATCCTACGGACTATCCTATGACCATTATAATTATTTCTATGCCTTCTTGGATTGTCAAATGAACTATGATGACGATGGAACACCTCAAATGTCAATTTTTTAATTTCTGTTTTCAAATGATTTTGGGTCATTGAATGTTGGTGACCTAGCAAAGAGGTCTTCTTTAATACTTTATTTCCTCCCTTTTGAACAGAAAAGGGATGAAGGCCCAGAAACCTATCACTAGGGAAAATATGACCAACATGCAAGAAAATAAAACATGGTTATGGGAGGCCATGATGACATCCTATAGGGAAGGTGGAGAGTAGTCTCCTCTCAAAAGCTCTACTAATTTGTTAGCACTTTGTTGGGCCCTTTAGGCAAGGACTATCTATGCATTGACTTGGGTCTACAACACCTTAAGCGAGAACTAGTTTGGACCTTATGGTCAGAAATAGTTTATCTCCAAGCACACAATTTATAATTATTAGCAATCTAGAATTAGTTTAACCCCTCAAGGAATGAGCCCAAAAAATGGTTTACTTTGGAATGTCAAATGGATGTGGGTGATGAAAATTTAGACATTTTTCAGGTTTTTAAAGGGGGTTTTATGGCATTTTATGGGAGCTTTAAGATGTTCTAATCTAACTCAAAATTTTCATATGGATTTAGGTGAGGTTTTGATAAAGAAGTGCATGCATGCATTGAGCCTCTAAAGTAAACTCAACTATCCACACTTGAGATTACACCAATGAAGTTGGTGGGCATCATAGGTGAATAGTAGAGAGTTGACTCTAGAAACTCATTTTATGAGCTGCATTCTATCACTGAGATGCCTTCGAAGTTGCCACCCTTTTTTTAAGATCCTCACATTCACAATCCAAAAATTGCAAGAGCTTCATTCTTACTTTAAGAACCACACTTTGGCTTGAATGGTTTTTCAAAAAATACATAGCCTCACCATTGTGAGTGACATATTAGGATGCATGCATTAATGTTGTGTGAAATAACTTTTTTTGACCGTTGAAACCACATCCCACCGGGGCAATACCCAACCAAATTTCATGTATGAGCCCAATTTTTCTCATCATCCTTTGTTTTTTTTTTATTGCAATTTTTATCAAAGAGACCAATTTGTAATCTTTGAATCCAATTATTGAATTTGTAATCCCATTCATGGATGACTAGATTGGACCAAAATTTTAAGTAAGCGTTCAAATAGAGATACAATGGTGGTAAGAGGGGTTTCAGGGGTTAAGAGGCTATAACTTAAAGCTCTTGGAGTAAGCAAAATGAGGCAAACGATTTTATATTTCGTTTATTTCAAGAATGTATTTTAAATTTGTTCGAGGTTCTGTTTTATTATTTTCTTGTGCAATTTTTGGTTCATTGCAATTATTTTTTTGGTAATAATATAAGTTAATGGTTGTATTCTAGATATAAGTTAATGTGACATGCTTGTCTTTGAGCACATATTGTAACATAACTTTACAAAGTAAATTCATCAATAAAATATTTATAACTAAAATCACCTTCCATTGTGTGGAATTCAGTTTCTATTAAAAGGGATTTTTGAGTTTATTGAGTTTGCGACCCAAAAAAAAAGTATTAAAACTACAATAACTTTTGGATGCAAAGTTTAAACATTACAAAATCATCTCAATGCACCACCACCACTCAATCAACGGCTTTTCAATGGTACCAAGAGCCCCATGGTTTGGGAGATCCCATGGGTTAAGAGATCTCAACTTGACAAAACATACAACCTAGCTCTTTGAATAGGTAATAGAATGTAACATGAAGTGCAATCATAATTAAAATATTGAAAAAGCAATACAAATATCATAGCAAAGCCCTAGTGTATTTTGCACCTTTATTCACTCTTGAAATGTTACCTATTATTGTACTTAATTCAGGAAAGATTCCTCCAAAAAAATTATTCATTAACATACTGGCGTAGGGTAGGTCTCTGAGTTGTAGAAAAGTAAGTGGGAAATGAATCCTCAAATTGCAGACTCAGGTCTGGAACTAGAGCAAGTGGTAACCCTAATAGTCTATACATGTAAAAAGAAGGCTATTTTAACTTTGATGTTTCATCAATGGCTAGGGACCCATGTGCACAGAAATTGAATCTCTTCTTCAACAAACACCCTAGAAAGGATTGAGGAATATATCCCCACAAGAGTCAGGGAGAAATCCCAGCCCACAGATTTTGGTTAAATGAAGAGCCAAAAGTGGACTCGGTACATGCTTGCACAACAACTTGTTTGGATCAAGTGTGCCCTTCCATTAAATTTTCAATTGTTTATTAACCCATGATTCTTGCACGGAAAACTCAGTTGCCCCATCAAGCTCCAGACAAAACCCAAAACCCGACTACAAGCTGTTATGGTACATAATATTGAGACAATGGGAACTTAGCGAGGTGTTCCTGACCCCTTAATTAACACAATTGAGAGCTGTCATATTTTCTATTGTCAACCTTACATCCATTCCTTTCGTACCCACTTTCTTTCTGTTCTCACATCTCCTTTCTTAGAGCGCGTCAAGGAGCCAGGTATAATGGATTTTAATCAATAATGTGGATGAAGTTCAACCTTTATTAGGCAAGGATTCAAACGTGAAATTTAGTTTGGACTTGTGTATGAAGTGCTCTCTCCCAAAGGGACAGTACAAAAATATGATTTATTTTATGAAGAAAGGGAATTTTCGCCATTTGTTTTTACTGTGGCGTTCGGGCGATTTTTCCCCTGCAAACAAAGACTTTAAAGACCCAACATTATAAGTGAACAACTTGGCGACTCTGCCAACCAATTGCAATGAGACTCATTCCACATAGAACTCGAATGTTTGCCTGAAAGGGGGCCTAGCTCTCAACTTGTACACGAGGAAAGATGTATTTGTCACTAGCGAACTTTTGTTGTCCAAAAACAGAAAGCTGCAACTAAAGGATCTTTTGTCTTTAAGATGTACTAGTGTGAACCCTGTGCATAATGCACAGGTGTGTTATTTTTCTTTTTTTTTCTTTTCACTGTCCGTGGCCACTGTCCGTCCGGAGTCACTGTCACAGACTAAGTACAAGTGTGTTATTTTTCTTTTCTTTCCAGTGTTCGTGGCCACTGTCCATCCGGAGTCACTGTCACAGACTAAGTGAATTTATATATATGATTTGTCACTACCAGGACTTTTGTTGTCCAAAAACAGAAAGCTACAACTAAAGGATCTTTTGTCTTTAAGATGTATTTGTCTCTAGCAGGACTTTTGTTGTCCAAAAACAGAAAGCTGCAACTAAAGGATCTTTTGTCTTTAAGATGTATTTGTCTCTAGCAGGACTTTTGTTGTCCAAAAACAGAAAGCTGCAACTAAACGATCTTTTGTCTTTTCTACCGCCAGTGCTGGAAATGGCAGCTCTATCCCTATGGCATCAATGGCCATGAATTTACATTTCTATATGTGTCAGTTGCTATAAGTTAGCACATATCTTGGATGAAAATAAATACTAAAAACGTGTCAAGCAATTTTACTTAATATATGCACTGGGGAAAAAGGAACCTTGTATGGCATTTTGGGATACCTATTTTAGGTTTTTGCTGGATTATGTGCAAATGCCTCTGGCTTCTGATTTGGCACTAATTTGTTTGCTTGGAACGAGAATCTCCCAATGAGGCTTTGAACTTTGACATTATAGTCAGCCTCTTATTATGAAGATATAAACTTTGAATGGTTTACCGACGCACCTATGCCTTCATGCAACCATGGCTATGATGGTCTCGACCAGTCTATGTAAGGCAAAAAATTGTACCCTATCAAGACAGCATGTGAAAATAGTGTATCGCAATAATCAATCATTTAAACGAAATGGTGAACTGAACGTGTCATAACTAATAGCAAGTATTGGAGAAGTATCAACTTTTGAACATACCACCAGGTAGTTGTCTTGGATTTTTTTTTTTGACATTACATACTGGCCTGGTATTGGTATTTTAACATTTCATACCCACCTGATACTAGTATTGGATTTTTATAAGGAACAATCATACCAGCTTGTTCTTACTTTAGGGTCCAAGGCTGATTTTTGGTTCATTTCAAACAGGTATATAATATATACCTAATATGGAATTGATACAACCCTGATATGAAGTTGGTATTACTTCAAGTCCCTAGTACCAAATAGGTACTAGTACAAGGCTGATATTGCCTCAGGTCCAACCAGTGTTTTTGCTTCTTTGATACCATATGCAGTACCAATCTATATACCAAGGTTCCAACTTGGTACCTATCCAATGTTGGTCATAGCATCCAAACAAAGAGGAAAGCATGTGTTATTCAACAATCCAAAATTTGTTTGTAAGACCTTTTTCTTTGGACTTAAAAACCTTTCTGTTGATGGTCAAACCTATGATTACTGGACTCAAACAACATTTTTTGTGGCAATTTTTCGTCATTTGGTGATTCTTTTTCAAAGTGAAAAAAAGGTTTAAATTTTTTTACAGTCACCAAATTTTCAAAACAATTTTCAGATTTTATATTAGGCTCTACTAGATAGCAAAAATTATAGAAGGAATTCTTAAACTATTTATTTTCATATTTTGTTTATAGCCAGATTTGGTTCATTCATCTTATGCATGATTGTCACTTTGACAGTAACACAAAACTGAAATTTTTTTTTTGGCAAGGATTCTCACAAGATGCCCAACAAATGGTGTGAAGGCACTGTCCAGTAAATTTCAAAAGTATTATGACTCTATACCCATTCAAAGATGAGTCTTCTTCAAGATTGTTATGATACCTGGACTCCTGGATGCATATCATTTCTCCTAATCCTAGAGAATATTCCTACCAAAGATTGCAGTGGCACACAATTTGCCACCTTTTGAAATTGACCAAGTTAGTATTTGATTCCTCCTAAGTGTTCATTCAAATACTGCAATGAAGCTGAATGGGGTTTTCTAATTTTTTGGCCGGCACAAATGGAGAGAATCCATGCAGAAAGGACATTGAACAAGGAAGGAAAGGGAACACCCAACCCTAGCCCAACAAAACAAAAAAAAAGCTTATCACTTAATGTAATCACTCATGGCATCACCTAATCTTCCGTCCATCTATCTCACACATAGCATGGTAAGGGCACCACACTTTGTCAAACCTGTCAAGACACTAAATACCCCCCCACATGAGGGTTTTTTTTATTCTGCAAAAGAACTTAACAATGTTCTTTTATAATTCAAGAACTATTTGATATTTTGCAGCAGCTCAGCAGAATTGAAATCTGAAATTTTTTATGTATAGAAGATGCTATAGACCATTGGCATAGATTCAGGCATTAACAAAAGACAGATTTCTCTTCAATTTCAATAACTTTCACAGTCCAAAAGACAAACCCTGCAGGAGAACCACAAGGTTCTCTGCAAGGCTGCATTATCAGGCCCAGAAAGGGCGTCAGACTGTGCTCAATGGGTATTTAGCGTCTCAAGGAGCCTGCCTTCCTCTTAAGGATAGTTCCTAATAAGTTACAGCGTATGCTGCCACTCTAGTGTATCATAGTCCAGCAGACCATCCCAGATCACTCTTTGGATCTTAGCTCTTTGCAACATGTTATTGAAGACCAAATCATTGTGGTCAATCCAAATGTACGGTAAGGTTATGCCCTTAAGAAAGACCAAAGGCCACTAAATTTTTTTAGCCTATTTGGCAATCTCTTGTTGAACAAGCATTGTTCAAAACTAAGAGCATCCCATGTGCAATTGGAGTGGGGGGGGAGACTTAAGATGATATATGAGTTGAGTGGGCTGAAAATTTAGATGAATGAACCTGACTTTTTAGACTTTTATCTTATAACCTAAAAGGAAAACCTAAAATGAAAAAGGCCAACTGTTTATAGCCCTAATCCGACTGCAGAATGCATACTGTCCTGTTCTATTTTATAAACTTGATTTGCATTTGGCATTACCTGTTTGTGATTCAATCTAGAGGTTTCTGCAACCTTTTCTTTCGGCTACAATCTTTCATAGAAGACA
>Ga0209611_10012852_pt1 | contig 11657 bp, 6 predicted proteins | sample S1TSphgellanicum_3_FD_187693 | JGI IMG/M metagenome (GOLD analysis project Ga0209611, IMG submission 187693) | Host-associated microbial communities from peat moss isolated from Minnesota, USA - S1T2_Fc - Sphagnum magellanicum MG (SPAdes) (version 2) | ecosystem: Host-associated > Plants > Peat...
TATTGATCAGTGATTTTTTTGGGGTGTGGATTTTTGCCATTTTGTGAAAAATAATTTGAAAGAGGAATATTTTGTCACAAATTCTTTATTTCTAAAAATAAAAAATCCAAAAAATATTTAAAAAATTATTAATCACCACAATTACCTGCAACATGAAAGGGTTCAAAAGATTTTCTACTTTCATATTTAAATACTGTAAAATTTCACTAAATAAACTTATGTATGATCATCACTTGAACAGCATCACAAAATTGAAAAAAAAAACACTGATGTTGATTATGAGACTACCCAATTTTTTTTTGAATTTTTAATAAATAAATTGAATTTTTTTTAAAAACATATTTTTAAATCTTTAATTATAGTTTCATGCATTTTCTTGCTTTCTTCTTTTTATTAAAAATAAAAATTTGGGACATGTTTTAAAAAGAATTTTTTTCATGTTTATAATTTGAACCTTTTTTTCTGAATGACTTATTCCGAGTCCTTCTATGTCCTTCCTTCTTGCCACCCCTTTTTTTGGGTGGGGCTGGGATTGTTCCTGTAATACTGGAATATGCTGTATGCATGTCTACTAAGTTTAGTAGATAGGAGAATAAATGAACAGTTTGTGTTGCATGCTACATGCAAAACTTGTTCATGTAAAAACAGACATCACGGAAAGAATCTGGCCAACAAGAGAAATCAATGGACTAAGCAAGCAAGCAAGCAAATGTGCTGTAGATATGGCAGAAGTAAGTTGATCATAGTACATAAGCAACCCAAGTTATTACTTACCACAATCTCTGTTGGTTGGTTTGCCCCCACCTGACCTGTATGGCCTATTATTGTTTCCGAAGTAGAATTTAATGTTGTGCATTTCTTATTGTGTTTTCTAAACAACGTATGTACTTTCATTTGTATATGCCAATCACTGATTTAATGTGGTAAAATGCTTCTATTATTTGTGGAGTGCACTAAGTGGAATAATAAAAACAAAACATTGACATAGTTTTAGCACAGTTTGTGCCACTCTTTTAATTCTCTTTTGAATATTTTAAAGATGTCATATATCATATAAAAGAAGCTTAGGTACTAATCACAAAAGGGTGTAGTAACAATTTGTGGATTATTTGGGCAATCAAATTTGGCATATGCTCACAAACACAAAATCACCAAATAGCATTGTAGGATTAAAAATTCACTATCAATTGAATGCCTGGTTCTATCAAGAAAATGATGCTCTGAATCACTAGAATCCCTTTTGAAAAGGAGAGTGCCAGGTAAACCTAGAGAATGGGAGCATTCCCAAAACAAGGGTCCTAACGAGATTTTAGTTGGCCTCACATTTGGGGATTATATTAAAGCAGGAGACTGTATAGATTTAAACATACATGGATCACAAAGCTAAGAGAGGTGGGTTGTTAGTCTACTATTTTAAGAGTGGGAAAGATCTTACACCTATAAGAGCATTTCTAGCTGCGGTCAATACGTGATTGTGTACATTAAAACTGGAGGAAGAAACCTTAAAATATTCCGGTTTGGCTCCGCATAATTGGTTTGTGGTAAAAGGCGCAGCAATGCTCTGCACCTGCAGAAAATAGTGTAATAAATATGATCTGACTACTGATTGGTTCAATTACAGTGTTTCTGATTGGCCCATCATAGTGTTTGGTCCAGGTGGTTTGCTATTAGTAGTCCCCCACCTATTTGCTGTGTGGTTGCAAAAGAAGTAAATAACCAAACTTGGATGTGAAAAATATTTTTGCAGGGTCATGTGTCACATATTGGAGATGCCCTAACCTAAACATAAGATTTAGCACTAGAACAAAATGTGATTTTTCTCACACAATAGCCCATGGTTCATGACATACTATGTACTGTAGACATTGTGGTTTCATCTATTACAATGCACAATATGTGTTTTTTATTGTATCATATCTTGATAAAATTAGAGTTTGATATTAAATTGTGGCACATAATACACAAATGCCAAACAAATCTCAAAATATAATTTTAATGTAATATATGTCACAATAAATATCACATATTATAAATTGTAATTGCAATTAATTATAAACATAATGTATAGTAAGTACATTATAATTGATGAAACCATAATGTTTGCTTGAGACATGCATCATGAGCTGTGGCCTATTGTGTAAAAAAACCACCATTTCTATTGTATACTAGGAGCGATATTGATTGATGTAAGGGCACAATCTTTTTTTGGGCAATGCTTTTGTGCACGGTAAAACTGGAATTTGGACCCCACCAAAGATTTAAAAAATAAGGCAAAGACACAATGTAGAGGATGGAGGGGAGGTGGACAATGGAAACTTGGTGGGGAAAAATAAAATCCCAAATAACTCGAACCCTCACGGTCTACTATAAAGCCAACGGATTTTCTTTTTACTACGATTTACATCGTTGTTGGAATGAACATGTAAAACTGGACTCTATCTTTATCCTCGTTTAATCACTTGATAGATCAATTCGTGGTAGGATTCTTCGTTTGATTAAAAGTTAGCAAAATGCAAAGTGGGTTTGAAGATTCTAGGCCAATCAGAGAGCATAAAATACTTGTTGGCCAGTCATCCACATGTTTTGAAGTTGGCCAGCCCAATCAAGAGCTGCCATTTGGGCCCTACTAAAGTACAATCCTCCGCCAACTAAGGTGACATCTGTCACTGGAAACCTCATCCACTCTCCATTTGTCCTCATTTTGCAGCTCCCATTTAATAGGCACCCACCACGTGTCAATTGAAATAATTTGTTCTGGAAAGAGGAAAAAAAGAGACCACAGGTGTGACAAGAGGGTGGTTTCTTTTTCCTCCTTTTTTTTTCCTCCTTGGGAGAGTGGGCAGGGGTAGGGGGGGAATTCCTAAGGTGTTTTGGGTGATGTTTTGGAGGGGAAAATAAATAAATAAAAAATAAAAAATAATATTTTAAATCTAGGATGATGGCATAGCCGTGGTGACAAATGGGCTTTGTTTGCCTTTTTTTTCCTTTTTTTAGGGTTTCCAAATAATGGAGCGTTCTAAGTTTTAGATCAGTTCTCAATTGTTGGTTCTATTAATTAGTTGTGAGGTGCATCCTAAAGTTCAATGTTTTGTTTGATTTGCTCATCACAGCAAATCAAATCAAATCAAATCAAATGAAACTTATGACACATACCCCAAATGGAATTTTCCACTCCCAAAATAGAAAGACAAAAGATGTGTCCCTTCAGCCCACCTATATAGGTTTTGAGAGTTCAACTTTGGGCAAAGCTTATGAAACTCCATGTGGATGGCATTGGGGAACACATTGAAAACTTGATGGGAACACATTGGGAACAAGATGAGCCCACTACCCCATGCCCACCTCTCCGTCAAGGAAAAACAATTCAACCTCATGGACAGAGTAGGACTTTTTATTCCAAACTCTGCAGGTCACACCTTTTCACCTAGACTAATACCCCCTTCTAGGAGTGTGTGTGTACCTAGCATCTAAAGGCATTTCTTATTTTCAGAAGGATCAACACATGTTTTATATTTTGGTCACTGTTTGAGTCAGATTAATTCATGCCGTACTTCAAACAACAACAAACAAAAACAAACTTTCACACTCGGGTCTGACCAAACATCATTGGCGGCCTCTTTCTCTAGTATCTTGAAATCATGGTGTAATATGTGTAACTCGTGGGGGAAAGTTAGGCCCTAAACCTTAACCCTAACTTTGGGGAAAGTTAACCCTAAATGCTAACTTTGGGGAAAATAAAAACGGAATTGCAACACCACTCACTTTGTGTAGGAATTGTGCATGTGTGACATGAACATAAGGGAAACTCCCCAAAAAAAATTGTGGAGGAAAGTAATGTCTTGAAATGTTTGTGTAATGGTTGCATGGGTCAAGGTAGAAAGGACAAGATGAGCCCACAAACAAATCATTATTTGACGAAAGGTATGATCACATGGTATTGCAGTGGTCATAACAGTTTAAAACAATGTCATGTGTTTGGAAACTTCATATAATGTTGCGTGCGTTTCTTGAAAGGATATGTCAAAAATGATAAAAAAAAAAGCATATTTGATGATTGAGAACTCTTCATAGATCCAACCTAAATGGAAAAAATTAAAAATAAAAGTATTTCAACTTGATCCAAATAGAATGGCCAAAACAAATTGGAATTTTTTTTCCTAATGTAAATTTTAAAAAAAGTTGCCAAATTTCCAAATAAAAAAATTGAAAAAAAAAACTCTGCTGTTAACTATAAGCACCACCATAAGTGAAGATTGGATATGTGAGTGTTTTTTCATACTGGCATGGAATTCATGTGGTAATTAGAGTTGTTAGCAGGTTTTTCTTTTTTCCAATTTTGTGACATTGAAAATTTGGCAAATTTTCCCCAAAATTTTAGCAAAAGAGGTCTACTTTACACTAGAGAAACCAAAATGTCCCCAAAAATCCCAAATGTTTTGGTAAAAAAACAATGACTGGTTGTTGTTGGTTACATAAAAAGACTATTAGTAGTGTTAGATTACAATATATCGCACATCTGCTCCTGGTGTTTTTCTTTTGGGCGAATGTTTTCTGTCATTTTGCCCAACCATGGACAACTCCACCAACTTTAACCACTCTAACAAGTTAAAACAAGTAATTTGATTAATAGTCAACAATGCCCACATCCTAGAGCATGGATTGCAATCTAGGGGAGGTTTCATTACTACAACAAAATTGGCCAATATTGTCACTTTGAAGAAGGAAGCTTGTGCTTCTAACTTCAACTCATCAAGCAAGGGAGGGATGTGCATTTGGTTGGCCCCAATGTCCTTCCCATGACAATAGTGAACCTTCAAAATGCTCAACTATGCCAAGAAAATATGTTCAACTTTTAGTTGAATCCAAAATCGAGGATGAATAATCCCAGTTACATTCATAATCTCTTGTGAAGGGAAGTGTCGCTACAACTTTTCAATTAAACCCTGAACAGCACTAGTGCACTATTTTTTCACATCCTACACTACCAAGAACCAATCTATCGCAACCTTAACCTTGGGTTCGCGACCAAGGCAAAGGGCTTGCAAGGGTGCGGGCTAAGATTAAGCCCAGGAGTCGCATTCTCATGCCCCCGGGAGTGCAAAAAAGGGTGAGGGAAAGAACCTTCACATTCCCAAGTGAATTCCCATGTTGGGAGTTGGAGTCCTGGTGAACTTTTGAATGTTTAGAGAGTGATTGCAAGGGTCAAAACCCAATGGCTCAAGGAGTTCTTCATACTATTGGAAAGCTATTGAAATGTAGATGTCTAAAATGGGCTCACATGACCCATTTGAACATCTAAAACACAAGTTATGGCCAAAAGAAGGGCCGGGAGTCAAATTGGCAATTTGACTCCCGACCATTAAAAGTCAGGAATCGACCCGATTTCCTTGCGTGCAAATGGCATGCGACACACCGTTGGAAAGCTTTCGACGAAGGATACAACTTTGTTTCATAACTCATTTCAACCAAAGATTTGCACACAAAGTTAGGGGGCCCCCAAAGTCGTGGGAGTCCCAACTTTGGCAATTTCGGGACTCCCACTTGGGAATCCTAGGACAAAAAGCCATTTGGATGTGGGCCTCGTGGAGAGGCACAAAATATATTATAAGGGGGAAGGTGGTGGCTTCCCCCAAGTCCGGGCCGTGGTGGGTCTTATGAGTCCGAGTTGCCCGTGGTTTGTCCTGACAGCAAAAGTGCTCCAACTATGCACTAACCACCTTGTGTTGGTTTTGTGCAGGTCCATGTGAGTAGTTGATGTTTATCACTCTTCCTAGTCCCATCCCGGAGCTTCAACACACCCATCTACCCCTTCAAAATGTTGCGAGCCAGGGTGCGTGCCCCAACTCCTTATTCTTCTGTTACTTTCAGTTTTGGACTCGCATTTGAGTCCATTAAAGAGATTGGGGGTGTGTCACAATCAACTTTGGAAACCTAGTTCAAAGCACCTATGACTATGCACTTCTTATATTGCGTATAAATATATCCATAGAACAAAAAAGTTACACATTCAAGTTTAATGTTTTGGTTAAGAAGCCAAACATGACGCAAAACATCAATTGAATGTTCCAAAAACTACCCAAACTCCTTCTGCCCATACATGGTTTGATAATCATAATGCATATGATACAATTGCACCTCATATTTTTTGACAACATCAACAAAATTGCATATCAAAACTTCTCGATTTTGAGCAAATTTAGACGAACGTTAAACAAGTTTTAACATGGGAATAATACATGTCAATCCCAAGAACACTTCAACATCACAAAGCAACTCCAAACCTATTTTAGTTGTGTCATGAGATGTTTGTTCATCAAACATCTGAATCACAATTATTTTGTATCACAACACATTTTGGGTTTTATGATTGGGCTTTGTGACTACATCCCAGTCAGGAAGGACATATGCAACTAGTTATTAATGAATCATTAAACCCATATCATTTCACCCATTTAGTCACAAAGGACATTTAGTTGCAAAGCCCAATCATCTTATCAATTAGGATTTTTTAAATTTTGGTTTAATATTGAAATTCCATGTCATTGATGACCTTGGTATGAGGTGTAAAATGCATGTCATCGCAACTTAGTCATTTTATTCGACTAAGTGTTACAAAAGACACCTTGATGGCAGGTGTCAAAAATCTATAAACACATTATGAGTCACTGCACGTGATCAAAAATCAATCTAATTTAACACATGTAGCTAGTGTAATCAAAAGTCAACCTAACCTAATTTAGTTAGGTTAAGCAACCTAATCTAGCTCACTTAGCCAAAAGTCAACCTAGTTTCACCTAATTAAGTTAACTACCTATATTAAGCAACCTAAGCTACTTAACCTAAGCTAAGTGGCCTAGATTAAAAACAAATGTCAGACTTTTAGCCCAAGAAGCCTAGATTAAGGTACTTAAACCAAGTGGCCTAGGTATCATAGGTTGCAAGAATGAGGATTTTAGCCCCTCACCTTCACTTTGGGGTTCAAGTCTTCATCCATTGCATTACCACAATTTTTTATATTAATTATGTTTAACACAAAATTATAAAACTCACAATTTTTAGCCTTGAATTAACCTTGGCCGCCCTAAATTGACCTAGGTCAACCTACCTACAACCTACCAACCTAGCCTAGACTTAAACCTCCCTAGGTTGTTTACAGGTGAACTAATTTATCAACCTTACTACCTAACATAAGTTAACCTAAGCATTCTTAGTCTTTAAAAAAAACTAGGATAATTATGTCGCATCATAATGCATCTAGTTGCACAAACTTGAGGTGGTTACAAATTTGATAATATCTTGTAATGAGGCTACCTAGGTTGATTTGGCAAAAAACCTAAAACTAAGAACCTAGGCAAGCGTACCTAAATTAACCTATTAGTAGGGTAACCTATGCTAGGTATATTTAAATATACTAGATGTAGTAAATTTATTATGTTTAGCTAAATAATTTACAAGGTAGCCTATATTATGAAATAGGTTTTTACTAAATAACCTACATACATAGGTTAACTTAATAGGTATGTTAACTTAAGCTAATGTGCTAAGTAGTTAAGAAGTCAAGGAGTTATGTGTCATTTTTTAAAGAATGATTATTAATATTAAGTCACAATTACAATTAATAATAGAGTTTTAAGTACACATACACATGCATGTGAATTCATGACTTCAAAAACCTCATGGCACACACATAAATATGGCATTTCATGAAAAATATTGGTGCCATAAATTCAAGACACACAAAAATTTATGGTGTCACAAAAAAATCATGGATTGCCATGAAAATTTGAGACACCTTATTACCAAATGGCATGCCATGTCATCATTGCATGAAAAATTGAGTTAATATTAATCGCAAAGGACAACAATATTTTCAACTATCTAATAAATGAAATTAATTCATCAAATCAATGACATGAATCATGATGGGAAGTTAATGTCATAAGTCACGAAGTGTTGCAATTACTAATCAACCTCATTGCCACGTGGCATGCCACATCAACATCACACGACCATAAGTTACTATTCACCAAAAATTGCAAGAATGAATGGAATTTTGTTATTACTTAATTTTGGATGATTAAAAATACATTAAATTTTTTTTTTTGAAAATTTGATATTTGTGTAAAAACCATCAAGTCGTGATATCAACTATAGTCGCGAAACAATAATGTCATGTGGCATCACAATGTCTTTTACAACTATGTAGTCATTAACATGAACTTGTAATTAGAATTGTAATAAAAAAAACAATAGTTGTTTTATTAACCAATTGTAAAACCCAAGATGTCTTATTGTGTATTTTGTCAAAATTTGTTTTACATGTGAGAGCATTGAAATCCAATGTGTCTTCACATTGCGAAAAACCTTCAAGGCTTTCTGCTCCAAAAAATTTCCAAACTTACATCTATCCAAATGTTGCTTGGGAGAGAGAATAATACGTGTAGATTACTTATAACATTGTTTCAATCTTAGACACCAAAGGTAGTTTTTAACCATGTTTGTATTACCAGATTTTTCTAATGTGCAACACAATGTACCCTAGCATGTAAGGGGCCAATTTTTCTCTCAATTGTATTATAACACCATTTTTTGCACCCTAGAAAATTAAAACTCTATATGCACCAAAACTTTTGAGTTTTGAAACAAGGTTAGATTCTGATAGTCCCCCATATTGAAGCACATTATCCATTATAACCTTTTTGAAATTATCTGTTGTACCACCATTGACTAGCTACTCCAAGGTTAATAAAATAAGGTTGCACTTCCAACCATCAATAAGGTACACATGAACACCCAACCAAGATTGGGAGTCCATAGTGGTATCTTCATCAACAAAGATAGAAATGAACCTTGTTTTTTGAACAACCAATTGTGTGTTTGTGAGCACAATCTTGTGCATGCACTTGGCCATGATCCAAACACTTGAATTGTTCCAACGGTGCCAAGGGTTGTTTGGCACTTTGATAAAAGCAAAAAATTGTTGCATACTTTCATAATCTATAAATGGGCATCCTTACTATAGAAGGTGGAAAACTGTCACAAATTACAAAAACTTCCACTTCTTTTCAATGTGCAAACCAACATTAACCTGGTCAATTACAATATTTCTTACATGCATTGTAGCAAACTATTGTTCATTTTTAGCATGTTGGTTATTCAAACTCAAAAAATATGCTCCCACTTTCACATTGGGTTTTGCAACAATAGCCTTTCATTGTCCAACATGTTTCTGTAAGTCATCAAACTATGAAACAAGTAACTTGTCTATTTTCTCAACAGAACTGCAAACCTTACACTTCACCATGGATAATTTTCCATTAAAACCCATTATTGCCTCTGCCCAAGGTAATTTTGCTACCCAAATATCCTGAAACATTTTGTTAAAATCCCATTTAGCCTTCCTAGCTTTCTTTGGCTTTGGAACAACAAGGTTAAAATCAAGTGAAATAAGTTTTTCAGCACCAACAATAGTGCTTGAGGAAGAGCACTAATGTAAACAAGGATTTGTTATTACCATCTCGGAGTTCCAAAGAAGGGGCCAACAAAATATTTATTTCTACCATAATAGACTTGGAACTAGAAGAAGGATCGACATGAACCGAAAAAAAAATGCCTAAACATAAAATTCACAGGAGGTTTTAGTGAAGCCATTAGAGATGATGTGCAAGAAAACAAGATGACAATTCCACAAGATGTGAACAAAAGAACAAACTAGAAAGAAATCAACAAATAAAAAATCTGAAAATTAAAACAATTCAAGCTCAAAGGTTTTATTTTAAGGAATTTAAAAACCTAAAACAAACCTTAGACTTGAGAGTTCAAAAAGATGTTGATGAACACTGAAAACCCTTTCAATTTGCACAAAGGTTAAATGTTTAAACTTAGTACCTAAGTATGCAAGTCACCCATGGCAAAGGTGGAAAATTTAGATTGTTTTCATTCCCACATTCGAACAACACAAAACTACAAACAAGTTCATTGGTCCAAAGTCCTTGCAATAGTCACCAAACTTGAAGCTTGATTCTCACAAGTTTGCAATGTCCAAATTCCAAACTCTAAACACAACCTACTTTGGCAGCAAGCTTAATGCAAAATCCTGATTCCCAACTTCAAGAATAATAAACCAAATGATCATTAAACTTGAAGCTTGACTCTCCAAAATTTGCAACATCCAGATTCCAAATTATAAACACAAACTACTTAAGCTACAAGATTTCGGCTTCAACAATAAGAAAGTAATAGAAATAAACTCAATTTGCAAGGATGATTTCTGCTCACCTTAAACCTCAAAAGTGTGTGGTCCTTGTGTAGCAACCATTTTGTTCCAATGTTGGCTACAAAGTCCAAATCGTTGATGTTTAAGAGTTGCAAGTAAAAAAATTATGACCTAAACAAGTATAGGTGACGTCTTGTTAGAATGGATCAAAATTGGAAGTAACATTGTGGCAGAGCTGATAAAAAAGCGAATGGCAACATTGCAACTCCATTTTGCGAAATCTTAGCAACACGGAAACATTTGTAGCAATGCAATGGCAACTTGTGACGTGCCTCTTTTGAAATGCGACATCTTGTGGTCCTTTTGCATTGTACAAATCGACAAGGTCATCATTGTTGTTGATAGAAAAGGTGGTTTCTTTTTTCTAATAGGGACATCATATGGCGATGATTTGGACAAAATAACAACCCTAATTTAGGGTAGGGAGGTAGAAAGGTTTTTTTTCAAATAAAAAATATGAGAAATTTTGCCACTAAAAAAATGTTTCGATAGATGTACAAAAAAGGATTAGGGGAAACGTTAACTCCAATTAGTGCACCTTTAGTTTTTTGAATTACTCAAAATTAAACAAAAAATGAAAAATATAGCTCTAGAATTGGGGGCTCTAGTAGCTTGTCCTCTTTGTTTATTTTCTTGGTTGCTCCTTTGCATTTGAAACTTTAAAAAACGTATTGTAGACCTCCACTTGGCACACCAATAACCATGAAGGTTGTTAAAAATGTACAAGACATGAACAAGATAAAATTGTTGTTTGATCATAAGTGTGCATTCTACCCTAGTGTTCTAACTACTTAAATTTTCAATACAAGTTCAATTGAACTTTACAACCCACAATTAAATGAGTCGTGACAAAGTGATAAAAGAAATATTGTTTACGTGGGAAACCCATCATTATAGGTTCATTACAATAATATGTTGGTATTTAGGGTTTTTGGGGTATAAATCGTGATATAAAAAAATTGGCAATTTTTTTCATAAAAGGGAAAAAATTAGTGAATTTACACTAGAAATAGCATTCCAAAAATTCCAAAAAATTTTGTCAAAAAAATAACAACGTTTTTCATTGGGAAAACACTATTTGATATTATGTTTCAATTAGATTTAATATAAAATAAATGTTTAAGGCTTGAAGATCATGAAATGTGTTGGAAAAAATATATATAACACGTCTTATATAATTCCCTAGATAAGATTTATTTCATTGTAAATTGTCATTTGTCTAAATGAATTCATGAATTTGTTGAATCAAACATCAAATACACGTAGCATTTTCTTAGGTAGGCACAAAATTAATTGCATGTAAACTCCTTTGAAACCACGTCAAAGGGGGTGGGGTGGGGTGGGGTGGGGTGGGGGGGGGGGAAGATTTTTTTTCATTTTT
>Ga0209611_10012854_pt1 | contig 11655 bp, 13 predicted proteins | sample S1TSphgellanicum_3_FD_187693 | JGI IMG/M metagenome (GOLD analysis project Ga0209611, IMG submission 187693) | Host-associated microbial communities from peat moss isolated from Minnesota, USA - S1T2_Fc - Sphagnum magellanicum MG (SPAdes) (version 2) | ecosystem: Host-associated > Plants > Peat...
ACTATGAGCTGCGAGTGAAGTTTAAGCGCCACCGTCAAGCATTCTCTTGGTCGACCATCTCTCCGGAGGTTGTTCCCCAAGTGCAACAAAGCTTCATCGGTTCCTTCTTCTTCTTCTCTCCCTCCTCCGAGCTGGCTGGCTGGTTCCATCTCCGGTTCACTCAATCAGATTCCTCGGGAGAAAAATACACACACAAAGAGGCAACAACCAACTTGTCGTCGTCGTCGTCATCAGCTTGAGTAAGTAGCTAGGGGATCCATCCTCGCTCGCTCGCTCGCTCGCTCGGAAGCTGTTGCGTTTGTTCTCTTCTTCTGGAAGACGTGAAATTCTTTCGCCGCCGAGTGGGGTCGGGATCCTGAATCGGGCCTTTGCCGTAGTTGCGACAGCGAAGCCACAGAAAAAGAAGACACACGCATGAACAGAGCGAAGACACACACAGACAGACAGACAGACAAGAGAGAACGCGCGCGCGTGAGTGAGAGAGAACTCGAGAGGGAAGAGAACCATTTTTTGCGAGAGAGTCGGTGCGTCAGTCCGTGTGCGTGGAAGCATGAAAGGCAGGCTGTAAGTGACGGAAGCAGGCTAAGAGGAAGCAGCAGCAGCAAACATGAGCCTGTCGGATTCTTCTTCACATGGCGCTGGAGGATTTCGCACCTTCCGCCAGACATCACGAGACCGTAAGTCTCTTGTCCGCCTCTTCCTTCTCCTCCTCCTCCTGCTTGCACAACAACAACAACAACAAGAAGCAGGTTTCCACCACCAATGCAGAGAATGCAAGGTGGAACCACCTGGGAAGGAAGGAAGGAAGGAAGGAAGAAGAAGAACCCTCCCCTCCCTGCCTCCCTCCCTCCAGTTGCTGCTGGAAGAAGAACACAAGGAGACTTTGACAATAATTGCAACAGTGATTTTTGGGCTTGTTTGATTGATGCAGGTCTTCTGCAGGAGATGCTGCATGCGGCAAGGACAGGAAAAGGCTCTGTAGAATGGAAGGTGTGTGTGTGTGTGTGTGTGTGTGTGTGTGATTTTTTTCCCCCCCTCTCTTTTGCTCCTCCTTCCCACAGCAGCTTTCAGTTTGTTCGTTTTTTTCTATTATCTACAACAAATGGGCAACAACTGACTGGCTGATGAATTGCACTGCAACAACCAGCTGATTGATTATGCAACAGCAGCAGCAGTAGCTGATGAAATTGGAATTGTAATGGCAGCTGCTATAATAATACCCCCTCCACCACTGCTGCCATTGCCATGCCTGATGAAGAAGATTATGTGCTGATGATGATGATGATGCAAGTCGTGAATGACACTGACAAGCAAGCCTATGATCACTGCCACCAGTCTTTTGTGATTTTTTTCCTTTGGATTCTTTGCAGGTTCTTATCATGGACGAAGTTACTGTGAAGGTGATGTCGTGTACTTGCAAGATGGCGGACATCACAGATGAAGGCATCTCCTGTGAGTCATCTAGCCTTTTTTTTTTTTTTTTTCTGTCTGTCTGTCTGTCTGTCGTAATGGCATCATGCCTCACTCTGCTGCACTGCTCCAAATCCCTTTTTTTCTGTTGCACTTTCTTAGGTTGTTGGCAACAATAATAGAAAGAAAACCTTGATTCAACAAGCATAGAATTGAATTCAGAGGCAAAGAGGAGAGAGAGAGAATGTACTGTGTGAATTTGGACATTCTGTGCTTTTTGATAGTTGCAATTTCTTCTTCTGTGTATACCTTCACCAATTGCAGCAGCACCGATTTCAGAAGAGAGAGAGAGAGAGAGAGAGAGAGAGTGTGTGTGTGTGTGTGTGTGTTTGGTTTTTTCCACCCCCTGCCCCCCCTTTTTTTTTGCAGTGGTTGAGGACCTCAACAAGCGGCGGCAGCCATTACCTGCTCTTGATGCTGTCTATTTCATCCAGCCTTCTCAGGAAAGGTGGGTTTGCTGTCACTTCAAAATCCTATCAATTGTGTTTATGAATGTTGAACCAAAGATTTATTTGCAGGCAAGAAATAAATCTGGAAACCTGATTCTTTGTTGACTCCTGATTCTCTTTTTGTTCTTTGTTCCTGTTTTTTTTTCCCCCTTTCGATGCAGTGTGAGGAAATTCATGCAGGACATGTCTGGGAAATCAGCTCTGTACAAGAAGTGGGTGCTCTTGATCATTGTTCACTTTCAGCAGTTTCAGTTCCTTCATCATTGTGCTTTTTTTAGTAGAGATTTTGGTTTCCAACTGGTTGTTGGGTTTCATCAAACCCTCCTCTTTTGTTATTGCTGCTGGCTGGCCACATTCCAATCTCTCTCTTGCAAGCAAACTAGAATTGTCTACTAAAGGGTGCAGTTTCAGTACTCTGCTGTGGGCAGGGCATACGTGTTTTTTAGCTCACCCATTAGTCGGGACTTGCTACAAGCTATCAAGAGTGACCAATCTGTTCTTTCACGAATTGCAGCTCTTCGAGAGGTAAAAAAGAAAAGACTAGTAGCTCATTTGCATCATCATATAAAGCTTGCTTGCACTGAATTGTCAGTCAGCAGCCACAGTCTAGTTTCTTCACATCAATTCAGGTTTCTGCTGTAAAATTGTTGTTAACAAAACTATATGCAGAAACCTTGAATGAAATATGTGACACCCATCTGTGCAGATGAACTTGGAGTACTTGACAGTTGACACACAGGTACTTACCTTCTTCCCACTGTTGTTGCTTTGACAATGCTAGGCAAGATCCATTTTCTTTGCTTCCGTATCTATCCACTTTGCTGTAACTGTCTCTCTCTCTACGCATGGAGATTGTGGGGACAAGATCACAACATTGAACCATGCAAGAGCATTCAGTGAGGTAAGAGTGATAGGACTAAGTGGAGTTTTTGGGAGTCTACTACCGCAGGGGTTTATCACAGACAATGATGAAGCCTTGGAGCTTCTGTTTGGAGGGAGTAACGAGGGTACTCGTAAGTTTGACAAATGCATTGAGACAATTGCAACACGATTGTCTACTGTATTTGCATCAATGAAGGTAAAACAGATAAATGATTGTGTGCCTCAATTTTCTATCCTTTTCTTAAAAAAGGATGTCAATCAAGATCTCTGCTAGATGGAATGAGGCAAATGTATTGAGCTCATTCACAATGTCTGAGGGAATGGGTGGCTCCAGGAGTTTCCATATGTGCGATACCGTGCAGCAAGGTCAGCTGCGACGGATTCCACATCAACAACAACAGGTCGTGACCTTGTCCCAACAAAAGTGGCAGCTGCACTTTGGGACCGCCTCATGAAGTACAAGACGAATCTGCTGAACTTCCCACAAGTTGAGACTTGTGAGCTTATAATTGTTGATCGCTCAATTGACCCAGTATGTATGCAAACAATCATATACTCCTTTTGTGTTATTCAATGTCCAAGAAGAATCAAAGAAGAATCTCTTAAAACGGTTTTACGAATATGATTTTTTTTCAGTTGAGAGGAAGAAGACACAATCTAGAAAGCGGATTGTGAGACCCAGAGGATTAGGCATTGAGAATATTGGGGGGAGGAACCAAATGACACCCAGTTGGTTTGTCTGCAGATAGCAGCAGTCATACATGAGTGGACATATGATGCCATGTGCCATGATCTCCTGGACTTGGACGGCAACAAGTACATATATGAGGTACTTAGACATGTCTATCCCTGGTCCTTCTTCCCTGACAACATTGTTCAGTCATGTTTGTGTTTGGTTTTGAGAAGTCGGAGGTTTTTTTTCTTGGGGGCTGTGTTAACTGCAGACAACTAATGGAGGCAGGAGAGAAAACAAGGAGGTGTTGCTGGAGGAGCATGATCCTGTCTGGGTGGAACTCCGTGACCTTTTCATTGCTGATGTAGTATCTCTACTCTGTTTGTCCCTTGAAATGTATCAGGTTTGGAGGCCTTCGTTCCTCTGCTTTTGTTTAGGACTATTCCTATCCCTTTTTTTCTTTTCTTCTCTACTCAAGCCTCACAGTTCCACCTGTGCGCTTTTTATTATGCCTTCACATCATGGGATTTCTTTCCGAGGACTGACTGACTGACTCCTCGACCACCTTGAAACAGGCAAGTGTACGCTTGACAGATAAGATGCAAACTTTTGCATCTAAGAATAAGGCAGCTCAGATTAAGCTGGGTACAAGGTAAACCAACCTCTTCCCTCCTCCTTCAGCTGCTATTCTAGTTTGATCATTGGAACAACTTTTCACTTGCAAGAGGGTTGCTCTACTGATGTGAAGAATTTGAGACTTGGTCATTGGTCCCCTCTATGTGAGACCTGAATGGGAGCACCACTTGTTGTTTTCAACAGAGAGGGACAAGAGTTGTCAACCAGAGACATGCAGAAGATGGTGCAGGCACTTCCCCAGTATCGTGACCAGCTTGATAAGCTCAGTCTTCACATTCATGTGAGGTCTTCTTCTTAAACAAACTACATGGTTGTTCCATCAGCAGCAGCAGCAGCAGGAGTATAACTGGAATCTTAAAGGCCTCAACTAACTTTGAGATTAGTTGTGATGGAAGGAAGGAAGGAAGTCTAATGGGACATGTGGGTTTTGTGCAGATTGCAACATTGCTGAATGCCAAGATTAAACAAGATGTTTTGAGTGATATTGGCAATCTGGAGCAGGATTTTGTCTATGGAGATGCAACTATTAAGGAACTTATCAACATACTCAATGTGAACCAGGTGCAAAACAGCAAAATGTGGCTAGATCTGTGTGATTCTGGTCAGAGAGAAAAGTGGGGTTTTTTTCGTTTTCTACATCTGCAATTCTTATTTGTGATCTGAAAGTATCTCTTCGTTGCTGATCCCAATCATGATGATGGATAGCAGGAGATGAGTTCAGAAAACAAATTGCGACTCTTAATGATCTATACTGTAACACATCCTGAAAAGTTGGATGAAACAAAGCAGATGCAGTGGATGAAGGTCTTTCTTCTCTTCCCTTTATACCTGCTTCTATTTCCTCATCATAGTAGTACTTACTGTCACCATTTGTGTTGTTCATGAACAAAGGTTATGATTGCAAGTATGTTTTATTTGAATGACTCAGACCCAAGTATATTTTTGTATACGATCAGCTTTTTGTGGCTTGCTGTGCTGTTACAATCAGTTAATTTTGATCAATCAATTTGAAATGATCAACTTTTTGAGCTGCAGAAATTCCTTGATAAGATTGTCTTGTTTTTTCGTTGTGTGCAGTTGGCCCGACTAAGCAGCACTGAAATGAATGCTGTCACTAATTTAGAGTTTTTGGGAGTCCAAGTGTCAAAAAAGCCACACTCAGGAGTTGAGAAGCTTGCACTGAAATTTGGTGCACGGAAGGTAAAACTATTTATGCAAGCATCCACCCCAAAACAGAAGTATGAAGCAAAAAAAAAGTTTCTTTGGCAACACATGATATTTATTGGGTAATTTTTGCTGTGCAACTCTGATGGGATTTTCTCTTGCAGAGCAAGCGACCACTCAGAAGGACAAAAGAACAGGATGAAGAAAGTTGGCAGCTGTCAAGATTCTATCCCTTAGTACAGGTAAGCCCCTTTCTCTCTCTGTATATGATTGTCAAAGTTGTCATTTGCAAAGAGCACAGCAGTTCATGTCTATGGGTGGTAGGAGTAGATCTGAACAGGATTACAGTATCTCACAGAAATGTTTGTTTGGAGCAATGCAGGATATTGTGGAGGATATGGACAAGGGAGTTCTTTCCAAGGAAGAGTATCCATATCTGAAAGACCCATCTGGAAGTTCCATGCACGCTTCCTCTCCATTTTCACGACCTCCAACAGCCCCAAATTCTAGACTAGTTCAATCCAGACGCACTACTGCCAAAGGCCCTGGTTCCACCTGGGCATCCAGGGGTCGAGCTTCATCTGATGATGGTTACTCCAGGTTTGCATTTTGCTCCCATGTTTGTGACACCAGTTCTTGCTGTACTTGAAACAAAATTGTGTGTATAAGACTAGGACAAGCTCCTCAAGTTGAGCTCACAAACATGTCAAACCATACAAACCAAACAAGAGGGCAGTTAGTGCATTTTCAAGCCAAAATAATGCACGGATGAGCCATGGTGAGGGAGACAGAAGAGAGTCTTACATAGACACACACATACACTATCATGTACTTAGATAGACATAGTTATGATTTCTCATGATAGGAATCAAGAGATAAATTACTAAGTCATCATAGTGCTCTTTGATCATGTTCTCAAGTGGCTCAGCAGGTTACAGTGACTATTCCTATTTTCCAGAATTTCAATTCAAATGTATACCTAATGACTCTAATGGTTGTCTGTTGGGTTGGCAGCAACTCTGTTCTTAAAGCCGCTGTCAGTGATCCCAAAATCAATGGAAAACGCATTTTTATTTTCATTGTTGGAGGCATGACCCGATCAGAGGTGTGGTCCCCCTAACCAATCACACACATGCCTGAGTCTAAACACAAGAAAATCAACATTTGGGTGTGTTGTTGCTTGGTTCTGATTTCTGACTTGAAACATTTTTGTGCATTTTTGCTTGATTCTGATTTCTGGCTTTTCAGTCTAATTTCTCCTCGGTTTGATTCTTTCACAGTTATGTGTTGCACATAAGCTAACTCCACAATTGAAAAGAGAAGTGGTACTTGGCTCCACAAACATTGACAATCCCAAACAATTTGTCCGGGTATGGTGACCTTGCCTTAAAACAAGTGATTTAAAAGGCTTGAATTTGCAGGACAATTCTGTGGGGTTTTTTTCCATTTTTTTTCTTGCAATTTGTGTGTTTTTCTATCTCACACACATACTGGGACCAGAGTGTGACATCCAGTACCAATATGCTTGGTCAAATGTGTGCAGAAGCTGAAGGAGTTAAACAGTCCAGAAATCGTTGATTTCTAACTTCTTTGAAAGCAAACGAAAACACAGTCATGGATTCAGAACTTGCACAAAGTGCTTTCTGGAAAACCAATCCAGAGCTCATCATCAGATTCTGTTCCCTAGATGAGAGTTTCATGCACACTTCAAGGTTTCCCCATCCCAAACCTTTTTGCTGTTGTTCACCCATTGTAACATATGGAAGTTATATTGGAAAATCTGGAACCAATCTTACAGGATTGAGATGATGTTCATGTAACTCATGGCATTGATTGTCAGTGACATTCCCTACAATTTTGCAAACCTAATTGTTTCTGTTTGTAATTTGATCCTGTACAAAACTATAGTCCTAAACGTCAAATTGGAGTGTACAAACATAATATTGTAAAGGAGTATGAACTGCAAGTGGAAAGCTTACAAAGGTCACAAGAGTGTTTGCTCCAGAAGAAGTGCATAACTTTCCACATTGTCAGATAACACTGCAGAATTTTCCCAACTCTTCCTACTTGCACATGTCAACAACAAAAACAACAAAACATCTTCTCCTGTGTGCAAAGAAAGCCTTATTTAGACTTGTAATTGAATTCTGAATTCCCAAGGCAGCAATTAGTGAAACTGTGAGAGTGTGTAGATGAGAGAGAATTGTGACATGCAGTAGATGATTATGAAAGTCAAAAGACTCATCATAAGATCAGTACAGTAATTCACGTTGCAAGGAAACTGGATAACGTACGTACCATGATTAAAATGGAGGTCTGGTATTCGTCATCACAGTGACTGTGTGTTACCTGTTCAACCATAAAATGTGAACTATCAGCTGAGTTGTATCAAAGAGGCGCTGAGGAAAAACACCTTCTTTGTAAATTTACCTACTGGAAGCCCTGGATACCCTGGATGCCAATGCTACTCCAGCCACACTGACAGGTGCAATCACAGCTGGAGGAAGCTTGACTTCTTTCAACTTGCTCTTTCCTGTAAGCAGCCATCGCTGCAATGCCAGCATCACTACCCACGTACTATGTGCCACCTTCTCCTTTATCATTAACATAAGAGCTGCAGAGAGCACCGTTTTTACTATCTGTGCCTGAAGTCCTTTGTAGAATCCTAAAAGCCCTTCTTTTGTCCAGATCTCATGAACTACCTGCAGCATTCCCTTCTTGCTACTGGACCTGTCATGTTCACCTGCCTCACCGCCATTCATTCGAAGGAGTTTGTCCTCTTGCGATTCTGCAGCTTGTAGCATCACTTTCGTCCTGCAACAACAGATGTCTACAATCTCCGTGAGTAGCAAGCAAGGACCTGAGATAATTTGTTAGCCCATCAAAAACTCAAACAAAACATGAAGTTTGATTGCATCTTACTGATGACAGCAAACCCGTCACTCCCACTCTCTCTTCAAATGCAAAAGACAGTAAAACCCCAAGATGCCCGATAAGCCAATACTAACTTCTATTGAAATTTTTGATTGATGCAGCAAGCAGAAACAAAATATTTTTTCAAAACACATTTTTGGGCCATGTGGAGTGTGATCAAGGCTTTGAATGGCATGCTGACCAGGGAAGTTCATGTCAATTTAAGGCATGGTTAAATGAAAATAAGGCATGCAGTGACCTCTACAGGGGAAGGGAAGGAAGGGGACTTTCCTACCCAAAGGCAACAAGGAGCCAATTAGGTGAAGGCATGTATTGGCAGCAAAGGTTGCAGTTATATTTGGGAGGAGACAGCGGGGGCAGCACTTATTAATGCTAATCCACCTGCAATTGGCTGATTTTCCTGTCTGATGCATCAGTGAGGACTTTTTTCTAAAATTTTGGTCAGACCAATTGTATGAATTGACCTTCAAAATGTGCTAGGCATCCAGTGGGTAACAGGTCTAGCCCTATGCAGTCACATTTTCAAGATCTGGAAGACTGGGAAATCCGCCACTTCACCCACATGAACTGCTTCCATCGTCCAGCTGAAAGAAGAGAGGCAAGAGGAGGAGAGATTCTCAAAATGACGTACCGAATGGCTGGATATGTAAGAATCGTGGCAACTGTCTTGGAAATAGCCCCAACCAAGAAAGCCTGAAAGGCTGACAACAGGATTGGAGAGGGTATTTCCGCCTGTCCTTTGACAACCACTGCAGAATTAACTTTGGGCTGAAGCAGATGCTCCTTTAACTGCTCAAAAACTGTATACTGCACAACCCAAAGACAAAATTGACAGTGAGAAATGGCAAATGAAAATACAGAAACAAAATGCTTTTTCCCAGATATTGAAGAACATGTTCAATTCAAAATAAGCACATAAAATGAAAAAAGCTGTCCAAACCAAGAAGGTATACAGAAAAGTTAATTAGCTCATGCAAGAGAGGGTCAAAACAGATTCATAATAGTGTAAAACCACAAACACAGGCAAGGTATTAACATAGTGGAGAAAGTAGAACACCCATGTTAAAGGAGAACACAACCTGAATGGCAGGATTGGAGACAAGAACAAGGGAGGCACCTATGCCTGCAAAGGCTTCCTTCCAATTACCCTCAGTCAGTGTTGCTCGTAAACCTTTTGACTTCCCAAAAGTGCTGGTTTGCATTCGTGCTGATGCTGTATCCAAGGGCTACACATTGTCCAAACAGAGTACATGATCAGCTCACTATAGTGTTACTCATCACAAATTTCATGACAGAGATGCCAACTGTAGACAAAACTACAGTTGGGTGATTGGAAACTTCAAGCAGAAAAGAGTAAGACCAAGGAGTGCACTATGAGCAAGCTTCATAGGCACTGAAATGGGAGGATCACAAAGCAATTCCCAGTTAACATCCTAAAAACAGCCACACTGAGGACAATAACAATAAGGCAGCAGATCACAATTATGGAACAAATAGTCAATGTGATTGCAGAAAGAAACTTTTTACCTATCTATGAGATTGCAAAGAAATTTTCACAACAATGCTTTGAGGTAACAGGATAATGAGTGCTGCGGTCATAACCTCATGAGATTCATTCACAAAGTGTCAGACCATCGTCATCAGCTTCATAATGAATAGCAGTGACAAGCTGCCATCACTACTACACACGACTTCCATCAGCTCCCAACAGTGGATCTAGACAATTGTACCATAATCAGCCCAGAATTTCAGGCAAATCACAATACAAACAACTCCATCCAAGTTTGTGTTGCACTTCTGGATGCCACAAGAAGACTTGGTTATGATGATGGCTAGCACTTAAGAGGCATCACTAATCAAAGGAGTCAATAATATCCTCATTCAAGCTGCAACAAAGCAGATCTCCACTTGATCATTGTGAAAAAATGCTACATTTTACTCAAAAAATGGCAAGCCAATCATGAGTAGATGAACCAACCATAACTGTCTTGAATTTTCTAGAGCCAAAAGACAATGATCTCTCCCCAGTTACAAGCTCCAGTTCAACAGGAACAAGTAGTACATTGGCAGATTCGACTCAAGAAAGATGATATACCATGTGGTGCTGAAAGGTCAAAGAACAAGGTGGTACCAAATTGACAAACAATGATGCAGGTGTAGACCATGAAATTGTCATAAACATTTCCATACACTGACATGAAAGGGGGGTCAGTCAATCCTGACATGTGAAGTAGAGATTTAAACCTGAGTGAGAACTACTGTGCATGTGCCTGCAGCAGCAGCAATAATAAGATTTGCCCCAGTGCCCATTTTCTTTAGTGATGCTCGTTGCAAATACCACTGCTTGAAGAAGCTGTAGCTGTAAAAGTAGATGAACTGGGATACAACAGATTGCAAGTTCTTGGTGCCAAGGCCCTGATATAACGAGAGAATCTGGCGGGACTCTATAGCCTCGCGTAACACATCCAACAAAGACCTATACAAACACAAAAAAATAACACTGTTATGTGATTCACATCTTGGTTTCAACAACAACAAGCCCCCAAGAATTTTTCTGAAACACATGACATCCTCACCCACTTTGAGTAGCTTCTGGATGCAGTAACACAAGATTGACATGCAGACAAGCAAGCAAGCACCTCAGCATTATTTTTAAATTTGATCAACTCAAAAGGTTGGACAGGGATCATCTTGCCAGTATTAGAACTTTTTCAAAAAATCTGCAAAAAATTCTGCTCCAAACGAACTCTTTGAAATATTCACTCAAAAACCCATTCACCCCAAAGCACAGATCTGCTGTGCAAAACTCTCACCCAGTCTTTACAAGCCCTGCAAGGGTCTTAGGGTTTCAAGATGCTCTAGCTTGCAACCCCTGCAAAGATGTAATGTCTCAGTTCAAGATACCTTTTGTATCATGAAAGGGACCCGGGACCCTCCCCTTCATGTGTGTATTTACTTCTGATGGATTGGTTGGTTATACCCCCCAAGAAACACAACAAAGCTCCCCCTCTCTGCACATCAGAAAAACCACGGGAGACATGGGGAGGAGGGCAGATGAAGCCCTTTTTAAACCCACAAAAACAAACTGTACACAAAACAAAAAGCTTCAGACAAAAAATGATGGATTCCATACCCATACTTGCGAGAAGCTCCTGCACGAACTTCAGCTTGATACTTGGTCTTGCACGTATCCAAAGGGTAGAGAAAAGTTGTACTCAAGAGCCCACCTACTGCTCCCGACGTTGCCTCCGTCAAGGACTCAAAATCGAACCCCATAATAATTGCTGCTTGCAGCTGATGGTTCTAAACTCTCTCTTCTTCAACCCCAAATCCTCCCCACTACTACCCACCACCGTCTATGTGTCCCACACCCACAACCCCCAATCAAAAAAAATAAAAATAAATTCTTCACCTGCCAGGCCCACTTCCACAATCTCCCTCCCTCCC
>Ga0209611_10012856_pt1 | contig 11655 bp, 9 predicted proteins | sample S1TSphgellanicum_3_FD_187693 | JGI IMG/M metagenome (GOLD analysis project Ga0209611, IMG submission 187693) | Host-associated microbial communities from peat moss isolated from Minnesota, USA - S1T2_Fc - Sphagnum magellanicum MG (SPAdes) (version 2) | ecosystem: Host-associated > Plants > Peat...
CCTCTTGTGGGTGAGACTTATGATCTTGCTGATTTCCAGCTTGCAATCAAGAAATCCGAAGAAGTTGGACGAGGAGGAAAGGTGTTCCTCAAGAGTTGAAAAAACAAACCGTAAGATTTTCTCAACGGAACGGAACGGTACAAAAATTTCTCGAACAACGAACTGAGAGTTCTTACTTGAGATGAAACTGGTTTGTTGTTTGAGTTTTGTAAATATCAAATTCCATATGGGATTTTAATATCTTTACTATGAGCTAATATTTTAGCCTTTTGTCTTCTTTTGTTTGTTGGCTCTGCCCCCCCCCCAAGGGACGAGACAATGCATTGGTGTTAAATTTGGGCTCAAAATTGACCCATTGTGCAAGTCACATTTGGAGTAGTATGTGAGCGTGTGATGGATGAGCATGTTCCATGCACTTTACACTAGATTAGGATGTGAAATTCTAATCTAGTGTAAGGGAAGGTTTTAGTTTGAACCTGCCATAAAGGCCAGAGTTGGTATGTGCAGAGTAGCTTGTTTGTAAAAACATGGTTTTGTATGTTGTTAGTGGCTTAATGTCACAAAATGTCCAAGTTGTGGTTTTTAGGATTTTGGAGTGGCCCTTGTAGGAACATGTAATAACATTTTCTCATAAAGAAAGTAATGTATAAATGCATTATGTGTGTATTTGAAAATTGGTGTGTTCTAAATACGAAGTGCAGGGTAACCCCCAAGGGGGTGTGCAATGCTCGTTCTGAAAGTCAGGTCCTGCCCTCACTGCAACCGGGGACATACCCACACCTTGGGAATCTCAGCCTGAGGGTGTTATTTGGCATAACTCCTTGCCATTTTCATTATTGTTTTCTTGTGCTCAGGAATATTTCAGAAAACAAAAACTTTTCATTTTTGTAAAGACCTGGAGGTCTGGTTTCTCCAGTGTATCTAGAGGGGCACGTTGTAGACTGTAAAATCTTTCCAGGCTTTTCAAAAACAGACAGTTTTGCTCCTGCAAGCATTCTGTTTCGGTAAAGCTTGCCATCATTTTCTTCATTTTTTAAAATAAACAAAAAAATATGCAAGGTTGCTCTTTACATTCGGTAAAGTATGCAGGTGAGGGTATTACTGAAATCGGGCAGCACTCAGCTGCCGCCCTTGTTTTGATAATGCCTTCGCCCTTGTGCTGTACCTTACACTAAAAAGGTCCTTGCAAATGGTAGCAAACCACAGTGCTACCATTGGTATGAAATAACCATGTCTCAATAACAATAGGGCAGAAATTTATTTCCATAATGATAAGTTTCTTTGTGATATTTTAAGGTGACATATTTGCAAAAGCTACTGAAGTTGACATTACCACAAGCCCCACCAGGTTTCTCGCACACAAAAATGTTCAAAAAATTACAAAGCCAAGCATTTCAAGAACTTGGGGAAATATGAAATACCTTGCTACTTTATACTTTTGCCCAAAATTTAGCATCATCCAATTTTTTTGAGGTTGTTTGATATACGATGAATTTACAAATAGCATACTACCACTTGCAAAGTGTCATTTCACATATTTGACACTAACAGTAGTGAGGTGGGACATTGTTGTCTAGTATAGAATATGTTTTGCAAGGTTTAATTACAAAGCAAATTGTCCACCTTTTAGAAAAGGTTGGTGAATCAAAGAATCAAATTTGCTCCAGTGGTTTCTGTACCTGGCCAGCATTGTAGCCTGATCCAGACACAATGCCATTCCAATAGATGGTCCATTACAAGGTAACGAATTTTACGGAGGCCTGTTCTAGAGTGTAACTGGTTATTCCCACTGTTGATTCACATCTCAAGAGTATTCTCCATCCTGGCTACACATTAATACACATTACAAAGTGAACCCACTCCCACCAGTGTTCTTTTTTCCAAATTTGAGATGTGGAAATTTTGGCGAATTTTGCCCCAAAAATACCAAAATTGGTTGAAATTACACTAGAAAAACACACATTTCCAAAATTTCCGAGATGTTTGGGTTAAAGAAAGCGAAATTTTGCTCCAAAATGAATTGGCAAGGCAGGCCAATTTGGCTGCCTTAAAGAGTCTGAAAAAGGGCTGTATCGGCAAGCCCTGAGTTTAACAATTTGTTCTCCTGCCATGGCCATACTTTAATAGCTTTGCTTTACAACGCAGCCACTTTTTTGCTTGTGTGACATAGACAATATAGGCCGGGTAGTGTTTGTACTGTTCAACACGAACATGCAAGGCTGACATTGGATGGATGATGTTGAAGATTACATGCTGGAAGAAGATACATCATTTTCTAGAATAGAAGATTATGCTCCATAATCTACTCAGATTGCTCATTACAATTATTATGTTCTGTTGTAGAATTCTTGCAGGTGCGTGAATGTTATCATAATAACCAATATACATTTTCATAATATTTCAATGAGAAAATGAATAATACATGCAAATAGAAATTGAACTAACTGAAATGAATTCCTGAAAGTTATTATTTCCCTATGGAGATGGTGTTATTGTGATCATTTAGGCACATATGCATGCCCAATTTCAGAGGGAATTTTGGGAAATTTTCCTTTGTACTTTTGAGTGTGCCTAGTCTCATTAACCTGCCAGGAGCTTAGTTAGAGTGCATTCACAAAGTGTATGGCACTCACCAAGGTGGCAGATTGGGTAACATTTCATCAACACCCTTTCCTTTCTTAAAAATTCAAGTTTCTTTATGGAAGTCACTTAACCGCAGGCCCTCATAGGTTAAGGCATGTTGAAGAGCAATACTAACATGTTGCTTAAAAAATTGAATGCAAAAAACAAGGATAAATGACCTCTCAAATGTCAATCATGGAAAAAACGAGCACATTCCTTAATGAAATGATCCATATCCCGCTTGGGTGCGCCATACACCTCCATGGTGATTGGAATAAAGTGGTGCCCTTCATGAAACCTTTTATACTTGCGAATCTTAGTAATGGTCTTAAGTTTTGCAACTGCACATGTTGGTCAACTAGTGACATCTGAAGCCACTGTCTCTTGCGTCGAGTCAATAACTACCACATTGGCAACAAAGATGTGGTCCTCTTGGGTCATGTACAGATTGACTCATAATGAAACTCTCAACATAAAGGCGTACCACCACTTTTTCCATACAGCATGTCCATGTTATCAAGCGAAGGCATACATGACATCTCAGATGGCATCATGTGTAGCTATGCATTGACCTCCAAACGACCAACAAGCTATGTGTGTGCCAAATGCATCCAACCCGTGTCCACATTCGCATGTGAAAAGACTAGATGCCAAGGGTTGAATCAAACCAAAACAAAAACGCAACATTGAGGTGAAAGTAGAATGTTTGATGCAAATTGAACAAATAGATGGCCTAACAACCAACCATAGCCTTGCCCCTTTGCCCAAACAAGAACGAATGCAAGCTTTAGATGATTAAAGAGTGGTGTCATCTTCCAAAATAGACATAAAGGATGTGTCATGGTGGATGTTCATAAAAAATGCTTATAAACCTAGGGTGTTAGTAACTGTTAGACTTTTAAAAGAAGGGTGCATTTCCCTAGTTGTAGGAAGAAGGTCATTTCGCGCTGCACGTAAACATGACTGAAAAAGGTGTGGGCCCCCCTCAACCTGAGAAACATATTTTTTCCAAAATGGGTGTATCGAAGATTTGAAATTTAGAGCACAAATAACGAACCACCAAAACCGAACTCCCCAAAAATATAGATGGGGCACAATCCTCCATGGAAAGAAAACATATACCACCAAAAAATAAAATATTAGTAGTCAAGCTTGACGCTTCGCTGAGGGGCCCTAAAAAACCTCCCATGATCTTGAACATATAATGTCCCCACATACCTACATAACTCTCTCGTTGAAACTTGCCAAAAGAAACAGAAAGGAAGAAAAAAGTTTGTCCATTTGAATTAAGAAGGTTGACGAGCTACACACGAAAATAGAATGCCCAAAGTAACCTAGACATCTCCCAAGAGAGGGAGATCGTTGATATGTGCCACGTCCTAAGATAAGCCTCATCCAAAAAATGGATGGCAAAATCCTGAAAACGCATTGGCACACTCAAAATGCATAGACCATCTATGATCAAAGTGCAGCCTTGAAGAATCTCTATGCTTGGAAAGATCCCTAATGGACTCCAAACTTGCACTTTGACATTTTTGACCCTAAGCCCAATTAAGGTTAATTGGGTCGAAAGGTGGTCAAAGGCGCAAATAATCTCACTCATAGGCCCCACGATGTGGATATCATTTGTTAAGGATGGAAAGACGCAATTGGGGGCCCATGCAATGGTCTTTAGAAGAATTTGATAATGGGCCAAAGCAAATAAAAGACCTCCTAAAGGGTCACCCTGCTTCACATGCCGCCCATGTTGGTAATAAAGAGGAGAATGAACACCATAAAACAACTTGGTAAAAGGAATAATGTTCACCAAAGGCCCTTTGACATCACACAATTTTTTAAAAATAGTAGTTCAAGAAACGTTATTAAAAACATTTTCAACATTGACCTGCATCACGACCCAATCAGGGTGTAGGTCAAGGAGGGTTCGGATGCCAAAAAAGATGGCCTCATAGCCTCCAAAGGTCAATACTCCAAACTGATGTGGAGAAAAATGCTCCTGAATGGCCTTCGAAGTTGTAGGACAATGGAGCGACTAATAAATCGAAGAAACACCTTGCCTACGGTAATAAGACAAAGACCATTAGTGTCCTTTGCCATTGCCAACAATCTATTAACCCCTAGCACTAAGGCCACCGACCTAGGGATATCCTCATGAACAATAATAACAACAATTTGGAATAATTTTGAAAACCCTGAGGATGGGTCTTCTAGTATGAAACATCTTGAAATATGCTCATATACCATCCCAAAAAACCCACTAGATGACAAATGGGGAACAAAAGCTCAGGCTTGGGCAAACATAATTCTATCCAAAACAAAAATGTGCTCAATCTTAAAGTGAAAAATAAGCGAAGGGACAAGGTTTGAAGGAGGGGGTGTAGTTGGTGCAGGGCAGCAATGGTGTCTTCTGAATGAATAACTGGCATCATGGGCTAGAAAGCTCTAGAAACACGATTATATTCACCGGCTCTCCCTAAAATTAGGCATTAATGAAAATGGGTGGTTAAAAAATCTTCCCATGACTGGTGAAAACAAGGTGCATAAAAGGCATGTGAAGACTCCTCCTGAAAAAAAGACCAATTGTTCGCCATAAACCTCTTGAAGTGAACATAAACCTTTCACAAGGACAAGGTATACTTAAAACCTTGATTAACAATTATCAACAATCAAAGAACTAGTTATGCCCCTTGATTGATAATTTTCAAAAAACATAAAACTGGGGTTCACCCTTAAGTGGGGTCCAACAAAAATCAAGTTCTATGTCAAAGAACCTACCATAAACTGCTAATTCTTTACTGGTTTTTCAAAAAAATTGAAAACTTAGGACCATAGGTTCTTTGATTACCATAATATCTTTCCAGGTTTGGCAGAAATTATATATATATATTTAATGTTAAAATTTTTAAAAAATTAAGGTCCCTTTTTCTTGAACATTTTAAAAGTTATTTTTTACTGAAATTGAAATTTTATAAAATTTTGGAGCTATTTTTAAAAAAAATCTTTTGTCATTAAACATTCCCTAACGAACTCTATTCAACATTGTTTATGGGCCTAAAAGAGCAACCTGGTGAAGAATTACGTTATTTTATCATAAGGATTTTTTTTCTTTTAAATTCTTTTTAACTTTGAATACATAATCAATCTAAAAAATAACTCTTGTTTTTTAGTGCTGATGGTATGCCAGTGATTAGCGCCATATTTTTTAAAGGGGAAGATTCAGGATCAAAACCTATGCCATGAAACAAAATGTTTGCAAAAAAATATTGATGATGAATAACATGCAGATATTTTTTAATTTAAATAATTTTATTGAAAATAATTATTCAACAGCAAGATGCCAAACCTGAAAAGATATCACAATATGAAAAATCTCAAAAACACAAACCCATGATTCTTCAACTTTTAAATTATTTCAAAATTCAAAACCAAACTTTGACTCTGAATTTTTTTTAAACTCAAAATTAGATTTTATTACGTTTCCTTTATTTAGTTGATATGTTTCATGCAATTGGTGGAGGTTTCAGTACTTAGTGGTTCCCTTTCTTATGTGTGGTTCCTTTCTTTGGGTTTTTTTGTTTGCCTAGATTCTAGTCCTTACATTTTGTTTTTTTTTCTCTACCTTTCTTGGGTGCTTTCTTTTTATAAAGTTTGGTAGGGTTTCATTATGATTTTGTTAGCAAAATTATGCATTTTCTTCCACCATGTAATCTACAACATGCACAACTAGTTTTGAATTTTGACCTTTGTGAACACCAAGTGAGTCCCTTGGTCATAGGGACTCAGATTTATGAAGCCCCTTTGGTTCTGGTTCAAGGGGTTTGAACTTTAAACTAGTGTTGGGTAGTATTTTGATTTTTCAAAGAACCATTAGTTTTGGGTCTTAGATTTATTTTTTCAAAGAATCAATTAGTTCTGAATTTATGAAAATCTAAAATCCTCATAATAAACCAGGTCAGGGTTTTAGAAAAAAAAAAATCAAAGAACTCGAAAGATTCGAGTTTATGAAAATTTAAAATTTTCATAATCAACTAGTTCCGGGTCTTAGAAAAAAATTTCAAATAACTGACCAATTCTAAGTTTATGAAAATCTTAAATCTTCATAATCAACAAATTCCAGTTGTTTTTTAATTTTTTTTTCAAAGAATCGGTCGGTTTCAAGGGTTTCACATGAAGAAGGCTGGTTTTGAAAGAGAAAACTGATCGATTATTGAATTGGTTATCAACTAAACTTCATACCTAAATATTTTACAATTAATTATTCGGTTGGGTATTAATCCAACTTTTTTAGTAGACAATTGTCCAATTCTTTGATATGAAGAGATAAAACATAATATGCATGTTTTGGGCAAGTTGTAGATTCTAGAAAATATCACTTGTGACACAATAAATGAGTTTTCTTTCAACTATATAGCTTATAACTTACAACTCAAGCAAGCAAACTTTAGAACAAGAAAACAAACAACGTTTTTTCACCTACGGTGCTTACAACTTATAATTTACAACTATAACTAAGAAGTTTTTGAATAAAAAAACAAACAATGAAGAAAGAAGAAAGGAGAAATCAACCATGCAAAAACAAAATAAGAAACAAAATAGCTTCCTAATGTAATTTAAAACTAAAAAAACAAGCAAATCCAAAATCTAGATCAATCCCATCTTGGGCTAAGGAAAACAAAGAACATGTGACCAAAAAAGGAAGTCAAAAAGGAAAATCCCAAAGTTCTAGGAATTCCTCTCAGTCAATACATTCTTCAAACTTTGCATCAAACCATGGTAGCAATAGTAACCAAGATGGGGTGAATTGTGAAGTCACATTTATATGGGAACCCAAGTCCTTGCAAATTTGCAAACGAAAACAACTAGAAATTTTAGAACTTGAAGTTTTGAATTTTGGAATGTTTGATTCATCCAAGAAAAACAAACATAAAACATGCAAACTATAATCAAAAGGCCAGAGTCACATCAAAACAATAAAAAATAAAATTCGTACTTGATTGAACAAAAAATCAAATTTTAAAATTAAAAAAAAATCACCTTTTTGCATATTGAACTTTGATGCATCTTGTGTGCCCATCATGTTGATCCTTGAATAAAACGAAAGAAAAAATTGGTGATGTCTTTGTGTGTTGCATTCAAGAAAGTTGCAACTTGCAACTATGGAGAAAGTGTGAGCTATATCACAAAACTCACATTTAAAAACCCTAACATTTAAAAACTACCAAATTTTGAATTCCACACAAGCCAATTTTCATTCAAAAAACCTTGGTTCTTTTTTGGTCCCAATGTAACCAAAAAACGAGAGGGGAAATATACTAAACAAACATCCTGACAATTCGCTGGTTCCATGCACACTTGGAGTATATGAGTTTCTGCAGCAGACCACAAGCTTTATTCTTCTCTTCCCTGTCTTCGTATAAGAATTCGCCTACAGACGCCTACTGATCTTTGCAATGTACACAGCTTACACTTACATACCATCAGCAGCGCTGATACCAAAAGCGAGGGTGCAAGACCCTACACACACACTGATCATTCATAGACACAGTTCACATTCACACATATTCAGCAGAGTTGATCACTAAAGCCAGAACTCTGAAGTTTTACTTGCAAGTAACACGACAAAATGCAAACTTCTTTGCTACAGCATATGTCATCCAGATTAGACACCTTACAACGTTGAGCCCGTCAGATCAAAGTTCTCATTATGCTCTGGGTCCATGGAGTCTCTGACCCTCATCTCTACAGATTGCAATAACACAACCTTACTGTACTCTGCACTTGCTGATCACCCACGACTCAAAGACTCTCAGATCCACATAAGTTGGGAGACTTCCAACATGAAGTAACATGACTCCAAGACTCGTTATTGTTACCCAATGGACTGATCCTCATACCACTAAGATCAGCAGACCTCTTCCCATATACTGCTCATTTAGACAATGCTCTCAAGGAAACATGAACAACCACGTTGCTTGGTCACTGGCGCAGCGGAAAATTTCAGCAACCCACGAAGATCCTGCAAAACAGATCCCCCTCCTTCTCTACGCATCTCTGATTTTCAACCATTATCTGTTCCGATCTCTCACATTACTACACATTCAGCAAAATCAAAAGATTTCCTCTACAGCTCTCCCCCTTCTCTGACCCTATTTTCTTGCCTTCTTCTTCACCTTTTTATCTTTCAATCCTTCTCAGCCTCCGTCCTTCGCTCCATTGCAACTCCACTCCATACCATAATTCGTGCCGTCTCTCTCACGCGTGATCAGCTTTCACGACCATCTAGAAGCAGCCGCCATGCAATTCCTTGTAGCAGTAATGGAGAAGTCTGCACAGCCAAAATTAACGACGGCTGTTAAAACAAAATAAAATCTTAACGAAAGGTTATGTTCATACTAGAGTAGTGACCTGTTTTCGTGTTACACCAAGTCTAAGGCAACGCTAGGTTTTTTGATTTCAAAAAGCATTGGCTTGGTTTTCAAAGCAAACCTTTTGAATTTCAAATATGTCGATTAGATTTTGGAGGTGGGTTTGTCGTTAATTGGGAATTGGAAAGCCTATTTACATATACTCAAACTAAGAATTGGCAAATTATTAGCAATGGATTAAGAAACAATTCAACACTTGTTTTAATTTAAGGAACTACTCACATTGGGTGAATGCGTGGTACAACAATTCAATAGCGGGAGAAATTACACTCCTTATAAACCCATACAATATTCTTAACAATGATTCAAATGGACATGGTTGTTAATTTAAAAAATGTTATTAGTCTAATATTTGAATATGTTCAATCACCTATAAACCTTCCCAAATATATGTGAAAAATTATATTTAATGTAGTTGATATCAATTTTTTACTTGGACATCCTAAAAGGAAACCCACTAAGTCCATAGGAATAATGCTACATTTAAAACTTTCCAAAAATATGTTTTTGGGACAAAAAAATAGAAAAAATAAAATAAAATTGCAACTCATATGGACTTATGAAAATATGGTCAAATTTTAACCATTCAAAAGTCCCTAATTGTCAAACCATTAAAGTTTTCAAAAAATAAATTCCTCATATGAGTTTATCATCTTGTATTACATTATATGTTAATTTTAATAAAAAATTTGGAATTTAAATCAAAATGAAAAATTCCATTTTGTGATGTTTTAATCAAACGACTAATCCATATTTTTTGACTTCAAAAGTCCATTACTACTAACAAATGAATTTTTTATCAATAAATAATCACACATAATTTTCTTCATAATGAATTTGTTAGTGTACATCCAATTTCAATTAGTAAATCTAAAGATATATTAATCACCATATGCATTAAATTAAAGGCCATTGAGGGAAAAAAACATTGTTTCGTCACAAAAGTGAACCACTATAACTTGCATCTACCCCATTGTCAACCCTACACATAACAACGTTGCAAATATTTGTGATGTATTTAGAGGGCACATCAGCATATGTAATTTTTCTTTTTGTGCCACACATGCCACACATGATCTAATTTGCATGGTGTTTTTAAAATGTGTTTTATGTTTTGTAAAGTTTTTGTTTTTTCCAATTCTTTTTAAGCCAAAACATCTTTATGGATTTAGCCATGCCTCCCATTAAGGTAAACATGCCGGTGATTAAACATTTAGTGTGTCAATTAATTCTAAATCATTCAATCTATTTTTTTGTTTATGGTATTTAAAGAAAAATTGTAAAGGAATAGAAGGCGCACCTAATGCCCTTTAAATCCTTCAAATTGAATAAAAAATGAACAAGTTATGCCTTTCTAAAAATCTATTGAAAAAAAATGAGAAAAAAAAACTTCAAACACATGACAACCCATGAAAGGTTACTTGTTTTCCCAAAAACCAAAAAATGATATTCTTTTTGATGGATGTATTTTGTCCTCATCACTAAAATAAAAGAAAATGTGAATAACCAATATCTTCAAAATGATTGTTCAATTTTGAACATGTGGTCACAATCTTCACAAAATCTAAGGTTAAAAAATTAATGATAATGGGTTTAAAAGGTACCTTTCACCAAACTTGTCGCAAGTTTGTGGGCGTGGTGATGGCATGAGATTTTATAGACATTCGTTTTGAGGAAAATGCACATGTCATTAACAAGGTTTGTCATTAGAAAAAGTGCATTTGTCACCATGAAAAGGAAGTCACATCACTAAGTAAGTTCATGACAAACTTATCATCTCATGACTTAGTAATGGAAATCATGCAAAATTTATTCATTCATAATTCATACATTTCAGACATTAATATCATGCATTGAAAATATATTTGACACACAAATTTAAAAGAAGATGTGAAACTCATTTGACATTCATTCATTCATATAGAGTTGTACCCAGGGTTTGATTTCTTTTTTACAACTAGGGCTCCAAAGAGGTGCTTCTATTGGGGAGATAGTGTGAAAAATATTAATTAGATCATGCTCACAACTTTTTCAGCTTTTGGCAGTGTCCCTCCTAGGAATTTTGTTTGCAGCCAACGTGACAATCATCCATAGAAGATGCAGAAAAAATGATGAATCATGGGTAGGAAGATTAGGTCCAATCTGGCTTCAACCAGATATAAACTACAAATATTTAGTCATCCTTTAATATTTTTGGCTGGTTTTTCCCCCTTTTTTTCCCTCTCACATCTGGCAATCAAAAACCTTCAAAATCACTACATTCACAAAATTTCATTAGCATCATTTTAATTTTTAGTTTCGGTTTTAAGCGAAATTCCCGCCAATTTAAGAAAAAGGCTGGTTGTTGGGTGCTGGAGTAGGGCTTAAAAGGAAATTGCAGTTGGAACTACCCTCACTGTTGGGAGCTGGGGGAGGAGCTCAACAGAAATATTGCTCTTAGAGCTTAAACTTGCTAGTGTTGCTCACCTCACAAGTTGTCATGTCATGTTCTCACAAGCCTGAGAAGAACTCTCCAATAGTGTCGTACTGTAATTCTTGCAACTGTAGTATCACTAGTGCTGCATGTGTTGTGATCATCAGAACTGGGAGCTGAGAATCTCTTGTCTTC
>Ga0209611_10012859_pt1 | contig 11654 bp, 5 predicted proteins | sample S1TSphgellanicum_3_FD_187693 | JGI IMG/M metagenome (GOLD analysis project Ga0209611, IMG submission 187693) | Host-associated microbial communities from peat moss isolated from Minnesota, USA - S1T2_Fc - Sphagnum magellanicum MG (SPAdes) (version 2) | ecosystem: Host-associated > Plants > Peat...
GGGACTACTAATAGCAAACCACCTGGACCAATCATTGTGTGAGGACCAGCCCTTACGAGCATCTCCAACGGTGCTCAGTATGTAACTCTGGATAGTAAAATTAAATGTCGAAGTTTAGCTGTTTTTTTTTTTTTTTTTTGGGGCAACCCCACTAATCAAACTGAAACTGCATATACATGGGGGACTACTAATAACAAACCACCTGGACCAATCTGTTTACTGTTTGTTTACTGTTTACAATTTTACGTCCGTTTGGGACCAGAAAGTCCAATCATTGTGATCCACCAATTAGAAATACTGAGCCGCAGTCAGGTGCAATTATTACACTCTTTTTGGGAGGTGCACAACCAGCCACTGCAAGCTGCACGAATTCGGTGGAGAATTACAAATTTCCTGAGCTAAACCGGCACATTTTGACTTTTTCACAATAAATTTTACTGTCTGGAGTCACATACTGACACCACTGGAGATGCTCTAAACACTTATAGTCTTCCAAAATGATTATCATAATCATTTTTTTAATCACATTAACTAGGTTAGGCTTACCTATGGGTTACCTCCTTGCTTAGGGGCTACCTACCTATCTAAGAATTATCTACCTACTCATTTGAAAGGCTTAGTTAAATTAAGGGATACTTAATCGTTATTTAGGTGAAAGGATACCTAAGAATGTATAAGCATTATCAAAATCTTAGTCCAAAATCATATTTCAAACTACGTATCAATCCCCATTTTCACTCTTAAATCCCAAAACCAAATGTGCAATCCAGAATCTTTGTTTTCAACCTTGTGCATAAGCTTTGTTTTATGGGTGGGGATTATATAAGTGGGAGGTGTTCCCAATTACTTTTTCCTTTTCATTTCTCAACTATGGAAGGGTTTTTTCTCACTTGTAGATCATGGCTTCATCATTCAAATGTGATTCTAACTCTATTAAATAGTTCTAGTTCATCTTCAAGTGATTATGAGATGATACATGACATGTTTGTAGACATGGATAAATCGAGACAATATGCATTTGTGATTGCAATTGTTGCTATCAACTCATTTGATATGTTCAATGCAAATGAGTTAGAAGAAATAATTTTTGGATTCAGGTGTTAGAATTGAAATGTGTTCATTACTTTGTGAGAAATGTCAAGGTTGTTTAAAACTTTGATCAATGTCATTTTGGCCAAGTTTGATTAATTGAAATTACTAGTGGTACCCACCATTGCATGCCATGCACATTTTATAAGTGAGCACCATATTCAAGTTTTAAATTATTTTTTTTGGTTTAGGGTTTTTTTATTATTAAGGTTTGGATATTAAGATTTGAAGTTAAGGTTCGGATGAAGGATTCAGTTTTAAAGTTTGGGTTTGGGGGTTTGGATTAAGGTTTTTGTTTTAAGGATTTTGATTTAGGGTTTGGAATAAGGTTTAGGGTTTAATGCTTTGGATTTAAGGTTTAAATTAAGATTTTTTTTAGGGGGGATTGAATATGGAGATTTCAATTAAAGTTTTAATTTTAAAATTAAGGTTAAAATTTTAGTTTTAGGGATTAAGATGAGAGTTTTAAAAGAGTTACAAGGTTCTCAGAAGATACCTAAAGGTTATTATAGATGTTACATAAAACCTATCGAAGAGGCTATACAAATAATCCTTAAGTTAGGGGTTATTTAAGGAATATTTATGGGGTTTATTTATATTAAAGGCTACTTAAAGACTACCTCAAGACCACATAAAAACTTACCTAGGGCTATTTAAAATAAGGGCTATCAATGGCCTCCATAGGGGGTTACATAAGAATCATTTAATGTGTTACATAAGGGCTAGTTGGGAACATACTTAAGTTAGGGGATACTTAAGTGTTATTTAAAGGGCTACTTAAAGAACTACATAGGCTATACATAGGGGCTATGAATTAGCCTTAGTAGCCCTTTTTTGCACTATAAATTAATTTTATGTAGCTTTTAAACAACCCCTAGGTATCCCTTCACTTAAAAAATCTTTAGATAGTCCCATAAGTAGGTCCTACATAACTCCCTAAATGACTTTCAAATATCCCATTACCTAGGAACTTAGCCTTTAAGAGTCTCCCTAAATATCATTTCAAATAGGCCCTAGGTAATCCCCTAAATAGAACTTAGGTATCCCATAACCTAGGTTAGCTTATAGGTGTTTCCCTAGGTAACTTTCTAAATAGGCTTTATGCAACCCCATATGTAGGCTTTTGATGTCCCTAAATAGCCTTTTATGTAAGTTATATGTAACCCTTTAAGTAGTTTTTAAATATCCCATAACCTAAGTAAATCATTATGTGCCTTCTTAGAATATTCCTAGGTATGCCCTAGGTAGATTTTTAATAATTGTTAGGTATTTTTTAGCTTTAAAAAATCCCTAACTAACCCCTTAGGTAAGCTTTGTGTAATCCTTAAGTCCTAATTAGGTACATCCCATAACATAAATAAGCCCCTAGGTAAACAAGTAGAATATGAATGCAAAACACAATAAATAAAAGAAAATATTCAAATTATCATGGGTTGAAGAAAAAAAAAAAAATCCCTCTATAATTTTTTTGGGGGCATAATCCCATCCTATATTTTGACTATCATCCTTAGTATTAAAGAAACCCAAGGTTTTCATCCTAGATTTTACTAACTTTGTGGATAGTTTTAATGTTTGGGAACCATTTTCATCATTTGTTGGGTTCATATTTTTTGTAATTGATTATCTCCATTTTCATTTGCCATATTTGATCAATGCAAAAGCTTTGAAAGTTGTAAAGTGATTGTGAGTATAGTTAGGTGCAAAAAATGTAATAGAAACGGGTTGTTATGACAAATTTTATTGTGAAGGATGAAGGATGTCTTAAATACTAAAAAAGGTTCACCTAGCAAAATTGGCATGTTATGGAGTATGGAAGAGGTCCCTTACCATTGGGAACGCACCAATGTGGGGCAAGTATTTGATTTTTGTAATACCCATTGGTTTCAAATATTTGCAAGAAATTAAAATTAAAAAATTGTTAATTTTGGGTATTTGAAAGTTTTCAAAATCAAAAAAATTATCAAATCTAAGTATTTGAAAACAAAGAACCTTTGGTTTTGGGCATTTCAAAAACTTCAAATAACCATTAGGTTTCATGAAAAAACTAACAAAGTCCCAATGGTTTTAGATGGCTATTTGAATTTTTTTTCAAATTTGCAATTATATAAAATAATCAAATATTTGATTTTTTGATAACTATGGTTATATATCAAACTGGGTATTTGATTATTATATGCACTATTATTAACTTTGATACCCTACTTTATAGTTGATGGGGGTTTGGTGTAATTTATAATACCCACACCACTCTAGAATGCACCACTAGGAATATGGTGAGCCTAATGGGGGTAATCCATAGTTCTTTTAGGTGGTAATTGATTATTCCAAAGCTTGTAACCAATTTTAGATTTAATTCACATTTCAAAGCATGTTGTATTGTAACAAAAAGAACAGGTAACACAATATCACACACCCCAAAATGAATATGCCAACTATTAGCCATATTTTTACGATTTGAAATGAATAAAATCCCTCAAGTACATCAAACTTAAAATAAATTGATTATGCATTTAAATGTCTATCCAAAAACATTTAATTTATGGGTCATCATGGATTATATCACTTCAATTTCCCTTCATGGAGATTAATTGGTCATCTTCTTGTAGTCCCATTTGTGATATATGACCCAACACATATGGAATAACCGCCCACTAAAATAATCCAAAACATATCCATCACATATGTGTAAAAAAATCTTTGAACAACTATAAGATCGCATGGCTTCGAACTTCCCCCCCAACATAACCCATTTAACACAATTGAATACTTCCCCATACAAATGAATAGAAAAATAATTTTCACAATTGGTCCCAAGAGGTTTGACAAATATGAAATAACATTCTAGGCAACTTACCAACAAAAACCCTAATTAAAACATTGCTAGAATAAAACCTCACTTCAAAGCTCCCATTTCAATGGGTATTTTCTTCCTTGTAACAACTTAGCTTCCCTAGAATCACCAAACATCTCTTACATCACAATTGACTTGCCATCTAAGCATTTTTAAAAACCCTAAAGTTTTTCATCACATCCATGGTTTTGACCTCTACAAACTATTGTTGAACCTTTACTCCCTTTGTTGAAGTTCATGGCACATCAAAAAAAAATTTAGCTTTCCAAGGTCATAAAATTTTCAATCGAGGGGCATTTTTCCCCCATCAATTGAAAAAGTAGTCCACACTCCAATAACAACACTCAAATGACTATAATTAATAATAAAAAAATCACACTGAATAACAACTAACATCAAGGTACTTAACTCTTTTTCATCTCTGAATTTTCGTCTTCTTATCCTTAACTCCAACACCTCCTTTTTGACTAATGTCCTTCAAAACACAATGCAAAACCAACAACCCCATTCAAAATTTACCTAATGAAAAAACCATGACACAATCAATGTCGTTAAACAATAAAACCGGTAATGCTCATAAACTACAAAAAAACAAACAAAGAAAAAAAAATAGCCATGGCAATCCACATCTTCCTTTCCTGTCAAAATCAATTGCCAAAAGTTTTGTTGTTTTCTACTTTTGACGATTGATGGTACTATTTCATCAAGTTACAGTTTCATCCCTTAGCTTTTTTTTAAAGTAGATTAATTTATCATACAAGTGAAGTAGACCAAAAGTGAAACCATCAAATGGTTGCATGCACAAGTGTCGTGGCTTGAATAGGACACCCCAACCATTACATATATAGGAAGTCTTCTTTGGACTTTTAGAATGAAACCCTTATAAGGGCAAAAAACCCAAAGAGGAGGGCTTGGAGTCCCATGGGAAGAAAACTTGGCATAGATACATATATGAAGTCTATGAAGTCATGTGGGAAGAGGACCTCCCCTACATAAATATCTTCACATTTTTTTTGGGTTAGTATTAAGATCAATAATGTTATTCAAAACTCAACACAATTTTATGCAAAAGTTCATGCTTGTTAAGGGTCACTCCCTAGGGGCCTTATGTAGAAGGAAGTAAGGTCTCTTAAATGATGGGATCCCAATTATGTGTTAGAACTTGGAACCCACCTTTGGAATCATTATAAAAAAATGTAAAGGTTTGTATGACATGTTCCCTAGTGTTATAAGAAGGTAGTTTAATATATACATAATTTACATTTACATGTATATTAGTGGACTAGGGAATTCAACTCTTTAAAGGTGTTAGTGGAACAAAGGTGGGTGATAAATAACATGGAAAATGGTCTTCACCTTGCATTGAGGTGGGCCTTATACTAATGATTACCGCATAAATTAACAAATTAATCTAGTTGGTAACAAATGGAATTGAGAGGTCATGGGTAGCTAGTTTGGATGGAGGTAAATTGAATTATGGTTAGGTGGAGTTCAATTTGTAGATGTGTGATATGAGAAGTGGGAACTTTAAATTTGGATCCTAACAAATTAGAATGGACACCTCCACTAAAGGTTGTAATGAGGACTTATAAGGGGTTAATGGGTCAACCATAATAACTAATGATTAGGTTGTGTATATCAATTTTGTGAAACATCCTTTGTCCAAGCCATGAAACTTTAATGTTATCGAAAGTCAAGATTATTTTTAAGCAAGAAAATCTACAACAAAAGAGATCAAAGTATTTCAAATCTCCTAGTAACTGGTAGTTCATGATTCAACAAAAACCTTCCTTGAGTTTGATTTCAATGAAATAACTAAAAGGAAACCTTTATAAATCCTAAAAACATGCATTCCTTAATTATGTTAGTATAAGCTACAAAAACCTTCTAAGATTCTTGATATGAGTTGTTAACTCAAATATCATTAATCAAATTAACAATTTAAATTTCATACATGTTTGTATGATCTGATGTGTTAAAGTTAGTTGAAGATTCAAAAGGTCTTTTGTATCCTCCACCTTTGTCATTAAACCAAATGCTTCACCTATAAATTTTGATAATCCAAATGAATAACACCAATCCATGTGAAAGACTTCATGGTTGACAAACTTACATTTTTTTGAAGAAATTATGTGCATCATTAAACAACATGGGTGGTAGGGGTTATTGCATGATGCAACCCAATTGTCATTGAAATAAACCAATTCATTGCAAATTTGGCAAGCTTGAACATTGACCATTGTGATGCAACTAGACAAAGTTGATGGCTTGATGAATAACAATGGTTGTAAATGAAGGCCTACTTTTGTTTTCACATGAGTGTGTTGCTTTGCAATCATGGTCAACACATCTTGGGCAAGCTTCAAGCCCTTCACAAAGGGATTTGGATGTTCTTTCACATTCAACAAAATTATAATCACATAGAAAAAAATTAATTTCTACTACTTGCAATTTCTCCTTGGTTTACAACATGTTTTTCTCTTCATGTTAAACATGTTGCTTCAATTCTTTAATCAATTTTGATATAACATATAGAAAACTTGACCATAACCTATCATCAACCCAATACATAGTAATTACATACTATGAATGATCACCACCCACGAACATTGACTTGAAGACAAAATTTTATCAACTTTCCCAAGTTCTACTTGCAAGTTTTACTTTCACCTTATCACACTTAGTTCTTGCTTCAATATGTATTGCGACCTACCTATCATTTAAAAGTACACAAACTTTTTTTTGTTCAAACTCTATTTATATTAAGCCTTTTTTAATCCCTTATATTCATTATTTCAATTAAAAAATGTATGACTAAGTAAGCAATGAGATTAAAAGACTCTTGATATCACTTAAATATTACATGTAGGCATTTTTCTTAAAAAGAAGGGAGAACTAAAATTCAATTGATTGTGTGGCATGTTGCGATTTACAAAAATAACTTCAATCCTCACCTTCATAGTGCATAGTGCCTAAAGGTGAATGATGAGACTTTAAACTCGAGGATTAGCCAACATATTGTTTTCCATTAATACCTTCAACACAATTGGGGACAAAATGCAGACTTATTGATGGCTAACTTAGTTGGGAAGTCATTAGTTTTCCAAGTTGCAACTTGTTGAAAAAGATGGTATTCATGGGCAATAAATACATAAGCTATTTAATTCCATTCGATTATATTGTTTTCAATAATTAAAAAATGGTAAGTTCTAAAGTTATTGTGTCATTCAAAACCTTTTGTTTCTCATTCAAGAGTGCATAAATTTACATTCACCTTCAACATTTCAATTTTAATGCACAACTTGAAGTTCCATGATCCATTCTTTTCAGACTTTGGGCCAAGAACTTTTGCAATTTTTTTCTTTTAAGATGTTAGGCTTTCCCAAGTCTTGACATTGCAAATTGTGCACTTCAAGCCTTATTATTCCATGAAATATTACAAGTCAACCATGCATTGTGTTTTTAAAATTATAACATCAACACAATATCCATTGAATTACAATATAAAAATTAATTGTGCTTGGAACTCATGTGAAACATATTACAAGATGGTGCGCCCCCAAAGGTTCACCACAAGGTAATGGGGTAAATGTTTTGATATTATGTGCTACAAAAGTCTATAAAGCCTTGGGTGTAATTGTTGGTTCCACACATTAGGATAAAAAAACATGTGAGAACTCTAAGATGGGACAATGATGAACTCAATATGTTAAGCTTAAAGTGAAATCAATTTGTGCAAACCAAGAGAAAAGGGTGATTAATTGTATTGAGGGAAGATAATCTATTAATTAGTACAAATTAATGCATTGACAAGCCATCGACTCACAAAGTTCATCACAACTTGGACTTGTGAGGAATCACTATTCTCTTCCCTTACAATATATTCTATAGATGGCAGCCTAGAAGGTAAAGGAATCAAATATTTAAGAATCTAAGTTGGTTTCCATCTTCATCTTGAAGCTAACTTTGATAAACTCATTATTTCATTGAAATCCAAACTCATTGCATGGGTTAGTTGTAAGCTATCTTTGGAAAGAAAAATTCTAGTTTGAAACTAGACTATCTTAACTTTTATATGGTACATTGCAATTTGTTGGATTAATCCCAATCCATGTATGTGTGACCAATTGCATGAGATTTTTAACTTTTTCATTTGGGAAGAACTAAAGAGCAACCCATGGCTAAGGTCAAGTGGAATGTGTTCATAATGTTGATTAGTTATGGAGACTTTGGTATCACTAATCATAAGGCACACATGAAGGTGTTCTTGACAAAATTATTAGTAAGAGGGCTATCCTTTAGGGGGAACCTTGCAAATAGTTATTGCAACATAGGGAAAAACAAATGTAAACTCCAAGTTGAAATTGGACCACAATGCACCCAAATATCAACTAGATTTTTGGACCCTCCAAATTGCAAAAAACTTAGTATAATGTTATAAGTTCTCTTATGAAATATACCTTAATAAGTTGGCAAAAATTATAAAACAACTATTTTTTGGAAATCATTTTATTTCTAATGATTTAAGTCCTTGCTTGGGTCCTGTATTTAAAAACAAAAGGAGGGATTTCTCCAAAGTGGGTTGTAGCAAAATCAAAGACTTATGGGACTCTAAGAAAAGAATCTATAACTTGAAAGGATTAAGATCTTTGCATGTCACTAGAAACCCCTCCAATGTGGAGCCCTACAGGAAGTTACATTGGTTGTTTGATTTGGGGTGTTGTGGAAAACTTGCCATGGGACCTATGTGTGTGGCATTAATCTCCAATTGTTTATTTAATCAATTATATGCCTTTTTTGGGGGTATTCTTCTAGAAGAGGGGCTAAAGGTATCCAACTTGGGTGCAAGATTTTGGAATTTCAGAGATCGTTATATTTTTCATCCAACAATTGGGCTTATAAGGTGATGATCAAATATCCCCAATCATTCAATACATCTAGCATAAGCCAAGGGTGACAATTATGATTTAACTTACCTTCAACAAGGGTCTTTTAGTAGGAACCTAGTTAAAGTATATGGGGATTGATATCGTTTGCATGGTATGCAATTCCCAAAATCAAAAATCATCACAACATTGTTTTATGGATTATCCTACATATGTAGTGACATGGAATTCTTTTCACAAGGTTTGGTGCAAATGGGGGCTTTTGGTTCACTCATTAATTATTAGTAGCATATAATTATTGGTGACACAATCAAGAATAACAAAAATGTTTTTTTTTTCTTCTAACATTCATGTGGGTGGATTTTCTTACAAATATCCCTTAGATATAATTTTTAGGACCTTTGTCCTTTCTATCTTTGGGTCGAAGGATATAAGAAAAAAATTGATGGAATTTATTTTTTGATTAAGTTGTTAATTAAACATCATCAAACTTCTATTATGGAGTTGAGATGGCTTCTTAGTGTATTTTTAACAAGCACAAGGTTACTACAGATCTTAGCAAACATATTTTAAAATAATTTTAAACTTGTTCGTCATTATAACATCTTTGTTATGGGGAAAAACACCATCATTTGGTATTTGCTCCCTCTTTTTGACTTTTTTGAAATTTGTGATCAGTGAAGGGCAAGGTCAAGTAAACAACTCATTGTTCTTTGTAATTTTTTTTTACAAATAACCATGAAAAAGTTTTATTGTATTAGCAGTGGAAATTTTATTTTATGCAATAATTAACATGATAATAATATATCAATATATATTTTAAATATTAAAAAACCCTATCTTAAAAGTAGATTTAAAAATGCATCTACATGCACAAGATGTTTGATCTTACAAAATGGGTTGCATATAAATGAAATTTTGATTGAAAAAAAATTTCTAGTTATTGGGGCTTTAAAAGATACTTATGTATTGTCAAATTATGCATGTTATAATCAAAATGTATCAAAATTTTAATATGGAGTACATTTGAACACCATATTGACCCCATCGATTTCAAACATACTTTTAACCTATTTTACAATACCAAAGTTGTTGAAAATTTGTATCCAATTTCCCATAAACTAAATGTAATGACCTATTTTTTCATATTTTTACTTCAAGATCTTTTGAATTTACTTTCTTGTGTCCATATCAAAAAATGTTTCATTTTTAATTTGAATTTTGGGTTGACTATTTTTTTTTTTGTTTATTTTACCTTTGACACCTAATTATATTATTCCTTTCACATTTTTTGGGACTTGATTTTGACTTTATAAACGATGCCAAAAATTACATCAAAGTGATAAAAGTCCTAGGATTAGGAGGATTCACTTGCAATTATTTATTTTTTAATCGTTTAAATGTCATAACTCCCTAATAAAAATAACTCTAGTGTATGTTGAAAAAGGCCATGAACTTTATTTTTGGATGAACCTTCCTTCACTATGGCAAAAAAAATAAAAATCTTTAGCCAATATATTATAAGATGGCATGGGTTTTCCAAGCCTACAGCATGGAAGACTAATGTTTTTTTAGTGCTTAACCATATTCATCATGATTGGTCCATGTGTTGTTTTTATTCTTAACTACAAAAAGAAAAATGCAAACTATAAACTTTATGGGTGGGGGAGGGGCAAAAACTTATGTTAAAATTGGATGTTATATTTAAATGATAGCAAATGGTTTCTAGTGGAGCTACTTTAACACATCCAAATGGGACATTTGACCCCATTTTATTATAGCACTTGAAATTAATATTTCCAACACCATATCAAGATCTTAATTTGGATAGGATTTGCCCTCCAAATTATATTTTGAGTATTTAAAACATTTGTGTGTATAGTTGTAAAAATTTGGGGCATTTTGTCCTAATTTTTCAAATGATTATAATTTTTAAGAATTATTTCCATTTTGGTAATGTGAATCCATCATATAACACAATAAATTTCAAGAATTTTCCAACATTTAAAAGAAGGGGCCTAATTTGGTCAAGGACCAAATCTTGATCAACAATTTAGAACACTCATTAAGTTTCAACTCTCAAATTGTTCCCAAAATGAGACTTCAATTTGGGGATCCTAGAAATGCCTACCTTGGAGTCACACACATTTAATTCATTTCATGTGATAATGTTTTCATTCTCTCGCACTCATTCAAATTTTGACCTTTTTGTTTGGCCTAATCCATCTTGGAAGTCTTTAATTTCATTTCCTCTTGGGTAGGACATTTTGTTTCTCATTTAAAGAGTTGGTGGTGAACTTAAGTTCAAGTTGCAACATGTCAACCTTTTCTAAGGACTTGATATCATAATCTATGCATCCCAAGCCTTGCTTTTATATGAAATATCATAACCAAAAATGCTTTTATAATAACTATAGTTAATAAAAAAAAATTACTTTACCACAAGAGGCTTTGTCCTAAAATAATGTTTTCAATGAAATAAAGTTGATGGGTTTAAAAGTTTGTTTAGCTTTACAAAGAGGGGCCATAAAAATTACTAAGGTTATTTTCCTAAAAAATTAGCATATTTTGGAAGGCCTTGATCCATGCCTTCTCCAGTTTAGATACAACCAAACCTCCACCTTCCCATGCTATTTAAAAAAACCCCTTTCACAAGCCAAAAAAAAATCCCCAAGCTACCCTACCCCTTAAACACTCCTCCTCCCCCCCCCCTTTTGGAAAGGGAGAGAAAATGTGAAAAAAAAACAACTTGCTTCCTCCCAAGAAACAACTCAACCCACCTTGAAAAAAAGAGAAAAAAAACTAACCCAACCCTTTCTTTAAATTTT
>Ga0209611_10012861_pt1 | contig 11652 bp, 3 predicted proteins | sample S1TSphgellanicum_3_FD_187693 | JGI IMG/M metagenome (GOLD analysis project Ga0209611, IMG submission 187693) | Host-associated microbial communities from peat moss isolated from Minnesota, USA - S1T2_Fc - Sphagnum magellanicum MG (SPAdes) (version 2) | ecosystem: Host-associated > Plants > Peat...
GACGTAAAGACAAGTATATACCTTTGGACAAAAGATGTGACTAACATAAGGTGTCACGTGTGGTGCTATTGGGAACAAGAGTTTGGGGAACCTATGGGAACATATTTAGCGCACCATTGGTTGGTTTCAGAAACTATTGTTGTGGACAAAAAGAATACCAATGTGGGGTGGGTATTTCATTTTTTTGTAATACCCATATGCTCTGACTATTTGGAAGAAAAAAAAGAGAATGAAAGAACCATTGGTTCTGGGTATTTGAAAATTTTCAGATTCAAAAGAATCACTGGGTTAATGTATTTCATTAAAACAAACAAAATCACAGAATCATTAAAGAATCGGAGTGGGAAATGCAAAGGACCGGCCGGGGGGGATCGACGGGTTAAAGAACCGGAGTGGGAAATGCAAAGGATCGGTCGGGGTGGATCGACATGTTAAAGAACCGGAGTGGGAAATGTGAAGGACCAGCCGGGGTGGATCGACGAGTTAAAGAACCGGAGTGGGAAATGCGAAGGACCGGCCGAAGGGGCTCGACGGGTTAAAGAACCGAAGTGAGAAATGCGAAGGACCGGTCGGGGGGGGCTCCGCGGGTTAAAGAACCAGAGTGAGAAATGCAAAGGACCGGGGCGGGGGGGGGGACCAACGGTCGTTTGAAAAGAAAAGTTTTTTTAAAAAACCAAAAACATCAACCAAACATTGTTGAAATAACACGCCTGTGTATTATGCACGGGGTTCACATTAGTATATAAGAAAACTAAACTTGGGATGTGAAAAATAATTTGGCAAGGTCACATACTGAGCAAGTACAGCTGGATGGAGACGCTTTCGTAAGTAGGGACGTACCCTTCTCAATTGAGTCACACAAGGTTTTTTTTCTATGAGAGAGCTTTCAATGAAAACATATGGTTCTTTTTGTTCTCTTTTGGTACATTCTCCAAAATTTCATCTGAATCACACAAGTCACATGGGTTTTTTTTTTTTGGGTGTGTGTGTGTATGTGTGTGTGTAAAATGAGAGTTTGCAAATTCCAACGACACCTAGTTTGACTGTTTTTGATATCAAGAAAAAGGTCCCATTATACTTTTGTTGAAGGGTTGAAGGGTTTCCAATTGTAGGGTTTAGGGTTCCTATAAGGTTTAGGGTTTAGGGTTAAGTACATACCTAGAACCCGGATGTTTTTTCTTCAATCACCCCCCATCCAAGGTTTCTTTTACACCTTGACCATAGTGAGGGACTTGGGAATATGCTTTCCTTGAGACACTTACAATAGTAGAGTGAATCACCCACTATACACCCTCAAAAAGCCTTGGCCCTCTATCTTGTGAATGGTAACACATTGAGATATAGCCAAAAAAATCAATAATTAATTAATTAATTAGATTAGATTATTTAAAAAATCAAACCTATTTTTACCTTTGTTCGAAGTTTTACTTTAAAATCTAATCCAATTTACTCATCCATAAAAGGGATTACAAAACTACCCATTTGGATTCAAAGTTTACACATTCGTAAAAAAAAAATTTAAATGAGCCAAAATCAAACAAGACAAGATTAGATTTTAGTTTTTTTAGAGGTAGATTTGAGCTCATCCAAGACCCAAGCTATCCAACAAGGTTAGATCCCAAGCTTCACCGACCCAAAAAAAAGAAGCTTTTGACACTATTTAATGCATGCATCCTAATGTGGCACTCACAATAACTAATTTCTTTATTTGTTAAAATTTTCATTATTTGGTGATATTAAAAAGTTCCCGTGAAACTTTCATCCATAGAAAGATGTAATTGACAATACATTTGAAATTTAAATCATGGTCAATAAAAGGTGATGAAATTTGCATGGGAACATTTAAAGCTTTAACTATATGTGATTGAAGATTGGGGGAAATGTGAAGTTTACAAGCATGCAAAACTTGGTTGCCAAGTCAATTTCATGTGTGACAAAAAAAATTATATTCACAATTCTTTTGGACATTAATTAATGACCCAACAAGATGGTTTGCTTGTTGATTTGAAGTTTGTTTTCCAAGCAAAAGAAAAATAATATGTATGAATAATATAGAGTTTTGATTGCATAATCCTTTTAGTTAATAGCAATTGAAAAAGGAAAAAACAAAATCCCAATGGACAATATATAAAACATAACTAAGTTATATGTGTTTGATTAAACCATTAGTCCTCCACTCACTAAATAATCCATCAATACCTAATGGCTCCCTCCCAACTATTTGATTTTTTTTTTTCAAATTGCAAATTCTAAAACTTTCAATTTCAACATCTTCTATCATTAATTGATTAGAGTAGCTCTCAATTTTTTTAATCTTAAAAACGTATAGAATTTCAATGGTATGCTCTTGTTCATGGGTTAATAAATGTTGCCATGCATTAAACAACACTTGTTGGAACCAACTTCTTGGTGTTTTTCTCAAATTGTGAAATTTCAAATCTTCAATTTCAAATCTTTTGTCCATAGTTGCCTAGAGTAGCTCTCAGGCCTTTAATTTTTTAAAATATATATTAAATCCACTTTATGATTGGAAGAACAAGTTTTAATATTGCAACTAACTTGTTTCAATGTAACCGTGACACTTTAATTAGATGGACTCAAATGATGTAATTAACAAAACTTTTGAGTCTTGACTTGTTATGCATTATTAAACAACTCATTTTAAAATATCAATTTCATGGAATAGCCAAATCATTTTATTAAATCATCCTACAATAAATTTATTATGTTAAACCTTATATTGCCTTTGGAACAAACTATGATCAATCAAACATCATTTATAGGAATAAAACGCCATGCCCATCTACCATTGTCTTAACTATCAATAGGTAGCAACTATCAATAGTAGTTCAAAAAATAATCGTATTTGTTTCATATCCATCTAACCAACTAATAATTTGCTTACCATGTTTAATTTAATCAATTACAATTGAATTTTACATTAAATTTTTTGCTCATGGTATCCACAAATAACAAGTTGGTAGAAAAAATGCAACTTGACATCAAAAAGCCCATGCACACCATTGCCATTTAACATTAGAATCACTATGTCATGTTAAACATTTCACCATACAAATGTAATCCATGTTCACTAATGCAACCTTGTTTTTTCAAATTAGTGGTTGGTTTATATTGTTAAGCATTATTAAATCAATGCCCAACACCATCAAGCATTAATAGATTCAAACAAACAAATCTTGCATACAAATCATACAAAATTCATTTTCAAACGAAAGAAAAATTCAAACCATAAAAAAAATAAAAATGAATGCACAAGAAATGAAAACATTCGATAACATACAAACAATATGTTAATTAAGTTGTAATTTCAAGCCTCTATAACATGGAGAGCTTGATTAGTTTGCAATGTCCATTAAACATGTCATTGCCTTTAAATATAACATAATGAAATTCTTTTTAAACATTATTTTTTCACATTTTCTTCCTAAAATAATGTATATGTTGATGTTTGCAAATTGGGATCTATTATGCACATACCCATGAATTGATCACCATCCAACTATGCATAATCGAAACAATGCATAGTTGGAAATTATGAAACAATGAAGTAAGTAAACAATTGTATATTACATAGAGTTGGATTTTGTGCATTGGCCTAAATGATTCAACAACTCATGTCCTCAAGGATTGGAAGATAGTATGGTCATACATACCTTTTTAAAAGGAAATGTGATTTATCCACTATGGTTTAATAAAATAAATAAAGATTAATTTAAAAAATAATTCAACATTGTTGGTCTTTAAGGTGATATTTGTTGGTATGTTCAAGGAGAACTTTGATGAATGGAGAATTTCAACATAAATTATTAAAATGTAAATGGTTGAAACCTCACACTTAATTAGATCCCATCATATATATTTATATATGTATATATAAATTGTTTAATTGATTGTTTTGTTGTTTCCATAAGTAACTAGGAAACATGTTTGTAAAGCACCATTCATTTAATGCATGTGATGATTGTTGGGTAGTCATATAAATGACATTCATATTTTTCATCCTTTGTGGTAGGGTTCATATTGTAATAAAATACCAAAAAGACTAAAAGGAAGTTTGTCTCAAGGCCTTTTTGTTGGCAAGATTGGAAACATTTTCATATATGAGAACTAAGTGTCATTTTCTAAAGGATGAGGCTAAAATCTTAATGAAAATTTCTTTTTGCATTGGCTTGATAATTTTGTATATGTTTCATAGGATTCCTTTAACGATGTCATTTTCTATAACCTTAGTTAATGTCCATTAAACATTATTGGTTTTTTACGGAGCATTTTAGAAAGTGCAATCTAATAGTTGACCTTGGCACTAGATCTAAACAATGAAAAAAACTCAACTATTGCAATTTCAATACCAAGCATTTTAAGACTATTGCAAAATTATTTGCTACATATCTTTTAACTGGTGAATGTCTTAATGGATGCAAACAAAAAGATGAATAGGATTACAAGTTGAGACACTTGCATCATTCTTGATTTCTTGTTTGGTGAACAATTGTTATCACCCACTCTATGTTTCAATCAATGAATGGACATGCACTCATGAGAACTTATTGTGAACAAATCACACCACATTCATAAGTTAAATTCCATTCAAGGCCAATTTAATGGAAATTTTGTATGTTCCAATAAGGATATAGAGATTTCAAATCTAACAACATATCAATTAAGGACAAATAACATATGAAAAAAGAAAAAAAAAATCAACCCTTAAAATAAACAAAACTTTCAAGATAAGTAGTTTCAAGAAGAGTGATGGTCCTAAACATATTGAGTGATATTTAATAAAAATGTATATGTTAAACAAAAGCTCCCAAAACATTCCCGATGAATGTGTGCAAGATGAAAGGTAATACATACTAATATCTTTGTTGTCAATTACATACCAATATTTAGTCCAAAACAAATTCCACTAGGTAGCTCTTTAAAGTTCTACTAGACATTTTTAAAGTTTGCAAATGTTAAACAACTTCGCCTTGCAAAATGAAAAACAACATGACAAGAGTGTTAAATTGCAAAAGCTAATATAAAATTAGGGGGTTAATGCAAGGTTCATTGAATCACTTTTTGTGTTGCAACACAAAAAGTTGGGGGTTTTATCCATTAACATGCCATAAAATGATTAACTAGTCAAATTTGAAATTGGATTATGATTGTTAACTTTAATAAGAAGACATCCATACAATTAATGCAAAAAAAATAAAAATCTTAAAGCATAATAATGAAAATTTGGAGTTTAAAAATATGTACTAGGTTTGCAAATTTTGCCATTTTTAAGGGCATTTTTTTTTATCATTTTTATTTTGAACATTATATAGGTACCTAATATATGGTATGTTAAAGATTGATAAACATAGCTATGAAAAAATTACTCAACAAACTTTAACCAAACGATAGATATGGATTTTTTCAATGACTTAATTTGGATCTCATAATCATTTTCTAATAGATTTTAATGTGTGTGTGTGTTTTTTTAATGTTAAAAAGTTGTCTAGGTTTATTCACATGGATTCTATTAGTTCATTAACCACTTTGTAATCCCCCATTTAAACAATGATATCATAATAGATTGTCATTTTAACATTATGGAATGGACTTTGTATGGATGATTTATCTATCAAAATTGATTCATCTTATCTTGCAACCATCTTAGGGTACACTTTCATTTCTATGTCCTCTAATATTTTCATTCCATAGGGAACATCTCATTGCTTATCAATTATTTGTCCCTTGATGGTTAAATAATAATGGCATAATTATTTTTAATTTCTAAAACAACCTATTTTGGTAATGAAGAAACATTTTCATCCAACCTTTCTATTATAAGGTGATTTTCAAGTTTGTGTTAGGGTAAGTTCAAATTTCACAATAAAATGACCAATACCATGTGTAATTATTGCTTAGTTTTACACATTTTGAAGTGGTAAGTTGAATTAATGTTTAAATTTTTTTATGTACTTATATACAATAATTTTAAATATATATATTCTAGAAATGTTTGAATAATTTTGAAAATATTTTGATCAATTTAAAGTACCCGAAAACACTATTAAAACAATGCAACCAATGGTGTCATTACTTACCATTAAATTTAAATGATTTGAAAATGGCATTTTCTTCAAAATAAGTAATGTACACTTTTACAAAATAATATAATGTGGCAATTTTTTGCTCATAACAATTAAAAGAAGTTGTGTGTAGGCTTGCTAATCATGGGTTTAAATGTTTTTGCCCACTATAACCAATCATGTTCCTTTACATTATTTTCACTAGCCAATCCATTATTTTTTAAGCATCCAAGTGGGCAAGTGTTGGGAATTTTATTGTGAAAATAATTGGTTCACCCATTAGAATAGTCCACTAAATTGAAATGAGGTTGTCAAAGAGGATGTCCTTGAAAATATTTTTTTCATTTATTTTGAATTTTTCATTGGTTTGGTTTTTGATAATTTGCATTAACTTTTAATGTTGGGGCAAAACCAAAATGCCAAGGATGTCAAAATGGCAAACATAATGTGGGAATGATGGGAATGCATTAGGACACCAAATTAGGAAAGACCCTAAAGTCATGACAAACATCCATCCTTGACATCAATTAAATTCACAACAAGAACAACATTGAAGAGGTGGGTGAATGCACACTATGGTGTACAAAATTTGAGGAGATATATCAAAAGTAACAACATGTAAGATTTCATTCACTTTGAGTTATTATAAAAATCATATATAAATGATTTGAGCTCCAAAATTAAACGAAGTTGCAAGAATCATGAATATGAAATTGAGACATAATTGTGAATTTGTGTAAATTTACACCAATAATTTTATAAATGTTTTTTAAAAATCTTTATTTAATAGCAATTTTTTATTTTAAAAAATTCAAAACTTCATCTTATTTGTGTCAAATGATTTAAAAAAACACTTAACCCAAGTAAATCTTCAATAGAAGAACATTTTTCAACCTAAAAGAGTCATAATCGTCAACATTATCATACCATAATGTATTAATGAACATTTTAAAATCATTTGATTTAAATTCCATGACCTTAAGAAAATTTGAAAACTTTGATGAGAATTTTTTTTTTTAATGCTTTCTTTTTTGTTCTTGTAAATTTCCTGGATAATTTTTTTTTAAATGTAATACTTCTTAGTCCTTTTGTTAGAATTGCAAAGATGTTACAAGGTTTTGTAAATCAAAATATTATTTTTGGACTATTATATCATTTGTATGTGCATTGATTTCAAAACATAATGTTAGTTTGAGACATAAAATTATCATCTATTACAAAATTTAAGTGAAAATGATTTCCAAATTTTCACTATGATGCATGAAACTTTGATAGGTATTGAAAATGACCAAATTGTGACAATTTTTTGTGTACATCATCGCATGCATTCACCCAAGTGCACGAGGTTTTTGATGTTCCTTACATTAATTTTGTCACATGTTAGTTTTTAAGAATGTGTGGGTAAATATCATTCAAGGAGCATTCAGAATATAAAGAAAAACAAATGACATCCATTGTTAATATCAAAAAGAATGTCCAAAAAAATGGTGAAAGGGTGTTAAAGCTCTCAATATTCTTGGAAATATTTCAATTTTAGTTTTTAGGATAACCCTAAATGAAACCTTGTCCATTTCAACCCTATGTTTGTGACTAGTGTGTGACTTATGTCCAAATTAATTCATTTTGCAACTACATCTATAACAATATTATGTGTCACTGTAGTTGTAAGTGCTAATAATTGCATATGCAATTACATTATGATAGATCCAAACTATAATCCTACATGTGATTACATTTTGTGATTCCATCTTTCTTAAATGAAAAGATTGATGAAAAATGAACATATGTCATCCATTATTTGTGGCATCCATTGATGGTTGATAACCAAGTTATTTTGGCGACTATACATAGATGATACATGCATCTCTAGTATTGCAATTGTTTATCAAACTATATAAATATTTAATTTGGCTAATAGGTAGGCCAAGTTAAGTAGACTAAGTATATTATGTAGGGCTAAGCTAAGTAGGCTTAATAGGCTAAACTAACTTTGTGAGGTATGCCATTTACTTACGTAGTTTAATAGGTAGGCCACTTATCTACTTAAACCCACCTACATCCTAAGTCCATATTACCTATTGTCTTGTTGTGTAACTAATGTATGTAACAAAATGTGAAATAAATAAGTTGACAAAATTCATCATGTTACTTAACTATGGTTAAAGACAAGTGGTTTATCCTTGTGGAGGTGCATTCAAATATTTATACTTGCACCTTATGGGCTAATTTAGGCTAGGCTAAGCTAGGGTAGTTAGTTAAAACATGACATCATGCAACTATCACGAGTGTACTCACAAAGTCAAGTTCCATGTAAGTTAATTGGAGTCAACATCATACACCACGCTCATTCATCTAGTGGGCAAGAAAATGGATTATAATCATAAGGATTTACAACTACTAATGTAACTTCCATGCCACATGGTGTCTTTTGTGAGTAGTTGTTTGATAGCACTTGTTTTGGGTGACTAGAGTGTTTTGTAATCATATATGTTGATTATGATTAAAAGCTAGTCAGAAATCGAGTTGTTATTTATCAAATTTCTTCTAACATTTTTTTATATTATCATTGTTGTCATTATGCTTATATTGATTGTTGTTTTCAATGTCCCTATGGTGTATGCAAGATAAATTGAACAATTGGATTACTTTGTTGAAATTTGAGCAAGTAGATTTAAAATAACAATAAAATTATCATAAAAATTTGTGGAACATTAAATGTTTTTAGTTGAATGATTTAAAAAAAAGGTTTTTTTCACTAATGTGCATTAACCTTTTAATTCCAACTTGTAAAAGTAGGTTTCATGTAAGTATCAAGTAGGCTTTAACAAAGAGAAAATAAATAAAAATTAATGGCTTGCTAAAATATATGATGATCTTCATATCTTAATTTAGTACATATTTATTTCATTAAGTTTGATAATGAAAATATAACTTTGAACAAATATTAATCAATTCTTTTCGAATATATTTTTAATCTACTTTTAAAGTTGATTTGATTTTTATTTTTGTAAAATTAGATTTTTCTAAACTTAATACATCAAGTGAATGGTACTTGACATATACTTTGACCTAATTTAATGTTATTTTGTTGTAGTTATATGAGTGACATAAAGTTTAAGTAGAGATGTTATTTTTAAAAATGTTTTATCTTGCTTTGACCCTTTAATGTCCTTACCAACACCCATGTTTGTGTTTTCAATGTCCTTAACATCCACCTAAACATGCACCTCATGTGTGCATTCAACACCCCTAGGCCTTCAATGTCCATTCAATTTTTCCCCATTGTTTCTTTGGGCACAAATGAAATAATAGGAATCAAATTTGTTCATTTGGGTGACAATTCAATTAAAAATATTCCAAAAATATTCCATTGGGAAGTTGAAAATACTCAAATATGACCCAAAAAGATGTTGCAATATATAATTATGTAAATATATGTTTTAAAACCTACCAATGGACGTCACATTAAAAAAATCTCCCAAAAAATAAGAGTCCTTATAGTGCTAAGTGCTTAATGAGTGCTTTTGAATGACTTGTAATATTAATATAATTCTTGAAACTATAATTTGAAAAATTAAACATTGGTTACAACTATTTTTGCTCATGTTAATGTGATTACATCTTCCCAGTATTCTCAACATCCCCATTGTCACCCATCATTTCCTTAACATGTTTGACCTCCTTAAGATCCATTTGCTTTCAAAGTCCTTATCATTTTTTTGTTGCCCTTATTGCCTAAGCTTTGTGTTTCCAATGTTTTTTCTTACACCATTCAAACTAGATTGTCAAGTCCCTTATCAAATTGCCTTTGTATTCCAACCAAACTTTACCACAATGCCAAAACTTGAAAAAAATGTAACAAGTTGACATCCTATCCTAGGATGTCTTCTAGTATGTATTGAACTTTGAAACAATGGTGTGCAAGACAACATTTTCTTGAAATTTATCTGTGATTAAAGTTTGAACCCAATTTTACATTGAGTTTAATGGGTGCCTTTTGTTTTGAAACTATTTAAATGTGTAATCTATATTCAAAATCTCAATATGGGGTTGAGTAAAGAAAAAACTCTACATCAAATTTGGGTAAAATACATGTTTTTTAAAAACATAATGTGAAGTTATTTTATCATTTTTATAGTTTTAATCATAAGGTGTAGTCACAATGCAACAAGCCAAAAAGGGCATCAAACTGCATAAAAATAATAGTAAAAAATTTGATAAATATTTATGTTTTTCTATTTGAAACCATGGTAATCATGGTAAGTTATTGCTTTTTCATTCATATGAACATTAAGGAATTCAAACCAAAAATTCATTTGATGAAATTTTAAGTTTAAATTTTGATTTAAGGCCTTTAAAAATGAACACCCATGGCGTTAGACAAGAGTCGATTTTGCAAAGGACTATCAAAAGGAGTCATATAATAAAACACATTTGATGAGAAAAAAAAAAGGATAAAGACCTATTAACCAAATTAAATAAACACTCATACCCTAAAATATGTGGAATTTTAAAAGTTTAAAAATTCAAAGAACTTTCCAAAATTGGTCCAATTTTTTTAAAACTTCAAAAGTCTTTTGCCACACATAAATGGGGTAAAATGTACATGATGTGTTAGAAAAAGTTGTAGTTTATCACATAAGAAAACATAAATATATAAAAATTTGGTTATGATTTGAAATTATTATCATTTTAAAAGACGAAACATTAAAAATTACAAGGAATTAAAACACTTTCAAAAATTCATATTTATTCAAAAATGATTAAAAAAAACATGCCATGTACTTGGACAATTATAAACATTTATTATAACAAGTTGTAAAAAAAATTGTTCCAAAATTTATTCATATGAATTTATTTATTTTTGACAAAAAGGACATACATTTTTTTTCTAAAGTAATCATGTTGGCTCGTTGTATCTCATTTGCATCCCATAATGTAATCTGTGGACCACCTTAATAAACAACAAAATTGATTACAACCTTGAGCGGAAAATAAAATAAAATATTATCAATAAATAATAATCTTTGTGGGGCTTACACATGAAGATCTTTTGATCTTTTTTGGATTCCTACATGTATGGGTTAATTAACTATTTCAAGTTATGCATAAATAAAATGTCAATTAATTTGACTTCAAATAAGACAAAACATTAAGGTGCATTCACACTTGGTATTAGGGATTAAAGTGTTGAGTCTCCTAACACCATGCTAGCCATTTAGGACTTAAAACTTGGTTATCATGAAAATCTTATGTTAAGCTAACATTCACTTAACAATTAAGCGATCGCCCATTTAACATTGGGTGCCAGTTAGGATGCCACCTAGATTGTCAATTAACAATGACTTAACATCAAGTGTGAATGCACCATTATTAAGTACCACCTTCCTTTATGTCCTCCTAGTCCTTGCATGTTGAATTACACAAATGTAAAATTATGAGTATTAGGGGGGGTAAGGCATGGGTATTATGCACTCTTGATTTGTGGTTCTCAAAAAATCAAAGAAATGGCCAAATAACCTACCTTAAACCGTCAGCTCTGTTTTTTTTTTTTTTTTTTTTTTTTTTT
>Ga0209611_10012862_pt1 | contig 11651 bp, 9 predicted proteins | sample S1TSphgellanicum_3_FD_187693 | JGI IMG/M metagenome (GOLD analysis project Ga0209611, IMG submission 187693) | Host-associated microbial communities from peat moss isolated from Minnesota, USA - S1T2_Fc - Sphagnum magellanicum MG (SPAdes) (version 2) | ecosystem: Host-associated > Plants > Peat...
TCCACAGGGTTGGCCCTTCCAGGTCCGAGCAAGAGGATCTTGAAAGAAATCAAGTTCAATAGACATCCTTAATATGTACAAGAAGAAGGAGATTTTGGTATGCTGTGTAAAGAGAGAGGCCTCATGACCCATGATGATCGAGAGTCACTGAGTTGAGAAGATGGTGAACCATGTAAGGCTCTGTAGACATGCTATGCAGGAGGCGCTTCCTTCCCTCTGTGTGTCTGTTCCTCAACACTCGGAAACGTGAGACCCAGATACCAATACTGAATGCTTGTTATAAAAGCCTCGTTGCAAAAAGAACCCACACCAATGTACAGTTTAATGACAAATCTTGTACTTAATGAAACTGACTCTCATGTTCTAGGTTCTTGGTGAAACATCTGAGATAAACTACAGTCTTAAACCTTACCATCTTGCAAGGAGTAAGAAGAGAAATTAAAAAGACTTGCCAATAGCCGCAAGCAAACATATTGAGAGTAATATGCAAAACAGAAGCAAAATGAGCTTGTCAAGCTTCCGAGCTGGAAAATATGTTCCCCTTTGAAGAATGTACATCCAGAGCACCAAGTAAGTGCCTGCACCTTCATTACTCTGCTTGGTGCAGACAGAAAAAAATTACCAGCAAAATCAATAGCTTGAAAGGGATAATTAATTGACATGCCTAAAGGGGAACTTGATTTGGTGTGATCAGCATTGTTTGCTTGCCAACAATGTACAAGTTTCCAACAAAAGTAGGGATTGAAATGTTTGGATGCTTGCACTCAATCAAACTCCTGTCACCCAATCTTGGTTATTCAAAGTTTGGAAAGTTATTGAATGCAGCCAAGAATCCCGGGCAAGCATTCTTTTGAAGTCACAACACATACAGAAAAAACCAAAACTTGTCTTGTGGTAATATAGTCCATAAGAAAACCATATTTTGGAATTTTTGTACAATATCAAACTAATTCAATAAATGTCAAACATTTAGAGTATACGTATGCAAACATCATGGCAACAAATAGATGGTTCATCTTGTGGGATTTTCACAATCATATATTTGTGTCAATATGACATTTGGACTTAAACTAGATCAATCTCAATACATTTCACCACAAATGTGGTTACAATTGTGAAACAATGAATACATACCTTCGTTCCCAAAATTCCCACTATTCTTTTCATGAACCTTAACATCACCTTATGAACCTTGCAATATTCACACTCAAATGATAAGAGGTCTATTGAAGCAACAAGATCAATAATCACGTCATCAAAGAGGTTTAGGTTGGAAGTTGTTTTGGCCTCCTCCCCCAGCCCCAATGGTATCTTTAATGAAAGAGCCATGTACTCAACCATAACCCTCACGACCCAATTGAGCACAATCGAAACATGTTTTCTGTTTTGAATTTTTATGTTAGGTACCTCGAAGTATGCATAATTTCAACTAGGTTCTAAATCTCAAGGTGACATTTTGGATTGTATGTGAAATAGGTGTTCAAGGATCGAAGGAATGTTTGCAACCAATTGACCAAGTTTAGGTTAGTCCACGTTCGGATGACCAAGTTGGTGAGGTGAAACATATAATGGACCTCACCATGCCACATGTGCATAGGCCGTGAAAAATATTTATGCCATCTATGCCAAATGATACAAGTATTTAGGCCAATTTCTCTCTACTTGAACCTCCAACAACCCAGGCAACTTCAACTATGAATATTTTCAATGCATCATCAACATTTGCATGCTCTATAAGTTTATCTAATGTGAATGAGATTTTGCAAAATTTCGATGCAATAAACATGAACATTTGGTTATCAATTAAAGTTACCTCCTCTTATGACATTAGTAAATAGTAAAAATTCCAACCTCCTTGGTGGCTTGCAAGACTTGAGAATTGTAGGATTTTTCCACCTTGCAAACATTATAACTGGACCAAAGCTTGTTTTGTGTAATTTCTACCTTCAACCATTGGAAAAAAAAATCTGTAAAATTCTCATAATTAGTCATGAGTTTGCCCTCCCTAAGGATGTGGAAAATAATAGCAAATTGAACCATCTTCCTCTTATATTCTTTGCTTTGATGTAATAAAATGTTCCCTATTGCACTCTAGGCATGTCAATTGTTGCCTTTCTCTTACCAACGTGCTTGCTTAATCAATTTAACTTGGGCACAAGAATTTTATCTTTCCCATCAAACTTAAGGCACACCTTTCACCCTAAAACATGAATAATGCCATCCTCACCAACAAATTTTTTTTGTGTAAATTTAGTATCCCATATAGCTTGGAACATTTATTCAAATCATATCAAGTTTGTTTCCTTAACCCCTTATTAAGAGAAGCCATGACATTCATGGGGAAAAACAAGGGGGTAGAAACTAAATTCATTAAGAATATGAACATTTAAATTGGTAGGACATGTTCTAGCATATGAACAAGTTTTTGATGTGAAACAATGTAATACCCACTATGCAATAATCCTACATTGCTTACATTATTGTGAAACATTGTATGTGGGCTTGGTGAATCATGAATCCTAGAAGAAGAAGAAAAACTTCTCTTTGAAGTTAAAGTAGTGATCATTAGTCATGCTAGGACTCATAAATGTTGATTCTTAAACTCTTTCCCAAAGACTTGACTTTATTTGACATATTAGAAGAAAACAAGATGTTTAGAAGCATGGAGATGACTTTAATGACTATTTCAACATTCATTTTAAAAGGAAATGACACTTGAATTATAAATTGAAGACACAAAATCCATAGGTTCCATTGGATCCTATTTCTTCAAAAATAAATTTGGGCTTCACACTACTTCACTATACTAGTGACGATCAATTGACATAAAGTCAAAATGTTAATATATTTAGAAATTATTTAAGAAAAAATTGTTACTAGACATTGGTAACCCATGATTATATAAATTTTTTATGCAATCATTTTTAATTCTATTAATTTTAGAATATGAGATTTAATTCTCACTTACTAAAACATTAATATTTCTAGTATCCATGAGGATATTTTTGGCACCCTCATTATTTCAAAAAAAAAATTGTGTGCCTTTCTAGCACCCTTGATGTCCTTCCTACCATGCTTTCCAATGGCCCTTTATTTGAAAAAATATAGAATATTTTCAACCTTATTAGCTGACAACATCCCCTGTGTAATTATTGGTGTCCTTTGACCATGTATCCAACATCTTGAACCCTCAAGGTTTTGGTGTTTCTTATTGCTTTAAAAAGAAATGAAATCATGTCCAACCCAATGCCCTTAGTGTTTCCAATGTGCTTTTCCAACACCCATGTTATTGTTTATTGTTATTTTGTCATTCCTTGTCAACATAATCGTCTTTTTGTTCTTCCCTATCTTTCATCATCCCACCTTGTTTATTACATAATTGGTGTTGTGTAGGTGTGTTTTCATTGTTGACCAAGCTTAGAGCATTTTTGAACCAAAACATTGCATCAAATAGGGATGTTTGAAGTTGGGAATGTTTGTTAGGTCAACATCCCATACATGCTTTGTATATGCATGCACAACAACATGTAATAATAAATAAAGTATAAATATAAAAATGACATCAATGTAGAATAAATTATGTAATAAACAAGGTTGATTGTTTTCTTCCAATAGGTCATATTTGCATAAAGGACATGGATCACCAAACGAACTTTAAAAAATCTACATACAAACCATTCGATCTCATACATTGTGATTATTTTATAGCAACATTTTCATCTTCTATCCTCTTTTGTAATGTTGATAATGATTCTAATTATTTCCAAAAGTTTCAAGGATATTTTAGATTCATATAATAGAAAATCACTAATATTTATATTGTAAGTTTATTAAGATTTATCACCAAACAATGACATTTGTAATGAGGACAATATTGGTCATCTACCCATACAATTAATGATGTTTCAAATTGAATATTTAATTAATGATTTTTTGAAAATAATGAAAATATCACAAGCTTCATTAATCATGAATACATAAAATGATCACTTTTATTTAATAGAAGATTCATGCAAAGGTTTAAATATATATTTATGATAGATTGTTAATAATGCATTGATCTTGTCACAAGACATGCACAAAGTTATTTTTGTTTATTTATTCATATTATGTAAATAATCTTCTAATAATAATCAAATGGTATTTTGCATGATTAATGTTTTGTAAACACTCATAAATCCTTGTTCAATGATTTATTTTGTATTACTTCATCTTCAAATTGTTTTATTTTGGTTAAGTAATTCAAACATGCAAGTTTTAAATGTTTCAATTTTTTCCTTGTCTTTTGAAAGATGAATACCGTACTCCTTAATTATATTCAACAACAAATTGTTGAATAATTCATTACATTTTAAATCTTAACTTTGGCATTTTTTTTTAAATTATGAAATTTTCGGCAGATAATGGTTATATAAAATAACAAACACAATCTCCAAGGTTATGGGATAGTCTAGTATGTTTAAATTGCTTCAATTTTAAGTTTTTGGTATGCAATCGAAACTTGACAATTGAAATCTTGTTGACTTTTAATTTTATTAAAATTTTGGCATGTCATAAATAATTTTTCAAAAATTCTGAAAAATGAAAAATAATTTAACTTATGCCAAAATCATTTAGGGATTATGGTATCCATGTCACTTAAAACAACCTTGATATAAATGAATTTAAACCAAAAGGTGGTGATGATATTATGCAATGTGTAACATGTAATAATTTAATTTTGTGGAACAAAAAGAAAATTCAAATGTTTTTGAAATGAGAAACATTAATTCATTCCTATATAAAATTGAGGCATGAACAACATTGCAATGCAACTTGGATTGGATTTAAATACATTCAATGTATTTGAACTCAATTTAGGAATTTGAATTCAATTCAATTCAATTCAATTCAATTTAACAAATGGATTAAAATGCAATTGAATTGAATTAAAATTCAATTATAGAAAATGGGATGCAAATTAGTAGAAAAAATATTCAAAACCTTGTTGTGAATATGGCATTGGAAAAAAAAACTTGAAAATGACACAAATCTAAATATGCCTTTTCATGCCTCTTCACTTGGGAATGGGCTAAATAAATTCCAATTTAAAACTATCCAATCTACGACAACTTATGGAATCTAATGTTGTTTTATCTAAATTAGTTGAATCATTGTCATTAGAATTTTAAATTGTGTTCAATTCCACCTACTTACACATATTGAATTAGACCAAGAAAAAATTGAATTTTAAAAATGAACCATGAATGCATAAGGAAAAGTTCCATGAATTTCACCTAAGGATTTCCTTTGGTCAAGAACACAAAAGGATTTTATTTTAAAAAACATTACTTAGCTTTTAACTTTTAGGAATATTCTAGGTAATGTGTATTCAAGATGGTGTTTATTAAGATTCCTTGAACAATGGGTCATATTATGAAAGCTTCCTTCAATTAAGTCCCCAAACAAATATAAATAAATGTAATCCCCTTCAATTATTTTCAAATTGTTCAACACCAATTTTTAATAGGACCTTGCACCATAGTTTTATTTCTTTCATTTCATATTTATGTTTTCATCCATTCTCAAACCAATTTTTTTTTCCAATTTTTTTCTGGCACAAATTCATGTTATTGTCTTTGAATATTGTGTTTCATGGCTGGATTTATATTTAGGCATATTATTTCCTCTTGTAATTGAGGAATGACCGCTTAAATGGAAAAAAACTTCATACATTGTGAATGAAAAGTGAATAATGATAAATGAGTTTCATTCATGATGATGTTGATAAACATTCCTACGAACTATCCTAAATATGATCCATGGCATGAAAGGTCATTGATGTCAAGAACACATACAATATATAATCTTTGCTTTTTATTGTTTCAATGACCAATTGGACCAATTGCCCTTGGCATATAGTGAATAAACAAATTTTTGTTTTCCCTGGTGATTGAAGGTGTAACAAGACTTTATGATAAAAAGTCTTTGAAAGAATGGGTTTAAGAAATAATCTAAAGAAAAATGCCAATATGTAATATAGGTGATTAGGTATTTATGATTTTGCATAGGTGTGTGCATAACATAGTGCAAACCAATAGAAAAATAAAAGAAATGTTTTAAATTAAGTCCATTTTAAAAAAAAAATTGGCAAGGTGTTTCCTAGTGATATCACCAAAAGAATTCTTTTCCTTGGTTGAGGAAACTAAAACTTGCATTAAAAAGGCATGCAACTAGGTTCGGTTTTGGTGCAAGTTAAGCCTTCCCCAATAGGGGTATCCTCAATAGCCATTTAAGCGGTCATTCCTCAATTACAAATCTCTCATAAGTATCTAGCTAGGTCCTTGGGACCTAGGACCTTTTGCTACCATCATCACTTGTCAACTACTAATTTGATCATTTTTTTTATTCATTTGATCATTGATGGGAGAATTTTTTTAAAAATATCTTATTTGTGGTGGGTCCTTAGAATAGAGGCTTGGTGCATTGCAAGTTGCAATTATTATTTTTAAATAAAAATTGATCACCCATGACTTTCTCCTTTCCAATAATAATCAATAATTTAATTATGTTTATCTTGAGGACATATGAAGGAAGCCAAGTAAGTTGGACAATAGACGTAAATCCAACAAGAAGACAATGGGAGTTGAATCAAAGAAGTTTGGTACCTAACTACTACCATATAAACTAGGAGGTGACAAATCCTAAAGATAATTTTTTTTAAAAGGTTGACATTGAGGTACCATTTTTCCAAACCGAAAACAATGAGGGTTTCAACAGCTTCAATTCTCTTGGTACAACAGAGTTATCCATAAAGTCACCCTCTGTTTCATCCCCTATTCCTCTGCTTTCGTCCCTTATCTCCTCTTTCAGTGGTATCCCCGCAAAGTAAGGAAATTTTATTAAATCTAGGTATGAAATGCTGAAAGTGAGCATTTAATGCACAAGGTTCGAGAGTAATTATAGTAGTTGTACAGGTAGGAGCAGTGAAAACATATGTAGCAGCAGTGGAGGTGCTCAGGAAAAAAAGGAAAGACAGGATGAAACTCAGTAGTTGACCACCAAAATTGGTGGAAAAACTAGTTTTGGGTCCCAGTGATTTCCTTTTGTAGAATTTTCACTCCCAGTCTCTATGCCCTACTATGCCGAAACTGGCCGTTCTCACCCCCTAATCGCCTGACTTTACGGATAACTCTAATAGTCAAGAGATTATTTGGAAAATCTCAGCACATGTGGTTACATATGATTTCATTCAATTGATGATTCAAAGCTCTCCTTTTCGTCACCCCAAGTGATGGTTGTAATTCTCAACTGAAGAATAATCATGAAATAGCCGGCAAGTGAAAGAACCCTTGTGCTAGTGTTCAAAGCTTCACCCTCAATGATCACATAATCGATGCATTAAAACATCACACATTTCTGTGAGGGGAAAATTGTACAGAATGAGAAATTTAGGGGGGTGGATCTTCAAAGCTTGTTGATAAGCTGCTGCTGCTAGGCGTAGTTGAGCAAGGAAAGAGGAATTGAAGCTGCGGCCCTTTTGGCAGTTGGGGCAGGGGAACTCTTTGCAGGCACGTTGAGGATCAGGGAATGAGATGATGATGATGATGATGATGATGCGTGGAGGAGGAGCTGCAACTAAATTCATCATGTAGGCGCGGTTGACAGAAGAATGTGGTGCCATTTGATTTTCATCTTCTAATTTAGCTCCAGCTTGTAGGGTGCAAATTACTGAGGAGTTAGGAGGTATTGTAGTTGGATCTCCTGCGAAAGCATCGTCTAATCTGCAGACTCTGGCAGCTTTGGGGCAAGACATAATAACCATCTCATCAACTGATCTTTCTTCTCCAGGAGGTTCAGTTCTCAAAGTATATATAGAGCTGGACCCAGAAAGGATCTCAAAAGGTATAAGCTAGCTGTTGGACTAGCAAAGATCAATTTCAAATACATACGTCATGAACTGATAAAAGACAGAGTCACTCTGTTGCATTGGAAACTTAACTTCGAGTCTGCAGAAAAATTCCAGTCTGGACAGAGTTTGAATCCCAAACTTCTAGCTGGATCGATATTCTTATGAAGCTCAAACTGTCGATTTACTGCCAAAAGCTGCTGAACCCAAAGTCAGCTTGGGAGACAAACAGTGAATACTCCACTGTTTCCAAAACCTAGTCTCAATCAATTTCCCGAGTTTAAACTAAAGCAGCTAGCTATTCTCAAGAGAAACCCAAACTAAAAAAGAGATTTCAAGAGACTGCAAATATTGGGTCAAGTTCTATTGATTCTCAAAACAAACTCAGTTATGGTTACACATGATAAAAATAACAAGGGAATTCCAAATGATCATCTAAAGAGTAGTGAGCAACAACCCTGGAGATATGAGAAAGAGAGACAACCAGAGGATACAAGTATCATCATGCAAAGAGAAGAAATGCAACTTGACATTCAAAACAAGTTCAGTTCATTCTCAGACCAAAATTGAAAAATCTCAGTTCCAGATTTTCCAAATGCGGAAATGGAACCAAGACTCAATTATTATTCCCCCACCCAATTCTGCTGCCCTCTGTTTGCTTGCTCTGCTTCTACGATTTCGATTGCAACATGATTCCAAATTTGTGGGTAGGTGTTCAAGTTCAAGTTCATAGAACCGGAATTCACCAGCACTGGTATCAACTATATAGACATTGTGAATTTCAAGTAGATTTGTTCACTGGCCTTCTCCAAATGTTGGGGAAAAAAAAATTCTTGGAATGAGACCATGCAATAACCCCAAGTTATGGAGCACATCAAATGGCCACTAGTAAAAGGGGGTTTAGGGTTTAGGGTTTAGGTAGCCAAGAATATATAAATTTGAAAAAAGAAAAATATTTGTTTCATAATCTTAAATATACTTTTAAAATATCCATACTTGAAGTTAAGTATGTTTTTTTTGGGTAAATTTCATTAGGGTAAGTCTCACCTAAACCCTTAACCTTGAACTAACAACAACAATTGTGGATGAAGGTGCATCATTAGAAGGACAAACAATTGAAGTGTGTGTGTGTGTGGTTATGAAGCACTTGTACAAGCTAAATCTCTTGATGATCTCGGGGATGCTAAACCAAATTTCTTAAATCAAATTGAAGAGAAATTTGAAAAACCAATTAGATCACTATGTTGAGTTGGTTGATATGGTACGTTTTGCATTTATATTTAGGGTTTAGGGTTTGGCAAAAGGCAAATGGCATGTTGACCAATTTGATCTCAATGGCTTCTCATTTTATGTATGTTTAGGAATGAAAAAAATTGAAATATTTTTATACAATTTTGTTATTCTAATTTTGATACCACATGTGTGCATTGTCCCACTAAATTTAAGCCTATGAAAGTCAACTAAATCAATTTTAAAGTGTGAAAAAAAAACTTTTTTATTAAATAAAATAATTTATCAATAAATAAATATTTAAATTAGGATGTATATAGTACTTTGGATGTATATAGCATTTAACAATGTGAAACTGAGTTTGGATATTGGACCTGTAAATATGAAAGGTATATTGTGATAAAGTAAAGGGCTAATAAAAGAAAATAATGCCATATCAAATTTTGCCATATTAAATAGTCAGATTTTATGATAAGTTCAAGTAGGTAGCCAAGAATATAGAAGGATTTTGGTTTTTTTTAAAAAAAATTCCTATCTAGTATATAGCCAAATCTGGCTAAATCATCTTATGGATGATTGTCACTTCAGCTACATCACAAATTTTTTTAAAAAAAAATACCCTAATTACAAATAAATGTGGCATGACCCTCCCCCCTAAAAACATAGTTTTCCATCACATTTTAGGCAAAACAAAGGGAATTTGTGGCAAAATATATTTCATTGTCAGAAAACTGTGTAACCTTATGGCAATATTGAATTTTAATTTTCCATTTTTTTGAAAGGACCAAAAAGGTGCACCAAAGATATTACTCTGAATTTTTTTTATAAAAAAAAAAACCAGAGATATGAACAAGTGGATCCCCTGCAAAAGTGAATTTAATTTAATTTAATTTAATTTGAGTTGCTTCAAGGACCCACAATTAAAAATAGGTCCTTGATATTTTTATTTTTTTTAAAAGCAAAAAATCAGGGAGGTGGACAAGTGGACAATTGGATGTCTTGGCCCCTAATATATGGAGAATTTTTTGCATGTGTGAAAAGGGTCATAGCCAATTGGAGGAATGTTGTATACAATATAATATGTATAGTCAGATGTGGCATAATCCACACACACTTGTTTCCAAGGCCAACAATGCACATTATAGATGTCAAATAGCTTTTCTTCTTTTTTTAAATTAATAATAATAATAATAATAATAATATTATTATTATTATTAATTTATTAATTTAAAAATTAAATTTATTGCCTTTAACTTTATGCTACAATTGACTAAGCTTGTAAAAAATAAAAAATACTAAAAAACATGGTTCTAAATACTCACTAAACATATCAAACCAATGTTTAAAATTGCATTACTCCAAGGTTGAAGCATAGCAAAGTGGGGGGGGGTATTTCGGTCTTCAAATCTCTCCCCTCTCTCTCTCTCATCAACCATAAAGCTTTCAAAATTCATGAAAAGGTCCAAAACCCCTCTCACCAAATCTTTACATTCAATACAAATACCAAACCTCAAACTCTTCATAGCACAATTTGAGAGAAAAAAACCCAAAGAGAAAAAAACTCAAGGAAATCGCTCCTAAAGTTTTCAAATGGAAATTGAAGTGAGCTTTGAAAACTCAATAAATCAATCCTCAAACTCTTCATAGCACAATTTGAGAGAAAAAAACCCAAAGAGAAAAACTCAAGGAAATCACTCCTAAAGTTTTCAAATGGAAATTGAAGTGAGCTTTTGAAAAACTCAATAAATCAATCCTCAAACTCTTCATAGCACAATTTGAGAGGAAAAAAAACCCAAAGAGAAAAAAAACTCAAGGAAATCACTCCTAAAGTTTTCAAATGGAAATTGAAGTGAGCTTTGCAAAAAACTCAATAAATCAATCAATCCTACCAAAAGAAAATGCATATATTTTCGCGATGTAGGAGGATTGTCTAGCTTCATTGAATTAGTTGTACTTCCCTTTATCCATGGATTATGGAATTTTTGGAATGATAGTTTTGAATTGGACAATTTGTTTTTTTTTGGATCTTCCTTGTAGTGTGCCTTTTGAGTTTGAAGCATCTTATAACCTCCTTGAGGGAAATTTATGTTTTTTTGTGTATTTTATGGAACACGTGAGATTTCTTTCCTCATGGATTGGTGCAAAACTCACTCACCCTTAGCCGGGGGAGCTGCACCCACCACCACCACAATTGGTGGAATCCATAGCTCCAATTGGCAACATATGCTCCAATAACTCAACAACTTGGCTTCGCATAAACAGCAATTCAACTTGATGCCGGTTTGATGCTTGCTTGTGGAATATTTAAATAAAATTTCAAAAATTCAATTTGACTCTCATTTTTATATTTGAAAAAATTTGAGTATTAATTAATTAATTAAAAATTATTAATGTGAATTTTTTTGAAGTTAACCCTCAATTGACATTTGATTTAAAACTGTTCCACTTCTGTACTCTGAAATTCTGATCTATAAAAGCTATTTACATGTGTAGACTCCTCCAACTTAAAAAATTGAAAAAAAAAAAAAAAAAA
>Ga0209611_10012864_pt1 | contig 11651 bp, 11 predicted proteins | sample S1TSphgellanicum_3_FD_187693 | JGI IMG/M metagenome (GOLD analysis project Ga0209611, IMG submission 187693) | Host-associated microbial communities from peat moss isolated from Minnesota, USA - S1T2_Fc - Sphagnum magellanicum MG (SPAdes) (version 2) | ecosystem: Host-associated > Plants > Peat...
TGCCTTTATGGATCAATATTGTGTTCGAAAGATGATTTTTTTTTCTTTAAGTTGTGTGACTTTCAAAACAAATGTGTTGGAAATAACATCTTCCAAGCTTTCATTGTTAAGGAGCCCTTCCTACACCTGCATAATCTCTACCAACACCTATTCTTTTTTCAACTCTAGTTTGTTGTCCTTTGATTTGTTACATGTTATTGTCATGAAAGAGAAATATAACATCTAGATGTTCATGTAGATAAAAAAGAGAAGTTATGAGCAAAAACGGGCAATCATATTTTTCATAGTTTGATATTGAATGAGAGTCTATGAAGGCAATTGGGAGTAAAAGAGTGGGGACATAATGAAACCCTAGCAATAGATCACCCCCAAAACAATCTTTAACATTTCCCATTCAATCCATAAAATAATTTTTGTACAACATTTTTTATGTTCATTATCAATGGACTTGAAATTAGATTGTAGATCAAGGAAGCCCCAAGCACTACATTGGCAATGGAAGAATTTGGTTGAAAAAAAGTCTTAATAAACGTATGATTTCAACTTCCATGAAAAGCTTTCTAATGAACTCTGGAACGTCCACAAAATCCATCATCGTATAGGAAGAAAACATAAAAAAAACAATGGGCAATAAAGAGCATGATGAATTATCGAAACAAAACGAGATAAGAATTGAAGTTAAACTTGAAAGATATTACAACTCAAGAAAGAAACGGAATGAAGATAAATGGCTTGTGAGATAGATGACTATATAAACATCAATTCAAAAGATATATGATTTCAGGTGAGAACAAAAAACTTAAGAAATGTAATATAAGCCTTTATTGCCTATGCCAATATCAAATCTATTTGGTTGTGATGTTAATCACATTATCTATAGATTCAATTAATGTCACATAACTATGTTGACTAAATTCCATTTGAACACGAACCCATATCGAATTTCAATGGTTTTATGATCATTATATAAAGCCCGATTATATGGAAATCTTATGTTAGTCATTATGTTCTATGTATCAACTCAATGTTTACATGTTACAATTTAAGTTCCTTGACATGTAAAGTGATTAAATCGATATCACATTATCATGTTGATTGGGTTCCATTGGAACCTGGTTCCCAATCCTCACCAATCAAAAAAAGAATACTAAACCTCAATAAGAATGGCTACATCCATAGGTGAAAAACCCCCGTCAATGTAGGACTTCAGCCCAAACGTATGTCACACTTGATCAACCAACTTCATGACAAATAGTTTGTGTTTCAAATTCTCTTGTTGGGCAATTATCAAACCTTTGAACATGATGTGGGTTGAATGCTAGTGAACAACTGGTTTCAAGTGAGTTTCTCATATTGATAACTATCTCCCAATGCACACATTTTCAGTTCTAACCTGTTGTTTGCAGGAAAAAGTTCATCTATCAAGATAGTTGCACATAACTAAATTACCCACAACTACATTTTGAAGGTCCCTATGACACCAACTGCAGTCAAAACCTTGTGAGAGTTGCTAGCAGAGTGTAAGATCATGACCGTGACCCATCATCACAAATAGCAGTGACAAGCTGCCATGACTACCCACACTGACTTCATCAGCTCCTGTCGGCTGGCATAGATAAGTATATACTAATCTACCATTTATAATAACCTACCCTAAGTTCTGGCAAAATGTTGTAGACAAAATCTGCATCCCGAGTTTTGGTCACTGATGAAAAAGTTTGTGTTTGGACTCAAGGTAGATAGTTGGTAGATAGTTGGTAGATACTTGGGAAGTGTTGATTGCTATCCAAAGGGCTCTAAAATCAACAGAAGAAGTGTCAATAAAAATGAAAGAATGCTGGCAATTGGCTAAAATGTGAAGTCACAGGGTTTTAGGGGGATTAAGGTGCAAACTGACCTGAGAGAAAGAGAGAGAGGTAACTTGTCATGTTGCCTGCTTGCACACATCTGATATGGGTTGGACACCATCTGCTAGATGCTCCATCAAAATGTTTAAAGAACCTTCGACACAGTTCTGGGTCACAGAGCTTTGTTAGAAAGAATCTTGTTCTCAGAGGCACAGACAGCTGAGGTCAATTTACTCAGAACTTTGCCACCACTAGGATTTCATTTTTAGTGCTGCCTATATTGTCATTGCTGCACAATTTCAACATGTAGAAAGAAGGTTGCAGACCATACCAAAAGTTGGAAGTTATTGATGCCAGTGATCAAATAGCATGGAATCAAATTGTATACTGTAAAAAGGCTTTTACATATTCCTCAGGATTTGGCATGTAGCTCATTGATCGATTCAGAAGTTTGTACTGATCTGTTTAAATGTCATAAATGCTCAAAAGAATCAGACACTGAAAATGCAAGCCCCTGGCTCACAACATACATAGGTGAGATAGGACAGTTGCACTTAAGATGCCACCTTAGTGGACCAAACCAGTGCAATCATATCCTTTAGAATCAAACTCCTAGACAATCCTAGATATTGAGTAACTGAACTGGGTTTCAATCCTAACTAAGAACCATCAATTGGGTGTGCCCTAGAGTGAAGCAATATTTGTTGAAGTTGTCAAAGGAGTTGCTGGGAAAATCATACCCATATCCTAATGATTTCTGGCACAGCAAGTGGCAAAAAATCACTGATGACTCCAAAGTTTTACAGTCCAGAACAACAAACACTACCAACAAGTTCACAAATGCCAGGATTCTATTTATGGGACACACCATAAAGGCAACACAAATGTGTCTGGTATCGCACACATCCACCAATAGACATTATTACTTGATCTTCTTGTCACCCTTTTTGCTTTTGACTTGAGAATATGCAAAAACTCCAGTTAATGCAATACCCGTTCCTGCACATTCAAGAAGGTTACCTTGAGCATTCCACTGGGGAGTCCTTAAAACAATGGCATCCAAATCATAAACAAGCAATCGGGTGGTGTGCTGTTGAGCACAAGAGAGAGCAGAGAAAAAGAAGGCCAAAGAAAAAAAAGGGGAAAATAGCCATACCAAGTGCATTGACTGTTGATACTGGTGTTCTGAAAAATAGCACAGAGGTCACAATAACAATGACTCGCTTCACACAGTTCCCCACTGAGTGTGTCACGGGTGTGACCTTGGCTAGAATCATGTATGACACCTATCCAAACCCACCAGGAAACTTCAGAATTGTATCATCTGCCCCACCACCTATACAAAGGTAACACCCAATTTGTTGACAGCAGACAATTTGGACAAATTATACAAAGACTGCATACAATGACATCAGTGCCACATAGTGGCCTCCCTTGGCTGGTGTACCTGCTGATATGAATGGAAGCAAATTCCTGCAAGAAGAGCTCTTGTGGCCACGACCTTCACATCTAAACCCTGGTGAAGCAGCACCACAAATTGCTGCACATTTAATAAAGAGTGCCCAAAATACAGCACACAAAAGCCCCATCTTGCTAAAAAAAATGAGCTCAAGTCATTACTTGGATTGCTTTCTTTTGATTTCCTTCACCACCAAATTGCACTGACACAAATGTAAAGAAGGAATCAATCAAATGTTCAAAGAACTTTTTAGCGAATTGCAGAGAAAAGAAGAGCACCCAAACTCACCACAAAGCTCCTCATCTAAAATAAAGCAGGCAGCAAACTCACCGCAGCCTGCAAATAACTAGGAGTAAAGCGGACCCCCTCCACAAGAAGCGTAGCTGGAGTGAGTAAAAAGAAAGACATGACTGTGATGATGGAGAAGAGGTTGATGTTGTCCAGAGATCCCTGTCACCACCAGCCCCCATGCCCACTTGAATCTCAAGTCTAGAGATTCACATTAACAACCCATTTTTCCAAGTACACAAAGGGCAGCACACTCTGAGGAAACCAAGCAAAATTCGAACTAAAATACCAAAGTTGTTTGGCAAACCCTAAACCCTAAACAAGCACTCATGGAGGGTGGGTGGGTCACCCTCTACTAACCCATCTATAAATGCTGAAAAATGCTCCCTTGAAAGCTAGTATATCCATCTCCCCCACAATACCACATACGGAAGGAAGTGTGCCCTTTAGTGTCCAACACCAATAAGATCATTCAACAAGTCGTATATACAGATCATATTGACATACCTCTTTCTTTACCATGAGCTTCTTGCTCAGGACATTACGTGACTGGAAGGTCACATTCGATGCCATTGCACTCAGGAATCCTGCCCTGTAAGAAGTACCCGAAAATCACCATATGGAAAGATACCATAGTGGAAGCAAATCTGAACTTGGAAGGAAACTCTAACAATCATCCAGGTCTTGAAAAGCACATGGATTACATACCAATTGAAGGAAGCTTCAGTCAGAGAGGCCAATGCGACACCTCCGACAATTGGTACCAGAGTTGCCACCACCAACGGATTTGGTACCTGCCTAGCACCAGCCCCAGCCCAAGAGTTCCATCATCAGCCATGTTCTTCCAGCATCTGCACAGTAACAACCCATTTGCAAAGACAAAGGGATGATGACTTCACCACTCTTGCTTACTTACTAACCAACCATGCCAAAAAACCACCTTCTCTCATCAGTGCCACCCAACCATCAGAATATGAGTTTTGCACGCAAATGCAAACTTACCTCACCCAGGAAAGCTGCTGAGAGAAGAACGGAGAAAAAGGGCTCCATGGCCTTGATAGTGTGGGTGAAGGAGACCGCCACTTTGCCCAAGCTCATGTTGGTGAACAAATTGCCCAATGTATGCACACATGCCAGTGGCAAAATTGCCAATAGCTGCAGCCAAGCAACAAAGCAATGTCCCACAAAAAACAAACACACACCCCACCCAACAATCAAGAATCTTCCATGCAAAACAATGAACCTTACCTTACTACTCAAAGATGAAATCAATCCATCAAACAATGAGGAACCCAAAACAGATGCATTTGGAGGATACTGTTGAAAGAATCTTTAGTGATTGTCAACAGAAGTGGATGGATGCTGTTGAAGAATCTTCTTTGGTAATTGCTGCAGAATTTACTGCATTCACTTTTTGCAGAATCTACCACATCCACTTCTTGCAGAACCTACTGTACTGACTTCTTGCAGAATACTCTACTGCATCCACTTCTTGTACCTGCAGAAGAATTTAATGCTGCTTGTTCTTTTGTTGTTCTGGTCTGCTGGGAAAAAGGCTTTTGTGTACATACCTGATTCCGGCTGATAGAAGAGGGCTTCTTGTGGAGTCCAGTAACCCACATGAGCAACACAATCACACCACCAACAGCAAATTGCAAGTTGGTGATGGTGATGGGAAATGGGAACACTTTCAGCACCTGAAAAAAAACCCCAAACCATTCCCAAAAGAACCCTTTCCCAAAATTATTCTTTTGGAAATGGGAAGAATTTAAGCACCTGGGAAAAAAGAAAACAAAAGAAAAACAAAGCCAACCCATTTCCCTAAAAGCCCTTCCTCAAAAACAAATTCTTCCTGAAAATGCAAGTTCTTCCTCTCATCTCAACTTACAAACAATCTCATCTATGCAATGCAAAGCATGAAAGGCGAGGCAGAAAACAAGCAAGCTGTGGAATGGACAGCTTGTTACGGTTCTTGTTCTTCTGCTGCTGGTGTCATGGTGGTGGGACATGCCTGCTTGTTGTAGATGTTGAAGTAGATGTTGAACAAGTACCAGAGTCCAAACAGAGAGCCCAGTCGCAGTGTTTTGCCCCATTCTGATGTACTAGAACCATCCACGTCCGCTTGCTGCTGCGTTGCTGCTGTCTCCACTCCTGTCCTTGAGTCTGCTGCTTCTCCTTCCCCTGCTGATTCTGCTCCTCCTCCTGCTGCTGTCGTCGCCCTGGCTTCCACCACATCCTCTTGTCTCGCTCTTCTGCTGCTGCTACTGCTCAGGAGATTGAATCCGATCACCTTCAAGTCGGAATCACGCGCCACAAACGAGGACCGGTGCTGCGATTGCTGCAGCACCGCTGCTGCTTCCCTGCTGCCGCCGATCCCTCTGGCCATGATCATCCTCACCCCTTGCGGCATCCCGCTGGGCTTGCAACAGGAAGCATTGCAAAGCATCCGACTCGGCGCCGCAGGCGCCGAGACAGCAGCCATCGCCTTCATGCTCGCCCAGCTCTGCATGCTGGGATGCAGATCTCGTAGTGCAACCTTGAGTAATCCTGAGCAATGCTGCGCGAATTTTGCGATTCCTGGAGATGAGTACTCTGTTCTCAGATGGACGCCGATTTGCTGCTCTTCTTCAAGGCGAGCGACAGACGCACGCACGCGCGGCGTCTTCGGGGAGATGCTTCTTCCTCCAGGGGTTCTTCTAGGGTTTAGGGTTTTGTGGGACTGCGTTAGGGTTTAGAGCGCGCGGGCCCGAAGAGAGCTTGGTGTGTTTCGTTTACTCGTCGCGTTAGTTTGGGTTTGTTTTGTTTTGGGTTTACGTGTTTTGTAGCGATTGCAGCTGCGCCGTCTTCGCAGTGAGTGAAGAAGAAGAGGTGGTCGTGGTCGTCGACATCATGGCTACCCTTCTCTCCACTCAGCTTCAGGCGCTGGCAGTAGGCCGCGAGCGCGGCGTCGTCGTCGGGGGGACAACAACAAAACCCAACACTCGTGTGTCCATCCTCTTCAACCCGGCGGAGGCGGCGGACATCGATCTGCAAACCATTTTCGCGCTTGCACAAGCAGGCAAATAGTCACGACACCATCGATCGCCCGCGTTTTTCTTTTTCTCATGGATTCATTCCGCGCTGCAAAACTGTTGAACGATCGTTCGCTCACATCCTAGCGCTCTTTTTTTTTTCCGGTTCACTGAATTTGTTGTCGTTGTTTTTTATTCAGGATTTCACGAGTTGATTGAACTCGATGGCCGCTTCGCTGCTTACTCCAAGACCTTGTTCAGTGTGGATAGCATTCAAATGGACAGGGAGCTGCAATCGCAAGAATTTAATGACAAACTCAACAACTCCATTTCCTTTTTCTTGCGATTGCTGTCCAGCTACATCATGCTCACACCTGCCCATCAAGCTCTGGAGTACTTAGTCAGGCGTTACAAGTAAGTACCCCACTAAATCCTGAACACATGTCTGTGTGTGTGGCTGTCTGTCTTAGTGAATCATTGCAAACTGCCTATCTGAAATTCTGTTTGGATGTATGGATTTCATGGCAATCGGTGCTGCTTTCTCTCTCTAAACCCTGAACCCTAAACCAAAACGTCTCTCTCTCTCTCTCTCTCTCTGTGTCTGAATCGTTGCAAAATGCCTGCCTGAACTTCTGTTTGGATGTTTGGATTTCATTGCAGTTTTTGTTGGTCTAACCCTCTAAGCCTTAAACCCTGAATATCTCACTCTGTCTCCCGCTGTCTCTGAATCATTGGCAAAAGGCCTGCCTGAACTTCTGTTTGGATGTTTGGATTTCATTGCAATTGTTGCTGTTGCCGCTCTCTCTCTTCTCTCAAAGCGGCATTCTCTCTCATTGGTTGGCTATCTGCGAATCACAGGCTTCTTCTTTTCTCTTGTCTATTGTTGGGATTTTGAACAGGATGCACATTTTTACAATTGTGCAAGAAGATTTCATGCAATCTGCAATCACAGCTTCTCCCCCCCCTGCCCCCTCTCTGTGTGTGTCTGTGTCTCATCTGTTTTGGATTTGAAACAGGGTTCACATTTACAATGTGGAGGAGATCATACTCTGTGTGCTTCCATATCACGAGACCACGTTGTTTGTTCGGATTGTTAAGATCCTTCATCTCAAGTAATATCCCTAAATCCTGACAGCTGATGGTCATATTGCAAGCTTTTGGGTTGCCTTATTAGACACTCACATTGCAAAGCTTTTTTGTCACCTTTTGTGATTGTGTAGTTTATGTCTGTGCAGTTGCTGCTGATAACACAATGCAGGTTTGTTTGCTTTTCCTGCTTCAAAGTCTTCATGAAGGGTCTGAAGCTTTCTCAGAAGTGATGGCAGAGTGGATGAGATTTTTTTGATGTTGTTGTTGTTGCAGTACTTTCTTTGCCTCCTCTCTCTCTCACTGTTTTTTTTTGGGTGTAATGTGGGGGTTTGTTTCTATCAGCAAGACAAAGTGGCAGTTTCTGAAAGGTGTGCAGCAAACAGGAGCAGCTCCACCACGTTCGGTGTTGGTGCAGCGGTGCATAAACGATGCAGCTGTGCTGAACGCTATCTGTGATGCGGTGGGTTTTTGAGTCTTTCCTCTTTCTAGTTTCTTTAGATGCACATGCTGTTTTTAGTTTTGCTTCTGGAGTTAGAAAGAGAACTCAAGAAAGCAAAAGTCAAAAACCCTAAAACCTAAACCTGAAAATGTTTAGGGATGTCAAAGAGATTGTATTCTTCCACAACTGACTGATGCTGGTCATGATAAAATTGCCCATTGTGAAATTGACTTCTTACAGGCTATCAAGGTCTCTCGTGCTGTATCAAAGTCCAGGACAATTGCGTCCTTCAGTGCCATTATTGTGATGGAGATGCTGGCAGCAGTTCCATCTGTGTCAACGGAAATTGTCAACCAAGTCCTGCCTTTTGTTCTTCATAGCACTGAAGCAGGTGTTACCGAGGAATATCAGGTCTGTGCTTGAGAGCTGCATTTTATTATGGCTAGTGATATGATGATGGTTCTGGTGCACAAAATGGATGACCACAGCAGGCATAAGTCCTGGCTGCCAGTGCCATTGTCTAGTCTTTTTAGCAGCTCTTCTGGACCAACTTTCTTCATCCAGTACTTCATGGAGGCTGCTTGATACATGTTTTTGTTGTTGTTTCTGAATCTCAGGTTGGAGCTCTGATGATTGTGGGAACATTGGCCAACAGAACTCAATTGGCACCATCTCTTCTAGAAACATTAGGCAATTTGTCAGCAAAATTTTTCCAAAAGGAATCCGAGCTAGAAAATTCTCCTCTACTGCAACTGGCACTGATGGTTATGATCCAGCTTATGCAGGTTGTGTAACTCCTCTCTTTTTTCACTCTGGTATTACAGAACCATTGATCTGCATGTATGTGTCACATTGGGTACTTAAGAGCAGTCTCTATTAGTTTTAGGGTTTAGGGAACAGTCCATTAACCCTTCAATAGGTTAATGGACTGTTGCAACAAATTGCTGTTGAAATCTAATATCTCTTCAATTGGGCTGGTGGGTGGGTATTCAGACTCAAGAATTTGAAAAATTCCCTCCAAAACCTTTCAAGTCCCTAGTAAGAATAAGGTGGGTGAAATGCTTATGCCTTTTGTCTATGATTTGCACTACATACTGTAATAGACACAGATGTGGTCTGCAGAGTGTCATTTAGATTGTGATCTCTGCAACTTTTGTGAGTGCTTTTGTGGGGGGTTAATGGCTTTGGGGGTTTTCCTCAGGTCTTGGCTTCTTTTCCAGGAGAAGAAATGGATGTAGGATTCTGGTGTTTTTTTTTGTTCCTTTTTTCTGTGAATTGAGAACTTGTTTTGTTTGTCTTCTACACTTTCTTAAAACATTCTAAATTGAGTGCGGTAAGTTGTGGTTTGTTTATGTGGCCAGAAATTTCTGTCTATTGCTGGCCAAGATGGTGGAAACTTTTGATGCAAGCAGATTTTTAGCCCTCTTGCTTACTGCCCTTGTTCAGCACTGGTCAGTTCTGATTCTTCACTTCAATAATTGGGTGTAGATGTAGTGAATAGTAGCACATTTTCTTTCAGTTTTTAAAGCTCAATACTTGAACTGGCACTACCCATGCACACCAGTGAATGAAGAACATCAGCTGAGAGACTTGCTTTGTGGTTGATCAACACAAGTAGTGTGTGTGCTTTATGTCTCCATAGTTTGCCCAAGAATGCTAACCACAGCAATTGCATCTAGTTGGGAGTCCTGGGAGATCGAGGGTCTTGACAAGTCATCCAGTTGGAAGATTGCTGACTTGGGTCTCTCTGGTTTTGTGTTGTACTACTGAGTCCACAGTACAGTTCATACACACTATGAGCAGATGCTGCTGAGTATGGTCAACATTGTGCCGATCCATCATCATGTTGCTCTACTGGTGACCAGTCTTTTGGAACTCTACATTGGCAATGGTGGTGGTGGACAGCTTGCAGAGGGTGACATGTTGGAGCCAAGTACGTCCTGCAGCATTGCCAATCGTGTATATATATATATATGCATATTGTTCTTTTGTCTTACATGGTGAACAGCCATTTGTCATCTGTCATATGGGATTGGGTCTGAAAAACTTCTTCAGGAGGTGACAAATGACTTCAGACTGACTACTAGGGGTCACAGGTTTTGCCATGCCTCGTACAAAAGCTTATGTCGATTGATGTGCACAGGAAGAGTGGTTAAGCAAATTTTGAAGGCAGTTGAGAGACAATTTCCAGCTGAGTTGGACACTGCAGTAACCTCATGGTTGGAGGTTGGTCAATCCTTTTTCTTCTAAGCTTAGTTATTTATGAAACCTTTGCAAGTATGAGCCCAGACTTTGGAAATGGCGATCTAGGCAAGATGATATTTGAAATCTGATTCATGCTTTGAGCTTTGGGTGTTGCATATCTGAAGATGACTTCTTTGCAAAGCCCTGACCACATATGATGTGTGGTATCTGCAGCATACCCAAGGAGAAGATGGGACTGGTGTTAAGGAGGGCCCCCGGATGCAAGCTTTACGTGACATCTTTTCTGGAAGTCTGCATATGCCACTTGCAGACTCCAATACCAGTCTATATTTATCAGTTGAACATCCTGAGGTAGAGTATATGGTTTTGATTCTGTTGTGCAATTTACCTTTGGTTGAGAATTATGCTTATTTCTGTGATCCACCTTGGAACAGTCTGGATGCTGAGCCATACATGCTGGTATTCCACCTGATTGACATATGGGGATTCTCTTTTTCATGGCATTCATCTGCAGATTGGGTATTGTTGTCATCTCTGAGGATCCACCACACACAGTCCTACCCTTCTGATGGAAACTGTTGTGATTGTGTGAGTTTCTTCATTGGTTGATTTCAGACTAAGAGGTTGTAGTGAAGAAGTCTATGTGACCATGGTCTTGTGAGGGAGAGGTGGGTTTTGTTGCTGCATGGTTTCCCTAAGCCTCTCTAAACCTCTACACTGCTGAATCTTGATGTCTGTCTTGATACTCACAGGCAAAAATTAGGGAGGCAGCAGTCCGTCAGCTCATGGAACTCGGGAGTACACTACCATCCAGCAATGAGGCGGCAGAGGTATTTTGGCTTGGGTGGGGGCAACTACTTAATTAGCTTGAAAAGTGCTGGAGGATCTTTGATCAGCAAGGATAGGAGTGTGGAAGAACATCTCACAAACAATTTTTCAGTGTCAAGATTGCTTCTTTTGGGTTGTGTTTCAAAGAAGTCTTTCTTATTTGGTTGACCTTCTATATCCTTCGGTACGCTAATGGTAATACCCAATTGTTCAAGGATAGCCAACATTGTGGCTGATCATCGTGTCTTGGTTTTTGGTGGCTGTTGTAGATGAAAATCATAATCTGTGACTCTTTGTTGCGGCGTGCCAATGATGATCAATTTTCAGTTGTACGGGCAGTTCTTTCTGGGGACTCCTTGGTGATGTTGGTGCCTGCTGAGAAGTGCTTCCACACATTGGCAACTGTTATCACCAGATGCAGGAATACAATAAAATCAGGTTTGTGTATCAGTACTGTTTTTATCTAGCAGAGATGTTTGCCAGGG
>Ga0209611_10012870_pt1 | contig 11647 bp, 9 predicted proteins | sample S1TSphgellanicum_3_FD_187693 | JGI IMG/M metagenome (GOLD analysis project Ga0209611, IMG submission 187693) | Host-associated microbial communities from peat moss isolated from Minnesota, USA - S1T2_Fc - Sphagnum magellanicum MG (SPAdes) (version 2) | ecosystem: Host-associated > Plants > Peat...
GTTAGTAGGTAGGTAGATGAAAGGGCAACTGAACTAACCACCATGGTTAGCTAGGGAACAACTGAAAACCAACAGAAAACTGTTTTATGAATGCTAACCATTCATCCATCCTTCATGGTGCACTGGCGGGGGCTGGTTCACTGTGACCGTTTCTAATGGATGGTGCATTGGTGGGTGTTAGGTGATATAAAGTCCGGTTGAAATTTTTGCCAAGAGGGCCCATTATAAAGCCTAATATTTACCTCTGCAAAAAAAAAGGGGGCTGAGCTGGGACATGTTTCTTGCACGGAAGGAAGGCACTTCTGTCTTGGGAATATGCGTGCGTTTTGCGCCTCTTTATTACACCCTAAAAGCATTTTTAACCGTAAAAGCTTACGGGAGCTTGGGTACCAAGAAAGCACAACTCCTTGGCCAACTTTGTATAATTTGTCAGATTCGGCATATCCACCTCAATCCAGGCTGTCCAAGTGAAAATAATTTCTTAAAAAACCCAGGTCTTTATGCAAGGGAAGGCTCGCACTTATTATCAGCATGTTACCCAGGTTTAAGCTATAACCAACTCCCATGTGGCCACAAGAAGGCCCCTAAACCGACTCCCACCTGGATACAAGAAGGCTTGAACATTGCGTCTCCCCTAAACCGATTCCCACCGGGGTACAAGAAGGCTTGAACATTGGGTCTCCCCTAGAACCAACTCCTGTGGGGGTACAAGAAAGCTCACACAATGTGTGTCTCCCCTATAACCAACTCCCGTGGGGGTACAAGAAAGCCCACACAATGTGTCTCCCCGTGGTAACAAAGTTCAAACTATGCTTGTGACAAAGTTCAAACTATGCTTCTGTCTCACACACACACGCACTCTAATAATGACGCACTGTGTGGAGGGTTCACCCCTCACTCTCATAATTTCCTTCCCCATCCACAGGCCTCACGTTACACAGAATACCTGTTGAACGGCCACAGTGAACTAACACGCACCCGTCCATGAATGAAGAAGGATGAATGGTAAGTGATCAGCAAAACAGTTTTCTGTTGGGTTCCAGTTCCCTTGCTAATAACCATGATGGCTAGCTCAGCTCAATTGCCTTCTCTTTTCCCAACCATTCTTGTGTAAGAAGTATGTCCCATATTGGGCTACTAGATAGGTAGGAAAAATAGGTAAATAGATGGTTTATAGTTTATACATAGGATATACCCTGCCTCTACTACCCACCTACTAACAACCTGCTTGGTAGATAGATAAGAAAAGGAGAGGCCTTATGTACAGGAGAAGGGCCTGAGTCCTTCCGTGATTAGGAGATCTGTGCCCTCAACCTTCCCTTGAAAATCACAGAAGGTCGTGTACTCAGGTCCTTTTCCTACGGAAAGCGTAGCTGGGATTTTTTCAGTATTTTGAAATAGGTAGTGACAAGCTGGCTGGTACCTTCCATCCCAGAAGATCCGGCTTGCTAAAAACAGGTTTCTTGGGGCATGTGCTTAAGGGAGCTGAAAATACAAAGGAAAAATCCAAGCAGTGCTCTTTTACAGATGTCACACTTATGAAATACGAAATGCTAAGGTATTTTGTGAAGTTCCATTCTCATGTTTGTCAACTGCACACTTAGTCAAATTGTCAAATCCTGTAATCCACATTGTTTTTTCCCAATTTTGCCAAGTTCACTTTTCCTGTTTGCCAACTTCACTTTTGCCAAATTGTGAAGTTTACATTGCCCCAAGTTCATTTTTCCTGTTTGCCAACTTTCACTTTTGCCAAATTGCAAGGTCGAAATTGCCCAATTCTCAAGTCAGCATTGTCCAGTGTGCATTGTCAAGTTGCCGATTGCACATTACTATTTTGCTATTTTGTCAAATTACCAAGCCCACTTCACCTTTTGGACTGCCCAAATGAGCTTCAAGTTGCCCAAGTCTGATATCCTAGCTCAACTCGGGCAATGGCCAAATGAACTTCAAGCAGCCCAAGTTTGATTTTCTTCCTCAACTTGGGCAAGGTGGACAATGAATTTTCATCTCTACTGCTCTATAGTGTGATGTGCAAATAGTTTTTTGTTTTCTATTGGATAAGCTAGCGTAAGACCCTTATGGTGTGAAAGCTTGGCATTTGTTTCTTTTGTTATCTTAATGGTGTTTTTGCTTTGCCCCCTTATGGTTAAGCATCAAGGCATAGGGAAATGTGAACCCAATTGAAGCATTTTCTAGCACGCAATTCAAAAAATTTACAAGAAAAATTATTTTTACATGCCCAAGCTTTGCTAACAAGTTCAAGTTCATAGCTTCCTTACCAACATGATCCTTCAACTCATAAACACCTTTTGCATAGTTTAGTTTTTGAACATGTAAGGGAATATTTTTGTGCAACTCATGTTTTGGCACCATTTTTTCATGCACTCCTATCCTCCAACACCACTTCAACTTTCACCACTTTACATCTAGAATCAGTTCACTTCTTCTTGCTTTTTCTAAAAGACTACAAACCAAATCAAGACTTTAAGCTTTCATTTGATTTCTTCAAGCTAGCATTCCAACACATGCCACATTTTACAAGTGGTCATCTTGGGATGGTTTTTTGAACATCTTTGAAATTGTTTTCACCTATAAAATTATATAAGTGATTTTCCACAATTTTTAAAATTTTTTTTTCATATCGCACAAGGTCACATTCCATGTCAAATTGCACATGTCCTTGTAGTGCCCGACCTCTTAGCCATGACCAAACCCTCAAGTGGAATTTGTCCCATTGCTATGGGGGAAATGTTGTATCAATTCATAAGTCGCATTTTATGTGTTCAATTTCGTGAAGCCTTGGCAACAAATTTTTCCGCACCAATTTGGAGTTACAACCAAAGGTGGATGTGAAATAGCAATCCATGGCATTGGGTGCATCTTGAATCTTCACCCCGATTAGATTGTTTTCCAATTGGACATGGTGAATGTTTTCAATTTAATGTTAAAAGGGGTCATATTTCAAAAACTTTGTTTTACAAGTGGGGACATCATACAATTCATCCCCTTTGTTTATGCATTTTATGTAATTAAATGTCCCTTGCTTTATAGTCATTATGATCTTTAGGGCAATGTCACAAGATTATCCCATCTATCATGGGTACCCATCAAGGTGATCCTTTAGGAAGGGCACTATTTATTTTAACCCATTTTAAAGCTCTATGTTTTATAGTTAATTGATTCATTTCTTATTTATATCTATCTATTATAGATGGCATTCACATCATAGGTCCCCTCTTCAATTGCATCATCTATTTATTAGCACTTTTAGACTAAACTTTATGAGATATGTTTTTTTATCCAGCCTCATAAATGTGTACCATGGTCACCCTTTGGTTTGTCGCTTGATTTCAACACCCCATCCCAGTTTAACACCCCATCATAAGGAATTAAAATTTTGGGCGTTCCATTGGGCATCTCATCATTCACATCATCCTTCATCATAAATGCCCTATTCAAGAATGTTCGACATGTGAACCTTTTCCTTATAATGAGTGATGTTTAAATAACCTTTGGAATTTTAATTCATTACTTTGTGTAACAACCATTATATCTCTTACAATGCACACCTCCTTTTTCTACTTTCATAGAATCCCATATTTTTTTTGACTATTCTTTCCTTCAAGTGTTTAGGTACTTTTTGGGTCCAAGATCCTTTGATAGTCTAAAAGGATTTCTATCTTGTAATCAAACCTCTTTCCCAATAACATTTAGTGACATTGGGCTCATATTGATAGCCACCATTGCCCCAATAACCTATTTAGGGAACTAAACTTTTATAGCTTCAATGATAGCTACTAGGTTTATGGTTAATCAATGTCCCTTCCTTCTTGAAACCTTAACACGAATTAACAACAACAATTGTTTTTTCTAGCAACAGTTCAAAGCAACATGTGATTTTCTATTGCCCCCAACTCACGCATATCTTTTTCCATTTGAACAACTTATTGAATAACAAATGTTTCAACTTCAAAATTCCATTTTGGAATGTCTACATCATCATACCCTTTTTAGCATGTTCTTCAATGAGATATTTGAAATCCATCATGCTCAAATTTTATCATGTTTAGGTTGAAAGGCAAGTGTTTGCTTATAGTTGAATTAGTCTTTTGAGCATTTTGATTATGTTTCCCATTTTTTTCTGCAATGTTACGAATACGACATGGACTATCACATCCCTCAATTGTAGGTATCGTTCAATGCATGTGCACACACCCCATTGACCGTATGGGTGGTCACCTCTTACATTGTGCTCATAGTAATAAGTGCATAAGAACTTGTGATGTAGTTCATGACGCTTTTGTTGCCATTTATGTGAGATGTTGACTTCCACATGGGACGAGAACAACTACATGTGTTTCCTTCAACCATGTTCAACTCCTTTCATTGATGAGTCGACAATGTGTTCACCAAAGATGTAATTTGCACCTTAGTTGATGTTATCATTGCCAAAACCAATGCGAGCAAATTTACCTCTTCAATCTTGCACAATTCAAGGATTTGTTGCTTTTAATGCGACTTAAGCCAAATAAAAGAAATATCATGATTAACATCGCATTGATCAATTCTTCCTTTTAATAATTGAAATATTTGGATGTTTACACAAGCATGTTGATATGTTTTTACATGATTGTGCGAATGCCATTTGGAGCTTGAAAGGGCCAAAGAACCTAAACCCTAAATGCCAAACTCTAAACCTTTGTTTTTATTACTTTTCTTCATCAAAAAAATTCAATCACATTGCAAAGGATGTAAGCATCCTCCATCTTAAGTCGGATGGTAGTCATAAGCCTAGCTAATTCCCAACTCCCACCCCTTTAGAACACACCTCCCATCACCATAGTTGACCTATTGTAGGTGGTCAATTTTTGACATGGCGAAATACAACTGAACTATTATGAGCAATTGATTTTTGACATTTTTCCTTTTTCTTATTCATTTGTATAGTTTCCAAATCTACGATGTGTTCATAAATAAAATTTTGCAAGGTTGTTTTGCAAGGTTGCATCATCTTGAACATGGGGAACTTTCCATCTTGTTTCCAATCCAATTACATGGAAGGTCCACCTTATAAGTTGTAGATTCACTCTTGTGTAGCATACAGACAAGAGTTATAGGATTCTGGTCAACAAATATAGTGTAGTACCTTGGCCTCTTTGACACATGTTTGTTGAATAATTAATTAATTTTGAGGATAATTATTTATCTAATTATTCCATTTTGAAAAATAATGTATTCCCAAATATTCCATCAGATTCTTTACTTTTCCTTCACTAGAAATATTTCTGATTTTTTTGTTTTTTTCTGGAAATTTTCAACATTTCTAAAAACAATATAATTGGTGTCAATTGGCCCAAGTACTAAATGCAGGAGCTCTAGGCTCTTATGGAATTGCATGGGTTTGTAAATTTACCCTGAAGACAAGTAAAGTGCAATCGTCTAATGATCTATAATCAAGAATTGTGGAACTTATAGGGCATATTTGGGTCAACCATTTTAGGTGGTTTATGGTAAAAGGAGTAAACATATTTATTTGACCTTTAATCATGAATGAAGATGAAGAGCATATTAAACATGTCTATCACTCAAATCTCTCTAAGATATGTACTCTATAAGTTCATTTGTGAATCACTAGATGGGAAGAGAAATGATATCAAATGCCATGGCCACTTTTCAGGCTTTATAAAGTGTGAAATTCATCACAATTGGGACTGGCATATTTTCCATTCATGAAATGTTGCAACATTCCCATGACGACAAATGAGTCCAATGATCAATACACACAATATCATAATAGTACCTTATTTGGTTCCACACTCAAGTGTCCAACAAGTCATTTAATTTTTCCAAATCCGACAAGTAGAAATGGTAATTTATGGGAACTTGACATCATTTATGCTGAAATAAAAATATTCACCAATCATGACTTATTATTGCATTCTTTCCATGTCCATGAAAAGATCTCATTAAAAAGAAATATTGCAATATATTGGCTCAGAATATTGATTCTCTAGAAATTTCCTGGCTATTGATGTTGTAGTTTCTGGACCTTGAGACAGTTGGGGTGTGTACACCACTTGAATGTAATGGTGGGCTAAGTTAAAACATTTGAGTCCTTTAAGAATATACTCCATAGATATAGGACACTCTTCCCATCATTGGGAAAGTGAGATAAATGGTCCTTCTTTTGGTACATATACTCTACTACCTAGGCAGCTTTGACACTAATTATATATATTTATTTAAAAATTCAATTCAATTTTTTAAAAACTAAAATCTTCTTCTTTTTTTTCCAGTAAAATATTGAATCTTCAGCAATATTTTGTTTGTCAAAATGAAAGTTTCAAAATTAATTGATTTTCAACCAATCTTTTGTCCGGTTATCTCTCTTTTTTTAACATAACTGCTGGGCAGGTCTTTTTTTAATTTATTTCCCATAACTTTAGGGGTCTTCAAAACTGATTAGTATATCAGTTTTCTTTTCTCTTCTCTTGTTCCCTTGGCAGGTGTTTTTCCTTTATTTATTTGTTTATTTTTGAATAGTATAATATTGCCCAATTGATTGTTGTAAGAAACTCAAAGGGTTGTGTCTATTTGTGAAGAAAATAGTTGTGACAAATTGTTTGAGTTGTTGCGTTCAAGATTCGTTTTTGAAGAGTTTCCTTACTTGAAGGATTACTAAAATGCTGGATGACATGCAAAGTGCAAAGAGCTTTTTAAAGAGAATTTGGAGCTTTTAACACATGCTTTGATAAATGAGGGGTGCATAGACCCTAACATTTTTGTGTAGGTTTTCAACCTTACAACCTCCTCCTACTCATCATACTAAATGGTGCATTCACACTTGGTGTTAAGTCAATGTTAAATGAAATTTTAGATGGCATCCTAGGTGGCACCCAATGTTAAACGAACGATACCTTAATGTTAATTGAATGTTAGTTTACCATAAAATTTTCATGATAACCAGGTTTAAGTCCTAAATCGCTAGCATGGTGTTAGGGGACTCAACACTAGAGTCACTAACATCAAGTGTGAATGCACCTTATGAGAGAGGGATTTGACACACTACTCATGCTCTTTGTTTGAGGTGCTTATGTACAAAGTCTTTTAGAAAATAAAAACCAGCACACTGCAAAGTATTTTTTGGATGAAAAACAATAGATATTATGCCAGTTTGGGGTCGGTAAAATGGCTTTGGGCTAGCCAATACGAGAGAATAGGGGTTGTTTTCTCACACAAAAATGCTACAGGTCACTTAAAATTTGCCATTTTAATGTAATATACGCCACAATATAATTGCTACAAAAGAACCCACTTTAAACTGTCGGTACTTCTGAGATACCCATATACTACTATACTCAAGACTTAGGTTCATGCTACTGGTGATGGGTTTAGGTCATAGGTTTCATGATTTTTCCTCTTAGGGCTCCCCATTGTGTGTTCCGTGCTTTTGGGTGTGGTCTTTTGTTTGGACTTTGATCCTTTCTTTTTTTACTTCTCTTGTTCCCTTGCCGGGTGTTATTTATTTATTTATTTAAGTGTTTCTCTCCCACTCCTAATTCATTTATTTATTTTTTATAAAAATGTTTGGGGGATTCTCTCTTTCTCAAAGAATGAACCAGTGGGTAAGGGTTGGGTATAAAGGACCCTTAACACTGGTTTTGAGCCAAGGAGTTCGGAAAAAAATAATTCAAAGAACCAGTCAAAAGAACCTAACTTAAGCCAACTGTATTTTTCAACAAACCTATTTTATTTTATTTTTTGAAAATTTTCAAAAACCTGAAACTAGAGTTTCTATTAGTCGAGGTTTTATCAAATTAATTATTTTTTAAAAAATACAAAGGAACTGGAGGTTGTAAAAAAAATAATTCAAAGAACAACCCATCACTGGAAATAACAGCATAACCTAATAATAAGTGGACATTGATTGACTCTTCAAGGGGTTTAGGGTTTGAAGGTGACTAAAAAGTCTCCTGGTGTCAGTGTCAGTGTCTTTAAGTGACTTAGAGACCTTTGGTGCACATGAAGGGTCACACACTAGGTAGCATAATGAGATGTGATTTTGAGCTCATATTCTTAATTGTCACATTTTAAAATAATAATAATAACTGGATGTTTTCAACTATAAAAATACCAAAAGGGTGTTTAATTATACTTGAAGAAGACCTGACACTAGTAGTCTTCATCCCTTAGGAAGAGTTACTTTCTTAACTCATCAAGATAGACTATCCTCCATAAGCAATAATAATATGTGGAGTTTTTGCATGGTGCTTGAAAGCACATGCTTTTTCCTTAACCTATGAAGTTAATGAACCGAAAAAAACCCAATTGCAAAAATATAGTCCTAACCCAAAAATAAAAGAACGGGAGTGTCACACTGTGGCCTTGCCATTTACATTAAAAAGGTATCTTAAGGCAAAAGAAGAAGTGTGAAAATTCAAATATTTCACCATGCCAAAATATAATCTTCAAAAACATCCTCTCAAAATCCTTCAGGGTATCATAACTCTGCAACTAATCTCAAGCTTCAACACAAGCCAAAATGTCATGTTTAAAAAATCCTCATATAAAAATAGACCTATTACTTAGGGGCCAAAATCCTTTAAGCTATGACATGACAGAAACTATTTTGACATGGTACTTGAAAGAACATGCTTTTCTTTTAACTAACAAAGTAAAAGAGTTTCACCAAGTAAAAGACAAAAAAAAACTCTCCACCAAAATCCAATAAAAGATTGATAGCCAGAATCATCATAGGGGAGATTAAAAAAAAAGGGAAGGCCAAAGAAAGGCCAAAAGATGAACAGCCCACAGGAACCGAAAAAATGGAGAGAGCTAGTCCCTCTCGTGATGGGAAGACAAAAGACAAAAGAAACCACAACCCGTTTCAACTTGCAAGGATATACCCCTAACCATTCCCCGGGTCCTCTCAACTGTGAGATTCTGTGTGATGGGCTTCCTGATAGGCATGCAACAAAGTGTTCCAGTGTTCAACAAGCATTGTGGTTGCTTCCATCTATGCTCTCCCCAATTTTACAATCACCTCTCATATCATCATCATTATTGTGGTATGGGGGTGGGGTAGATTTGTCTTCTAGAAACAACAAAAGCATGTAGTGTTTTGCCAATCAATAATGAGAAGAGCAGCCTGGGCAGGTGGATAGCTAAGATACCTAGTTGGTTACTGTACTATATGGGCCCCTCTTTATACTCTTACGATGAAGGCCCTTGATCTCTAAAATCACCTTGTCTTTGGACCTTAGTTTAACCCTTTAAACCTAGTTGGTTAGTGTATCCTAAGGGCCTTTTTTACACTCTTACAATGAAGCCCCTTGATCCCTATAATCTCCTTGTCTTTGGACCTTAGTTTAACTCTTTAAACCTAGTTGGTTAGTGTATCCTAAGGGCCTTCTTTACACTCTTACAATGAAGGCCCTTGATCCCTAAAATCATCTTGTCTTTGGACCTTAGTTTGACCCTTTAATGCCTGTTTGATCCCCAACATGAGTGCAGTTATAAACTCTAAAGAGTGATTGTAACTGAATATATGGTTTTTCATCAAACTAGGTATCACTGCAGAAGATTTTGTTGATCTTATTCTGATAAGGAGAGATTTAACAAAGAATATGAGCCATAAAACCGGGGGTGAAACTCCCACGAGGACCAATTTACTTACGAAAAACTAATTTGGTCCCCTGTTTTTATTTCTGTGTGAACTGTTTTCATCTTAACTTCTCATTTTGGCCATTATATGGGCAACTATATGGATAAATCCAATGACTTAAGGAAAAGGGGACTTGCCATTCATTTGCTCAAGTTCACTTTTACATTCAAGGCTACACAGACAAGTAAGAGAAGAAAGAAATGCTAATGGATGGCAAGTGTAGGAGAGGGGAGTTCCCCAATAAAAGGGCATGGTGGTCTGGAGTTCCCACCTCTTTTTTTCAAACAAAAACCAGCATGAGACAAAATTGAAGAAAAGAGGTGGGGGCATTTGGAGAGGACAGATTCCGCTTGGTAACACTCAACATGTATTCAATTAATTTCAAACATTGAAAATGTTTGAAAATAATTTTAAATGATTTGAATAGTTAAGAAAAACTTGAATTGAACCTGGTGGCCAACATGCTCAATGCATATTATCATTGTAGCGATCAAAAGAATCACATAAGAAAAGGTCATTGCCCTCCAGTTTCACGGAATAGTGCTTGACATTTAAGTGGATTTGAGCCAAGGTGATTCCAGATGGACAATTTTTCATTGTCTAACATTGGGGTCCCACCTTGAATCAATTACTTGTTTTTGGGTTGCTCCCTCAAATGGAAATGGGATCCATTATATTTGAAGAAATGCCACATAGTTGGGATTTGTTTGCTTCCCCTTGCCTTTCTTCTTTAGCCATAATCCATACACAATTGTTCTTCAATTGCTAAGAAACTTCTTGTTCACATTCTCAGGTGCTTCCTTCTTCCTATAATTGTCTACATCTTGATCAACCTGAGGTGCATTCACACCTGATGTTAAGTCAGTGTTAAGTGGAAATCTAGGTGGCATCTTAGGTGGCACCCAATGTTAAATGGGTGATGGTTTAATATTAAGTGAATGTTAACTTAACATAAAACCTTTGTGGTAAATAGGTTTAGGTCCTAAATGACTAGCCTGTGTTAGGCGACTTAACACCAAGTGTGAATGCACCTTTATAGTGTTTTAAAGGTGTGTTCACACTTGGTGTCAGGAACTCTAGTGTTGAGTCCCTTATCATCATACTAGTCATCTAAAACCTAAAACTTACTTATCATGAAGATTTTATGTTCAACTAACATTCACTTAACATTGAGCTATTGCCCATTTAACATCCGGTGTCACCTAGAATGCCACCTAGATTTACATTTAACATTGATTTAACATCAAGTGTGAATGCACCATAAGTTAGTCTTCAAGTAGCTCTAGAGAACCTCCGAACCTAGCTGTAGGTCCGGGTCCAGTTCCCATTGTTTTCGGACCCCATCTACACTAGTCATGACCAATTCATGCATGCCATTTTCAGGCCCACCAGGCCATCCACTACAACATGGGTCAACTCGTCAATTAATACAAGGAAAAAAAATAACACATTGAGTATGGTGGTGGGTTGATCATTTGGGAATAAGAGTCAACAACTTTCTTTGTTTCTTTTCCAATGTTTGTTTGTCATGAATTAATTGCTCGCCCATTTACAATGGGAAAAAGCATTCGACACTTTGATAATTGTGGTGAGAGCTAACACTCCCACCAGAAAGCATGCATGCTATTTGCAACAATGCAACAGAAGCCAGGTTTCAACTGTAGGGAGCCAATGTGAACGCCCCCCTTGTCGACTTGTTAGGTCAATGATCCAGCTATTTTATTGCTATATTCTAAAATTTTGATGTGCTAAAATCAAATGATTTCAAAATTTTCAGTAGCCAAAATTTGACAAGGTTTTACTTTTTTTTAAATCAGTTTTTTAATACATGGTTGGTTCAAGTAAGAAACCAAAAATATATAAAAACCATGTTTAAAAAATTTTAATTTCATGTTAAGCTTGTAATCAATATTTTTGGGCTAAACCTTCTTGTCTATCATTAATCACTTTGGCTACATCACAAAATTTGCCCACCAAAAAAAA
>Ga0209611_10012872_pt1 | contig 11647 bp, 7 predicted proteins | sample S1TSphgellanicum_3_FD_187693 | JGI IMG/M metagenome (GOLD analysis project Ga0209611, IMG submission 187693) | Host-associated microbial communities from peat moss isolated from Minnesota, USA - S1T2_Fc - Sphagnum magellanicum MG (SPAdes) (version 2) | ecosystem: Host-associated > Plants > Peat...
TTGCACCACACAAATGTCCCAACAAGAGGTGCAACAAAAGGATTTATAGGGTGGGTCAATGGAAATGTGTAAAATGTGTTTATTCTGCCAAACTTAATCCAATATCCATCTAAAACAATTGAGATTCATAATTGACAATTTTTTGTTTTTGCATTTTTTTTGCATTTTCATTTTTTTCCCCCATTTTTTTCCAACAAGAATTACCAAGTTAGGGAAATTCAAAACCAAAAAAATATGTTGGTTTAGGGTTTAGGGTCCAATTATTTAAACCAAAAATTTCACCAAATTATTTTTTTTTAAAAATTTGTAAAAGGAAAAAATGTTACATATATTTTCGCATCATAAAAAGAATAATTTGTGATTTTTTTCAAAATCAAGTGATTAATTGTTTATATTAGGGTATGATTCATCTTACTAAAAAAATATGGTCTTGATAATTAAATGGTTATATTGACTACTTAATTAGTATTTTTTCTTATGACTAATTTTTTCCAATTGAAAGGGGCAACAAAATTAAGAACGATTTTTTTTTTAAAAATTAAAATTAAAATATATAGTCAAAATTTTACAATAAAATATAGTAAATAACCATGATATTGAAATATTTAAACAAGTTTTTAACTACACAACTTGTCTATAACCAAATGTGATAATTGTTTTATGGATGATTACCATTTTAGCAACATTGCAAAAATAAATAAATAAAATTTACCTAATTATATTGGGGAAAATAAAAACTTATAATTTCACTAAAAAATGAAAATATTTAATTTATTGAAAATAAAATTGTAAAATACTTAATGAATGCATTTTCCAATTGACATTAAATTTACAAAGGTTTTAGGTCAATTTAAACAAAAAAAGAAGAAGATTTATTCATGACATGCAAATTCAAGTTAGTTTTTAAACCTCTTAAATCTATTTTTTGTAAATTTTAATTATTTTTTGAATAAATTATTGATTAACATATTTTATTACATGTCCAAAAATCCATTGTAGGATTATATCATTATAAAGAAATTAAATATAAAATTTTAAATTCAAAATATTTTTTAAAATATTAAAAATCCTTTGTTGATGTTGATGGTCATTTTTATGTTTGCAAAATGTTGGAAATTCACAAAAAAAAAAACCTTTGGTTACATTGTTAATATTTATTTTAAAATTTCAAAAACATTGGTTAAGGTTTATGATGATTTCAAAGATTGAGTTTAAATGTTTTCAAATATATTTGATGTTGGAATTATTAGAAGTAATTAAAAAATTTATTCATTAGGAGTAACAAAACAAAGAAATCAAAATTTTAATCTGAAAGTTTTGGCAAGTTTTTTATGTTTTAAATATTTTCTTGATTTTGCACTATTATTTTCCATTTTTTCTCAACAAGAATTATCAAATTAAGGAAATTCAATATTAGAAAAACATGTTGGTGGGGGGGAAGTGGGGTTAATGCAACTATTTAAACCCAAAATTTCACCAAATTAAATTGTGTTTCCTTTTACAAAATAAAAAAATGTAAAATGTCTTCTTACATCATTAAAAAAAAAATGTTGTGATTTTTTTTCAAAGTTGTGTAATTAATAATCGGTATTAATGTATGATTAATCTTATTAAAAATATATGGTCTTGATAATTAAATGGATATATTTTTACTATTTAATTTTATTTTTCTTATGACCAATTTCTACCAATTTAAAGGGGCGACAACATCAAAAAAATAAAATTGAAAGAAAATCTATTTGGGCCAAATTTAATATATATTATTTATTTATTACAATGAAATATAGTAGATAACCATAATATTGATAAATTTAATCATGTTTTCAACTACACAATTTTTTTATAATCAAATGTGGCAATCTTCTTATGGATGTTTATCATTTTAACAACATCATAAAAATAAAAATAAATAAATTAAAACCTAATCATATTGGGGAAAATAAGAACTTGAAATTCTTCAAAAAATGGACATATAACTTATAATATGTATATAACTTAATAAATGCACTTTTGAATTCACATTGAATTTACAAAGATTTTTGGTCAATTTAAACAAACAATATTTGTTGTTTTATTCGTGAAATGTTATTTTAAGTTTTTTTAACATTGTAAATTTAATTTTTATAAATTATAATAACTTTTTAAATGCATTATTGAATAAGCTTCAAGATCATCTTTTCATTTGTAGTGTTTGAACACATTTTGCAAAAGAAAATGTGTGTTAAAATTTGACAATTTCATATCAAACATGATAAAGTTAAACTTTTTCATCTTTTTTCATGCAGTGTTGAAGTGGTTTGGTGGTTAAGACCATAGTGTGTGTCCATGAAGTATTGGGTTTAATCCTTGATGGATGCATGTTATAATGTATCTTGTACAAATGTAATTTACAAACATATACATCATGGTGAATATGCAAACATGTACATTATGCTCAAATGGTGTCAAAAAAATTGTTCACCAAATTGGGATTAAAATAATAATAAATAAAATTTCACAAATGTGACTATCCAAAATGACTAAAAAACATTTCATGAAAAATGTTCTAATCGGCTAGTCCTTTTTTACCAAAACCATACAAGTTGCATATTAGTAAATTTTGTCATATTTCACTAAAAACTTAATGCATTTGGGTAGTTGAAAAAGACAAGATTTCTTCTTGTGTATGGAAAAGTGAAAATGAAAATGCATTTTAAAACAAGAAATAAACTTCTTGTAAACATGTATTGTAATTCACAAAAAAATTCCATAATGATGTTATGTGTGTAACATCACAACAAATTTGACAAAATAGATTTAAATGGTCACAAGCCTTATAATATCTTGTACACACCAAACACAACATGCCAATACGGATGTCCAAGCTTGCTCGTGTAAGGATTGTGGCTTCCTTAGTTGTCATAACTTTGAACAATCAATTTACAGGTGACATGTTATTTGGGTCGGTTATTATGGGTAATATTTAACATGACCTATAAATGAACTGAACCCACAAGCATTTGCAAAGTGATCATGAATCCATTATGCCACTAGGGGCACTAGTTTGGTCATTGGTGTTGAATTATAAGATCACACAAGGTGAGTAGCTTTGAAGAGCTTTTCGTAAAGACCTATTCAAATATGGAATTGAATGATATAGCCAAAGGGAAATAAAACTTCATGATGTGCCAAAGAAAATATGATTTTATTTCAAATTTGAATGAAAAATGGATAAGATTTTTTAAGAAAGGTTTATTCTAGAAAAGGAATATGGAACAAATAGTATATGGTTATATTAAAAATAATGTCACAAAAAGTTGATTAAAGTGTTGACAATGATTCTCAACATAAGAACATAAGAAAATTAGAATGATGGTTTGTGAAAAAGAAGGTGTAAAAACTAGCAATTAAGGACATCATACATTTCAATCTTGTTTTTATCAAATGCCATTTTCTGTGATTCATAATTTGAATACCATTTGTAAGAGAGCTAAGAAATCAAATCATTTTAGGTAATGGTGAGATGTCACACAAAGAAATCTTACATGTCAACTAAAAAAACAATTTATTTTACTAAAGGGACCAACACAACAATGTAAAAAGGTTTACTTCACATCAAATGTAACACATATTTATATTGAGTAAGCCACATTTGATAGAATCATTGTCCATAAAACATCTATGAAATGAAATTTACGGTTTTATTCTTCAATATATAAAACATGTATAATGTTTATCATAATTTAACATTATTGTAATATGTGCCATTATCATAATCAAGTTTCAAGGCCTCTTGCCATAGCAAAAGACATATTTTGTTTTATTGCAATAAGAATGGTTTGAAAATACATTTATCATTTCTTGAAGGATAACAATAAATAGTGTAACAATTTTAAAGGAAAACAATTACAACTCCCATTTGTAATTTAAAAAAAAATCCACTTAAAGTTTTATAGTGTGTATTAATTAGGGTGGAAACTTTGAATTATTTGGACATTAAAATTCAAATGATAATATCAATATAATAATGTTAGGAAAATGCATAGAATCCATTGTCAAAAGGGGGCATAAACATGCAATCATAGGAATAAAAAAGGTGTTAGGTCCTAGTGCAAACTATAAACAATCTTAAATGTGATTACATATTGCCACTTGAACAATGAAAATCATATTAATCTAGTTAGCAAGTGGTGATAAATGATGCCATTGCAATTTCCTTGCCATACATTTTTTTCACCTTCATCTCCCTTGTTAAATCCTTGTAGGCAATAAGTTAAACAGCTTGGTTTCGGACATTAATGTGGTCTCTCTTCCTCGTCATTGTGTCATATCCATCACAAACCATAAACCCTTATGTACCTTGCTTGCAATTTAGGAAGCTCATTTGGTTGGTCCTTCGCCAAAAACCCTTATGCATTTTATTTGCAATTTTGCAAGTTGATTAGGTTTTGGGTGATCCTTCAATTACAAGTAATATGTGATATGGTGTCTTGATATGTTTTTGATAATTTGTCAGGTTTGGTGATATATCTAAAGTGAAACCCTAGCCTTTTTAAATTTGTTTTGGCAACTTGCTAGATTTAATGTGTTACTTGTTAAAATTAAAAGCACACCAACTTTAATGCATTATTTACCCCAAACTTTAAGGCTTTAAGACTACTGTTAACGCAAAGACTTGTGCTCAAATATATGCTTATTCTAGGTTTGAATTGCAACTCATGAAACTAATGAATCTTATGAAACAAGGGATACCAATTGTTTTTATCAAAAAAAATTTGTTAAAAAATAAAAATCAAAAATTGAAATTGAAATGATTTTTGGGGGATTGAATAAATAGAAGTGAAAATATCACATTTTATATTTGGTTATAATTACTAGAAAAAAAAATAGAACAATGATTGTAATTTTTTCCTTTCATATTTAATTTGTAGTCAAATTTTGATAAAATTTTTTTTGTGGATGATGGCCATTTTTGCTACATCACAAAATTCATTAAAATAACATTGAAAGCTATCCTTGAAAATAAACATTACAACTTAAACACATGTTTTGGTTAGTTTTGAAGTTGTGTAGCTTTTAGTCCTTAATTTTCTTCCGAGACATCTCATATGCATCAATATTTTTAGGTCAATGCATCTATTGAGTTGGCCACACAAAATAAGAGGGCAATGTTTAACTTTTATTTTAAGAACATCAAATTTTACTCCCCTATTTGGAGCGTTGGGCAATTTTGGATTGAGAGCATATGACTTTTTAGAGCATCCCATTTGAGTATCTAGCTCGTGGTAGAAGTGTAGGTTTTCTTTCACACTTATGTTGCTATTCAAAAGCCACATGAAAACTTGTTTTGATTATGTAATGTAATTGGAAGGCATCTTGTAATTGTTTTGTGATAAGTTGTAGTAGATAGCCAAGATTGTTTTTAATTTTTTAATTTCTTTCATTTTCATATTTGCCAAATTTTTCTCGTTTTTTGAGATGATTAGCAAAATTGGGAGGGGAAAAAAAAAACAAGTTAATAACAAACAATTTTTTCAACATGGATGAATATTTGTCTTTTATGGCATGATGAGTGGTTAAAGACTTGGTAATTCAGTTGTGGTTCATCCACAACCAAGCCATAATGGATTTCAAATGGATGATGCGTTGTTAAGTATTAAATCACATAATCAAGGGAGTTAAAAGTTAGTAGACACCAAGCCCTCGGCACATAATTTAATTTAAATAGGATCAAATTGAAGGCTTAGTGTTATTTTATCTTGTAGTCAATTTTAAACCCTAAACCTTTTTAAAAATTACAAAAGAAGTTTGGCACTTCACATTGTTGTTTGTGTGCCTTGTTTTAAAAGAATAATGATAAAATTTTGCATTAATAAGCAATGAGAAACTAGGAAATTTTCAAAATGGACATCCTTATGCCCGTAATATTGAACTTTTTAATGTTAAAATGTAGGTTAAAACATAAAACATAAGGTTTAGACTTAGGTTTTTGTGACCTAGATTTGGGTTGACACCCTTTTATTACTAGCACAAGAATTGAATTGTGGAACTAGTTTTTTTTTGTTACATTTAAAATTGAAATGAAAATTGTGAAAAAACATTCTTAAACATAGGGTCAACATCTTTAAGTGAGAAGGTTGTTTTTTTGGTCGAAAAGTTGATAAGTAGGTTGAATGTTATAGTCAAATATTCATTGTAATGAGTTGTTGAACTTTGTATTTGTATAGATCCTTGTAATAATTTGTTGTAAAATTTTGTAGCTATACAATCTTTAACATTGAGGATTGTGTGTATTATGTACATTGAATCAAATTCAATTTTGATATGGGTTCAAATGTTTGAATTTGAAAAAATGTGTTAGAACCATAACAAAAAAAGTTTAGAAGTTGAGAGAATTGGGCTCAAACCCCCACCCAAAGAACCTCCAAATAAACTTTATAGGGTCAAAACTAGGATTGAAGGTTTTCCTAAAATGGAAGACCTACACAATGGTAGCTTCATTTTTTATGGTCATACATCATACTCGTTGTCTCCACTTTGCAATCTTTTGAGTGACTCAACACTTAAATGATATAAGGCAATGCTATGTTAACTTAACATCCATAGAAATTGAGAATGTGAAGGCCAAAAGGTTATGCATACTTGTGAAAATCACCACTCGCCTTGAGAAATGAATGGATCTTGGACAACATTGGTGCTACTTAGTACTTACATGATTCCTAGTCCCTACCAATCTTTCTCTTTGGGTGTGAACATTATTACCCATCATCAGACGACTTCGAAATAAATGGGTGAACATTTGGAAGTTCTATGTCTCAAATTCAATGATTTTTTGAAAAACAATTCTGAAATAGTTGCCCTAGATTTCTATATATTCTTCAAATAGGTAGCAATTTTTCTAAAGGATGTTTTTTTTTTTTTTTTTTTTTTTTTTTCCTTTCACATTTATAATAGCCAAATTTGGCTAAATTGGCTTATGGATGATCAGCACCTTGTTTGCATCACAAAATTGGAAAAAAAAAACATTTGTTTCCTAATTCCTACCAGTATTGTGCAAGTATTTGATTTTGTTAATAGCCCGTGGTGCCAGCTTTTAATGTTTTAAAACAAAATAACTACCGGGCAAGTGTTTTTTGAAAATATCAAAATCAAAGAACCATCAGTTCTCATTATTTCGAAAACTCAAAAATACTATTTCCATCAAAGAATTGGTATAAAAGAACTCTGGTTTTCTGGTTGGTTCTTTCATAATTTTTGGTTTAAAAGAGAATGACAGTTATATACAAGAAGCTGGTTCTCTAGTTTTCTGAGAATAATAGTTATGAAATTAAAGAACCGCCCTGATAACCGCCGGCGATTTGGTGCAATTTCTTACCCCTACAACACCCGTTTGTACATTGTATTGCAGGAATCACAGAATGTGCCAAATGAGAAGAGGAAACCTAAGGGAGCTCTGCTTGCTTCTGCTGTGACAACAGGAATCATTTCACCACTTACCCAAGTGCGAATTTCAACTATGGCAATTCCAAGCTGATGAAAAGAAGCTAATGTCATGAATTCATGAAATCTAGGGACAACTATATTCCCCAGGAAGGTAATGCAAAGAATTCATGAAGCCCAGTTTCAGTCTTCCCCCAGAAGAAATGCTCCAGTAGTACTCCTCACAGAAGAGAAGGTAGTTTTTAAATTGAGAGGATGCTAAACCAGCAATGGGTTCTTTTCTTATTGCAGACTGTACAAACTTTTTTGACTCCTCAATTGCCCCAATGCCTGACCAAGATGTATTATGAGGTTCAAACACACCTTGGTGCTGCCTAGACATAAATTTTGTGTCTTATTATACATGCTTTGGTCGTGTAATGGATAGTAAGAGGCATATTATGTGCCTCTTACTGTCTATTAGATGCCCAAGCATGCTTAAAAAGACTCAAATTTTGTGTCTGGGCATCATCTATCTTTTTCTCAAAAGGATGGATCCGGCCAGGGGCAGACAAGAAAAAAGAAGAAGCAGATGATACTTTTGTGCTGCTGTCTGCCATAAGAACCCATTGCTCCTCTATATTTTGGATGCACACAAAGTCCAAATCTGATGAAATTTAGGTCGTTTCTTCCATGAAAACTCCATTATATAGACCAGTATCATATTTTTCAGGTCGAAATTTGGCAAAAAATTGTCAGTAAGAAAATCATGAGCTGAACTGACCCGCCCTGTCTGCAAGGAAGAAGGTGCTAGAAGCTCAGTCAAGGAAGTAAAGTACGGACTGTGGAGGGGAGATTGAACTAGGTTTAACTTAGAAGGGGAAAAAAATTGTCTCCATGGTTATTTGAGTTGAGCAACTCAAACCCAGAATTTGATCTAAAAGATCCTTCAAATGCATGAAAGAGTGAAGGGATGGACATCCAAGCCACATGTTTGGCACTGATGTGTGCAGAAAAGGCAAACAATACCAACCAACCCAAAGAGTAGCTAGTCTCTCCTCGTTTCAATGCAAGTGGAGGGGTCTGGAATTGGGAGTAGTGTGCTTGGGACGTTGGGAAACCGATTCTATAGCAAATGGAAATGGAAGCCAATGAGAGGACAAAATGGATACTGTACCCCAAACTCCAAACTAGGATCAAATCTTTGTTTTTAGATCCATAAATAGTTTGATTGGACTCTTAAAACCTTTACATTGGAATCAGCATTTCTTAATTTTGAGAATTTCAACTTTGTGACTCTCCACATTTTACATACTTGTGTGTTCTTAGGAGGTGCCTGTCCTGTGGCTTGGGTCAGAAGCAACCTAAGAAAATTTGAGGTTTTTTTTCACCATGGTGCCAGTGTAGGTGCTGGTTCACTCAAGCACCCCATATCAGCCTCTTATTCTACTTTGAAGTTATTAGATGTTGGCAAATCTCTAGTCCCTACCTCCATGTTAAAAGATTGGTGAGGTAAAAAGTGCACACTATGCACAATCCACAAGAAGTGGGGATCTTCCATTTGGGTGGAGGGTGGAGGGAGACTCAAGTGACCAAAGTTTCAAGACTATTATTAATAAGGTAAGCATGCATATGACTCCACACTTATTCAATCATCCTCCTTTGTCTCTGGTTTGCAGAGAAAAAAATGTATAGTTCCTCTGGGTGCATCCATAGCTTTTTAAATTGTTCAAATCAGTTGAAAAATGAAGAAGACATGGAATCCCAAAGTCAAACTTTCAAAAAATTCAAAGTACACATGATGACATATGAATAAACATTTGACCAACTATAATCAAACAATCAAATGTTCAAATGTTCACAATTGGATGTTATCTATACCTCATCCCCAAAATGAATGAAGGTGAGAATGAAATGCCTATATTATTTATAAATGTTCAATGCCGTCCAATGGTGAAGATATTTTTAAAAATGGGGTTTCCTATCAAGGGTGATGGTGACCCCAACATGTTCTACAAAAATGGAACCACCACCAATGCATGTGCAAAATATTATGTTTCATGAAACCCCAAAGCCTAAATGGCTTCATCTTTTTAGTGGTCATCATGTTCTCTTCTTGAACTAGCCTAGTGCTCCTTTTCTTGGTCTTTACCATCTTGTGGTCATGTTTAACCTAGTGCTCCTTTTCCTAGACCTCATCATCTCGTGTTTGTGTTTGATTTTGGTGCATCTCTTCATGTTCCTCATCATCCTATTGCTCCTATTCAATTTAACATTCTTTTTCTTGGTCTTTATTGTTTTGTTATTCATGCTCAACTTGGTGTTCCTTTTTCTAGTCTTCATCATCATGTTGTTTGTGTTTGGCCTTGGTTCTCATTGTCTTATTACTTATTTTTAGCCCTCATCATCCTATTGTTGTGTTTAGCCCTAATGTTCATTTTTCCAATCTTCTCTTGTCTTGTTGCTCATGTTTGGCCTTGATCTTCGCTTTCATAGTCCTCATCCTCCTACTACTTGTGTTCATGATCTTGATACTCATCTTTTTCCTCCCATACCTTCCTCATCCCCTTGTTCCCTCATTTAATTATTAGAGGGATGCAAAACCTTGCTACTCCATGCCTTATGGTTACCATTTTGGTTTTTTCCTTTTGTTTATTTTGTTTTTACACAATTGTTGAGTAGCATAGGTAAACACATTTTGTACCTTAATGGGTGGGCTTTGAATCTTACCTAAAATTGAGATGAAAATGATCACATGCCTCCCTAATAGCCATTGTGAACCAAGTTCACATAAATGTCCTTCTTGCATGTTTTTTGATTAATTTCTAAGTTGTTTGCTCGACCATAATTAAAGAATATTTTGTTCTTATAACCTACTTTTATTGTCTTTCCTTTCCTTTCACTTAAATTAGATCCAATTTTTTCTAACATTGCTTTTTTCATGACCTTTTATTGTATGATACCTAAATATTCATTAAAAGTCACAACATGTGATTGTGAGTAATTTGTTAATGACTCAAGGTTTCTTGGTGTGTTTTGTAGTCAAATGGGGTAGCATCATCAAGTTATACGAATTTTTTTTGCTTGGGTTAGATTTGGAAAATTTTGAAATTATGGTTACAACTATGAACATGGATCTTCTAGGTTGACTACATGCTCATTGAGTTATTTAGGCACATCTTTTGTCACATGAAAGCGTTGAAACATATCCACATGTAGTATTGATGTTTAGGTCTTGATTTGTCATTATTTTCATCTCTAATAGTTGTTTAGTGGATTGTTCTTGTTATATTAAGTAGTTTTGTAAATAGTAAATTACTCTTCACATTGTTGGTTGTGATAAACTTTGTCATCTAGTATGTATTTTTTTTCATCTTCCTTGTTATTTGTTCATGCGTAAATTTTTGAAGGTTATCTTGTCATCCATGGCCTAAGGGTTAAGAGGTCATGTATTATTGTAGCCCTAAAACTTAACTTGATATTTTGTTTGGTTAATGTTTCTTTTAAAGTCTTGTCTACCCATCCAATGAAAATAACCTTATTTAGTTCATTATTTTTTTCTTCCTACCATAGCCCCATCCCTTTATTTTTTATAGGAATGCAAAATCACAAACCTTAAGCCATGAGCCCCAATTGTAGATGAAATCTTTGTATGAAAATTGGGAAGGGAATGAATGTGTAACTTGGATGAATGATGGATGTACATTCTATTATTAGAGTATCATCATTGGGTTCAATTATGTACATTTATGTAATACATATATGAAATGAAAACCAAATAAAAATTCCATTGGGCAAACTACAATAATCAAACATTAAATCTTGTTGAACTTCTTCATAAGATAAGTAAGTATGTCTAGGCTATTGATACTACCTAGTATTTATCAAATTAAACAACTGCATAGCAAATGCAAGTGCCAAAATCATTACTACAACAAAAAGACAAAAAAGACACCCAAAAAATAAAATGATCACAATTGAAAAAACTGCTGAAATTTAGACAATTTATTTAAATTCAATCTTAAAAACCATTTAAAACAAAATGCCTACAAATTGTCCAATTGTCGTAGTTGAAGATTTTAATATAGACATGTTAACAAAAACATCCCAATCAACAACCATTAATGATACAAGTGAATCATGTATGGACTAATGCATTAACACAACAATGTTGTTTTGGTGATAAATCATAATCTCATATATTTTATACTTGGGCTTCACACTATTATACATTACCAATGATGATCAA
>Ga0209611_10012875_pt1 | contig 11642 bp, 11 predicted proteins | sample S1TSphgellanicum_3_FD_187693 | JGI IMG/M metagenome (GOLD analysis project Ga0209611, IMG submission 187693) | Host-associated microbial communities from peat moss isolated from Minnesota, USA - S1T2_Fc - Sphagnum magellanicum MG (SPAdes) (version 2) | ecosystem: Host-associated > Plants > Peat...
AAAAAAAAAAAAAAAAACTTACATGAGGAATCAAAAAATTTAACACATCAAGAAAAAATAATTATTCAACATTTGAATGCACTTGAATAGGCACTAGCAATATTGGACAAAAATCTATGATCATAATTAATAGTGGCCCAAAGGAAACAAACCATAGTGTAGAAATGAAGGTACATTCATACCTTCTCTTAACAAGTGAACCCCATCTCCAAGGCCTAATAGTGGCTTAACCCATTAAATATTAAACTTCAACTCAAAGATCCTTAATTTGTATTATGAAATGTGCCCAATAAGGACTAGAGATCATCTTGCCTAGTTTTTTTGCCTCTCAAATTTGGGGTGGACTTGATAATGTGAGCCAAAATTTCCTCACATGCGACAATCTAGTGGTATATAATTTGTATCTAGCACATTCCATAACATAATGGTTGTCATGATTTGCACATTGGGCATGTGAATTTTGAAATTTTGGTTATTTTTTTGCACTACTACAAAATGTGGGCGCAGTTCACTAGTCCCTAATTAGTAGACCAATGAATTCACTCAAAATCCAATGAAATCCTTTGGCGTACATGGACACCTTTTGTTGTAGTGTCGAGAGTTACAAGGAATCAAGCCTTGGACCGCCAACATTCTTGTTTGTAAATAGTTTGGTTGACCTAATGACTCATATAGGAGGGTATGGTTCCCCTATTCATCATGGTGTTGGAAGTTCCCCTACCCCTTCAATTGTTGGAGGTGAAGGCAAAAGTATTGATTAGTTGGAGACATAGGTTGCTACTAATACATGTGATTTGGGTACTAGTATGCTTGAGGACCATGGAATTGACCATCAGCTCCAATTGTAGGTCAAACCATCCTAGGAGGGTACATGGATTGTAAGGTTGTTTGGAAGGATGACCAAACTTAGTAGATTGTAGGAAGATTGAACCATTGTCATTGTAAACACCATGCATCGTCACAAACTAGGAAAAACCACAAAACTAGTAAAATCATATCTAGTGAATGACATAAACCAAAAGTACATGGGAATTGATGACCATCTATAGTCAACAACAACCATCACCATCACTCCAAAGCCAAATCTAAACAATTAGAAATAAAGCTTTTGTTTACAAGCTAAAGAGGGTTAGTGGACTACAAACAACAAAGGGTTTTTAGAATATATGTAACATACATGAGATTGAAGTTCCACAACATCAATGCCTACATATTGAAAATAGTCATCCCATTTACATGTGGTTGAGGACTGAACCACAAAAATCACGACATTGGGATGTAATCAAAAAAAAAATCTACAATGTGAGATAAAGACAAATATAGAGTCATCATCATCCCATATACTTGTGTAAAAAAAAGTCCAATACAAGAGCATAAATTAGGCTATTGTTGCTTTTGGCTCATGAGAGTGAGAGATTTTCATTTGGAAACATTGTTATTAGTTTGGGAAATTTTCATGGGTCTAAACATTACAAAACCACCTTGGTACACCCCTACTCATCAACATTAGGACATTACAAAACCACCTTAGTGCACCCCTCCCAACTCATCCAAGACTTTCCAGCACTACCACTTGCATAGTGATGGGCATCATGGGAGATCTCAATGTGACAAACAAAATAAAACAAAACCTTCATCGATAGAAAGATGTCAACTTCATTTTCAAAATCCATTCCTCATACAAATAAGAGGCTAATTGCACGATGTCTCTCTCCCTTATGGCAGGTTCAAGCTAGCAACAATTAAAATAAGAATTGTTCCATGAAGTTAAGAGATGAGCTCATAGTTTATATCAACACCACATGAACATTTGTCAATCATAATAACACTTGGCGAATATTCCTAAAGGTGACAACTGCATTGTTCCATAGTCTCTCTCTAATAGGCAGAGCCAACAAAGAAATCCACAATTATGTTTAAGTGGTGGGACTAACCTATCTTTGCGTTCTTCCAAGGTAACCACAATTCAAAGTCCTTTGATTTTGTTCCCTTAGACTACACTGAAATTAACAAAATTGATGAGTATGCAACTACAATGTTGGCATAAATCTATAAGATCTTATTGGCAACTCTAGATTCATGGAGATTGTCAAAATTGATTTGTTGCAAAGAACAAAACTCTTGAAGGGTTCAGGTATAGAAAGTTTTCAATTGTCTCCAGCTGATAAAATAGACTTCATTCAAAGGAAATTTGAGAAACATCCAGAAGTAAGTCTGTGCCCTTCCAAAATTGATTTTTTTTGTGGACCACAATAACCAATCAGTAGATGGTTGGATCATCAATCAACAACAAACTTGCCCATCCCATGTGGAATGACAAAACATGTTCCTTCCTGGACTTGTTTCATTGGAATCTGGATGTTTTGCAGTCCCGATCTCTAGTGCCTTTGTAAACCCTAGTTGCAAACTCACTCTTTGGTTGTTGAACCTTATTTGGCATGACCCAAAATATGCAAGTAGAAAGAATAACTTCACATGCTCTTAAAACATTCATATTTCAACATCTTATATCCGTGAATGTCCCTCCTAGAAAAGAGCAGAGAGGGATTTTATACCAACTCCTGACTTGGGAAATTTGGGAACCAATAAACAATTTGATCGATTTTATAAGAACTTTCAGACATTATCAATTCTGTACAAAAGCACTAGATGAATAAATGTTAAAACATCTTAAGATCTGCATAGTATCTCCCCAACTCTCCTCAATCTTGAAGCCTAGGAGCTCAAGTGCGGGAGGGTCAAAGAGTTTCCCCCAATCAAAACCTGTATTCTCTAGCTGAAGCAAATAACCTAGAGAAGGATTGTTAGTGTCAACAACCTCTACTAGATTATTGCCCACCTCTACAAAAGCAATCTGGCCCACTTGGATTCTTGGCACCAACATGAGGTCATAATTCAAGGGTTTCGTGTCAAGATGTGTGGGATTAGTGGGTTTTATTGAAGTAGGTGGTGGTAAAAACTTATGTTTACCACTACTACTGTTTCCATATCCATTCTTGGGTGGGCTGCCTATTGCATCATTAATTATGCTTCCTTCGCCACTATTGGAAGAGTTCCCTTTGTTTTCCAATGAAGAATATCTTCATTCTTCACCTCAGAACCAGTGATGAAACTGGCCCCATTATGCTGGATGCTTTGCAGCCCCAACATCTTGGCATCCGCATATGTGCATCATCAAGGAGCCATACAATGATGTTTGGAAAACAGAGTTATCCATCCAATGACAAGATCTGCTAATGCTCTCAACCTTTACCACACTCTGATACTGAGTCAAATCCCACAAATAATCAAGCATGTCTTTTGCACAAAAGGACATGGGGATGTTGTTGCAGTTGTCTATTCATAATCACAACTGCACATGATGCTTAAGTGGTTTGACATTTCACACCTCAACTAGTATATGACTTGGAATTGAAGAAGCAAGCTTTGTGCTGCCAAGAAAGACAATACTATATATAATTACCAGTGTAGATGAAGAATGGGTGGGTTGTTGGTGTGAAAGTTGTGGCTGCAGCATGAGAGCAAACTCCTTTGATAGAACACCTGTTAGTATACTTACTAATGCAACTTGGCACAATGGCTGGATCATTCATGGAGTCATTTCGCAGAAAGGATGGTGTCGATTTCTGACCACATATAACCTGCAATTCTCAACAATTCAAAATGCTATGCATTTGTAGAGACACCCAAATGTGCTAATCAAAAGCATCCATGGAAATAAGGAGTCTTCCAACATATATAACTTACAAGTTTTTCCTCAACATCTTTGTATATCTTTTTTTTCCGATTCATTTGATAAATTCCCCTATAAAAAAAAACAAGGAACAAGGAGACTTTAATAAATCTTGAGATAACCTCCATCCAACTCTGCAGGAAGAAATACTATGTATCAAGTGGGGTGAATATGGGTCTAGTCAGGCCAGACATTGACATATTGGAAACACTTCACAAAAACACTTCAAAGGTATAACCATTTATGTCAGGTCCAGACAAACCAAAATAGACAAATAAGAATGAGTGTGGTCATAAACTTGTGAATATTACTCACAAGGTTTCTAAGTGTTGGGTTTGAACTTCATACATGAGCTCCCCAACACATGTACATTCGACTCTTGTTATTTGGCCACCATCTATTGTCACAGAGGATCACATGTCACCACTATTTTTCATTACTCATCATCCTCGCAAGCTTCCACAAATGGTTCTTCATAGACAAAATCACAGTGCAAATGGGTTTTGTTTGATTGTCAAGAAACTGAAATTGGATAGTAATCAATTCACTTGGAAAGGAACTGACACAAACTTTTGAGCAAAGATAGTTCAACCTTTGTTATATTCACTGGAGGGAAGGAAGCTGGTGTCAGACAAAACTCAAGACAAAACCAACAATTGATGGTGGTGGAATATATACTTGAATCATAAACTCCAGTGTCTGTTAGAGTTGTAGCCCTCCATTTCAAGAAATTGTCCTTCCTCAGCATCTAGCTTTGGGAGCTTGCTTTCTGCATCTTTCTGTGAATTCAACACAGGACAGAGGAGTTGAGGACATAAAAGTTGACAATAAAAAAAGGTTGCAAGTTCTTCTGAATTGTTGTTCCCCACTTTACCCTAGGTAATGGATGTACCATTCTGTTCTTCATGAGTATGATAACAAAGAAATGCAAAGGAGTTTGCTGCCCTTGATGTAGGACGTGGCACAACATATCTTGACTAATAAGGACAATCTTGAGCACGATGCCTACATGCAGAAAGGATTCATGGGTAAATAGAGAGGATCCATGGGTAAATTTTTTTTGTTGAGTGCAAATATGAGACCATCTAGATGCATGCAAGCCAAAATAGGAAAACAGAAAGAAATGGATTGACCTTTAGGAGTATGATTCTTCTGAGCTCTACCACATCTGTAATGGTTAGCTCCTTTCGAAGTAAAAACCTCAAAGGTTCTGTCCATGATTGACTCTGCACCACAAGCATCACACCACAGGCAGGCTCAGAGACTTCAACCAGTGATGATGACTATGATCCCATTCAAAGAGTGATATTGTGAAGGACCTAGCTCCATAACTTCCTGGCTCCAAAAAATGTGCATTGGATCTACTCTTAGACTCCAAACTAATCATGCATTTTCCCTCACATTCTCTCTTGACTCATCTAGCTCTTCATGGTTAATGAGATTGCATCATTGCCAAAACCAGAGGATGTCATTACACAAGATGCCTTGGATCTTTTGACAGCAGTTGCAGAGCCGTAGTTGATGATGCCGCATTTCTACTCCAATATGAACAAGCTCTATATAATGATTGCACTCCACAGGGCAGGGGGCAACTCAATTCTCATAGCTCCAACATCCTATTGAAATGAACATGCACAATGTTGGGATAGAAGCCTGCACAGATCAAAGCTTTTACAACCCGAACACTGTTTGCATTTGTTCTAAGAGAATCTTCTACACTTTGACCCTTTCCGTGCTCTCTGTCTTCAAATCCTGGCACAAAACCAAGGTCTGCCAGAATTTGCACCTCCCTCAACAAGAAGTTCCCTGAGAGATAATTGCTTTCCGCATCCCACTCATTTTGTCTTGCATTCAACCATCCATTTTATGCAACCACCACAACCATGTGGTCACGCTTGCTATTACCAGCAAATTTCAGCCAAGCCCCAGCAGCTTCCTCGTGTCTTTCCATTGGTGAGACAAAAGGTGATTTTGCACTTAGCGAGGCAGCTATAGTAAGGATAGGATCCAGATACTTGAGCATGCAAGCAAAGATCAACAACTTGCCCACCTGTGCATCAACAGGCATCCTAGCCAAGTGCAGGCCTAAGGGGGTGAGTGTCTTTGCCTTATCAAGCGCATTCAAGTCTTCCAAACTCCTGAGGGCTGTTCTTACAGCATCAATGGAGGGTGGTGTCAGCATCTGAAAGACCACCGTTTCCACTTTCCCAGGAAGAAGGAATTTCACCTACCGTCAACATCCAACAACAAGAGGATGAGCATCACTTCTGATCTTGACCTCCCTCTTCTGATTGAGCACTAACTGTGCTGTCTGAACCAGACTGAGGCCAACATAGACCGAATCCACAACACTTCTTCAAGAAAGTTGCATTTCTGGGCAAGAAAAGGGCCCTCCAACCATGCAAAAATATTACAAGAGGATTAGTAGTGGTAATGGGAATTGGGAAAAAGGTACTCCACTGGTTGGCAAGTGGCTCACCCTGAGACACAAACCCTCCAAAGAAACCCAAAGCATTTCTGGGAGTTGTTGTTCGTCCAACTTTTGGAACTGTTGTCTGTTAAATAGCTGCAAACAGCAGCCAGGGTGAACCCTTCCTGCACGCCCCTGCCTCTGCCATGCATTTGCCTTGGAAATCCAAGAGTCCTCCAAGCAAGACATACCCCTGTTATGGTCATATCTCATCTCCTTGTGACGGCCGCTGTCAATGACATACCTATATAGTCAGAGACACACATCACACACAACTGTCAGAAACACTTCCACTAAACAAATCTGCATTGGACAAGCATTCATGTAGAGCTATCACCCGCTCTCCTGTTGTGTGAGCCAGCATCCAGTCAAAATTCCTCTCTTTGATCTCATGAGCTGCAGTTCATGAGCCCAGTATTATGAACTGAACTTCCCCACGTCACCACAAGCCAAAGAACTCGTAGTACTGAGAGGGAATATGGCAACTGACAAGCAAAAATTGACACAATTTATTGCGTCTGTGTGCAAGGGAGAGGAGCTCACACAACATCATCAATGGTGATACTGGTTTTGGCAATGTTTGTGGCAAGAACAATCTTGCAGACACCAGATGGTGGCTTCAAGTACACACGTTTCTGCTCTTCACCAGATATTGATCCATGCAATACCAATACCAAAGACCACTAAGCCCACAAGCTGCAATTTGAGAGGAGGATTGCAAACGTGATTGCAGTCTACGAATCTCCATCATGCCAGGGAGGAAGACAAGAATGGCACCAGCCTTCTGGGCTTGCCCACTACTTGATGCCAAGGCCTTCCCCTCTCCCCTCTAACTCCAGTTGCAAAATTGAACAAATCAATGTCTCAATTAGCTCAAAGTTGATGATACTCTCATTAACCACACTCAGGGATTGCTGAGTGGCCTTGCTGTACAATTCATTGGCTGCAGTTGTAGAATCATCATGATCATCAAGCCCTGATTCCTAGTCGTCTCTTTCTCACATGAGTGACGAGATCCCCTGGCTGACAAGTCCAGCTGACTGAGAGACATCTTCTGTTGGGGTAGCTTTTTTTCTGGTGTGAGTTGCATCCCACTTTGTAACCTGTCAACTCTAGTGCATCTTCTAGATAAAGCTCACGTACAGGAAACCTGAAACCAGGAATTGTCATCACAGGAGGGCTGTACCCTAGGCCCTGCCTGAAGTAGTTAGCAAAGAGACCACATCCACTGTTGCCGACATCAGAATCACATGAAGAGTGTTGTTACTCCTGGCAAGTCACATCAAACACAACCAACATAACTCAGCTCAACTTTGTTGAGCAGCTTGGACGCCATCAGATATGTGCGAGCAAACATCACACTAAGGTTTGTTAATCTCAGAATGCTAACACTAGACATGTACAAACTGGGCATTCTTGCGTCCTCTTGTGGGCATGAGTCTCTAAAATAACATAAGAGACTGCTGAGTTTTGTGCAAACAAAAGGGCTCACACAGTTCAAGACCCATTACATTCATGAGACTGCTGGGGGTTTGCTGCACTACCTTTGCAAAAACCAGTGGAGAAGGAGAAGCAGAGGTCACCCTCTAGGGTGCGTTCATGCACCTCATCAACTATGACATGGGTCACACCAACCAAATCTGGGTCTGATAACAAGCGGTGCAGTAAGATACTTGTAGTACAAAAAAGCAGCCTGGTGCAATGCAACAGCTGTCCAATCTGACAAGTAACCCACCTATAAACAAAAGAACTTCAGTATTGCTTCTCACTCTACAGCACTGTGAACCAGAAGTATGCTTGTATCTAAAACCACAAGACTCTGCACAATAGTCCACCACACCCATTTGCAAAAAATCTAAATCAATCCCCTGCATTTCTAATTTTGATGAAATGCAACCCACAAGCAAATGCCTGCAGCACATGACAGCAGTCCACAAAAGATTATGCCCAGTAGGAGAGTTGGATCTATAAGAAGGCATGCAGCTACTGACATCCATGGATTGAAATTGAGAAAGCCCAATGATGAAACAAACTCACAGTCTCGCTAGCAGCTTGGCTACGCTCCTTTGATACATGATCAGCCAACCCAATGGCAGACAATCTCCTCGATTGTGTGCAAATTATGTTACACTCGGCACCCTTGCCCATTTCAATGTAGTCCTCGAGGACATACTGTGGTACCTGTAGAGCGAACAAGGTATGCACGATTGTGAACATATGCAGATAGGGAACAACATCACGAAGAAAATTACTCATGCTAACTATGCCCTAATCACACCCACAATCCCAATTGCATAGTATGAACACACAGGACCATGTTGTGAAATAGAACAGATAGATCCTCCTCTTGACATTGTGAGATGAAGTGTACAAACGAGAGAGGCATGCATGCACCTGAGTACTCTTTCCACAGCCCATCTGGCCACAGACTATAGTGACAGAACAGCTGTTGAAAGCTTTAAGTAAATCATCCCTATACTTGTATGCCGACAGGTTTGCCCTGATCCCTCGCATCTCAGAATGCCTTCCTGACTTTTGACATGCCTCCCATCCTCCTTCAGTCTCCCATTCTCCACACTAGTGTCATCAACCTGCAACGATTTCCTACCTGTCTTGTGCAGCCTATGACTTGCAGTATCTAAAAGCATTGGCACCTTTGCTCTGTCATCTCTGTCTGGAATATCCAACTTCCTCACATTATCACCCTTTACAGGATTTAGCTCGAAGGCTCCACTGCGCTGCATTTTCCTCAATGCTGGGGGAACATATGCTGTGGATAGAGTATTTGAAGAATTGACAGTTGTTATGGGATGTGCAGAAGCTGGAGACGTTTCTTCTGCATTGGAAGAAAATGAAGATATGGATTGATCTTCATCTCCAACCAACATTCCAGTATCTGGGTCTATGGGTCTAATCACTGTCTCACTTTCATAATCCAAGACGTCTTCATTCAGTGAGGTCTTTTGCAGCAGAGTGTGCACCAAATCTCTGGTTGCAACGACTAGGTCATACAACATCAGTGCACCCACCAATTGCAACGCAAAATTCCCCACCTCTTTTGTCAGTTCCAGTAGAAATTTAGGACGATGACTCTTGCTTTTCAAGGCAACAATCGGCACTTCATGGAAATCAAGGCATAGCTGTATGAGTCTACAAAGGTGTGAGAAAGATACCATGGGGGAGATGGTCAGCATAAATTCAAGTCTTTTCATACCTAATAGTGCAAGATGTGTATTTTGGTATCTCAAAAAATTAGGCCGCACAAATATACATGGCTTGAAGCCATAGACTCTGGATAAATCCAGAGAACAATAATTCATTCATCTCATTATTATTAGATCACCATTTTTAATGTTTTAAATTTTTTTAAATAATTGAAAATTTTCATTTCTAAATATTTAGACATAAACTTGTAACAAAACAAGCCTAAAAAAAATGTTAAATCATGGTAACAATAAAAATAATAACATACCCAAACAACTTTTTTAAAAACAAGTTGACTAAAATTTATATTTTTCATACGTCAAGAGATAAAATGGAGAAACAATTTAAAGTTTGTTTTTTGAGGTTTTGTTATTGTGGCATTATAAACATTTGTAATAAAAAAACTTGTCCAATGATGAACAAATTAGGGAAAAATAATAATTTTAAATTTATGTAAATGTACAAGTTTGAACATTAAAAATTTTAAATATAAAGGTCTCCATGGACCTTAGAATTTGGATATAAGAAGATTTTGACTTAATTTTTAATTCATATATTAATGTGAAACATAACAAATTTTTATACATTCATTTTTGAAAATTATGATGAATGCAAAATGCAATTGGATAGTAATGGATTTAACACATTCAAAATGTTAATTCATGTGCAAATGTTGATAGTTCAAAAGATGTGAAGACTTTACAAGTTATTGCTTGTTTTACTAAATTATGATGAGTGTAAAATGCAACTTATGAGTAATGGTTTCAACACAATATAAATGTACAATTTAACTTATGTACCATGTTAATAGTTTAAGAAATGTCAAAAAAATCACTAACCACTATAGTGCAATGTGTAAATAAAGTTAAATGCTATTTTAATTTCCACATCAACAATTTGAAATTATTAAAAAATAAAATAAGGTGAATTCTTGTGTAAATGCAAGGTGTAGTTTATGAGTAACATTTTTTTCTTGTTATCAAACCTCGATTCAACTTATGCTAGTTGTTAATAGTTCAAAGGTTTTTAAAAGAATGATTAAACAATATTATCACTTTTGCAAGGAATCTAGGGTTGATATATTTTCCATGTTAAAATTTTTTCATTATTATAAAATTCAACATGGAGAAAAAAATCCAATGCTAATGAACAAGGCGATCATTGTTTTCACTATGAAAATTATGCACAAATAACTAGTAAACAATTTCACTTGCTATTTGTGCATGATGATAATAAGTCAAATAATGGTCAAATTGGAAAAGTAGTTACAATGGGTGGCAATGGAAAAACCTAAGATTTCTTTTTATGTACTTACTTATTACTTAGTTACTTGTCTACTTATTACCTATCTACTTACTAATAATAATAGGTCTTAATGGCATCAAACATTAATTAAAAGTTACTATTAATTAATTAATTAATCAATACTTAAAATTTATGTAATATTTAAAAATTAAAAATAATATTTAATTTTAAATTATGTAATAATTAATAAATATTTAATCACTAAAAAATTAATAAATAACTAGAATTGATTGATTATTAAATATTAAATATCAACCAATGACTAATTAAATTTAGTTTATTAATTTTTAACGATGGAGTAAATTAAAATTTCAAATATTTTTTGATAAATTAATATTAAATGAATAATATTTAATTTTTATTTTTAAAAATTTAAGTATTAATTATTAATTATCAAATATTAATAAATATTTACAATTAATTAAATAATCATTTGATATTAATTAAGTACATAATAATTATTGATAAAAATTTAAAAATTTAAAATATTACACCTTTAATATACCCTTCATGTACTTTTCACAAAAACTTTACATTAAACTTTACAAATATGTTGATAACATTGGTAATAAATATTTATTATAGTATAATTAAACTTTTCAATTATATAACCCCAAATATGTATGCTTATCATGCCCATAATATCACTAGAAGAAAAACATGTATTTTCGACTGCTCTTTGCGACTAAATTTTAGTCGCAAGAGACATTTTGCAACTAAAATCCTTTTAGTCGCCTAAGACAAGTCGCATGTGAAAACTAGTCGCAAATGACAAAGAGTATAAAGTCAACAAATACATTTCATCCTTTGACTCCATTGTATACGTATTGTCACATGCGACTAATATGCGACTATTTTGGTCACAATTCAAGGCAAATCATGTGTTGCCACGTGTTTTAATATATGATTATTTATATTATTATTATTATT
>Ga0209611_10012879_pt1 | contig 11639 bp, 7 predicted proteins | sample S1TSphgellanicum_3_FD_187693 | JGI IMG/M metagenome (GOLD analysis project Ga0209611, IMG submission 187693) | Host-associated microbial communities from peat moss isolated from Minnesota, USA - S1T2_Fc - Sphagnum magellanicum MG (SPAdes) (version 2) | ecosystem: Host-associated > Plants > Peat...
AATGGCACAAATTCCCGGGACTCCCAAGTTGGAGTCCCGAAATTGTCCCGAAATCGTCCCGGTTGGAGTCCCGGGACTTTGGGAGGTCATATCTTCTCGCCCTGACCTCCGATCGCGACGAGGTCTAAACCAAAGTTGTAGCCCTCGTCAAGATCTTTCCAACGCCATGTCGCACGCTCAAATCGGACGTCGGGAAGAGGTCGATTCCCGACTTTTAGTGGTCGGGAGTCAAACTGCCAATCTGACTCCCGGCCCTTCTTTTGCCCATAAGTTGGGCTGCAGATGTCCGAATTGCCAATGCGAGGGCATTTTCGATATCTACGTTTCAAGACCTTTTCAATGACACCAAGAACACCCCAATGCGAGGTGTTTTGACCCTTGCTGTCGAGCTCTGAACATTCGGGAGTCCCGGAAGACTCCCAACCTCCAACTTTTCCAAGTGTTGGGCTTCACCCCCACACTTGGCCAAAGTGGGGTTGCGACATGACCGAACAACATGTCGCCGGACAAGGACTTCATACATGTACTGTTAGTGTGAACATGAAAATCCTGATCTGGATAATGTGGCCGAGAATCTTGATTAGTGGCGGCGGATTTTCTCTTGAGGAGAGTGAGAGGGAAATGAGAAGTGCATGGGATGCATGGTAATGGAAGGACAGGAAGATGACGGCGCGTTTTATGAGAAGCTGTGGCGCCTCATTGATGAGGATGGAGGGAACGGCTAATGGTGATGAGTACGAGGAGGAGGAAGCTTGTTGAGGAAGCTGGATTTAGGATTAAAGAGGCAAGCTCAATTAAAAAAAGTTCAGTACATGTATAATTTATTATTTCCATGTAGATTCAATTTTAGTTTAAAACATATCATGTAATGATACATAATTAATATTTTTTAGAATGAAATTTTTTATTCTAATTTTGGCTATTAGTTCCAATATTTTTTCATTTTGATAGAACTTTTTATTTATCTATTTATGATTAAATTATAATAATGAGAAGAATAATTAGTAAAGATATTCAATAAATTATCATATAATTTCAGAAATTATTTTTATTTAACATTACTATAATTTAAAATATTTTTTTATTTAATATTTATTATACTAGGTCATTTAATAGTTCCAACAAATTAGATAAAAATGTGAATAAAAATAGTCAAATAACTAGCCTAGTTTAACCACTGGTTACAATATTATTATTAATGTTGTTGTTGTAATTGTTGTCAATTATCAATTATCATTACATTATAATATTTATTTTAATTAAAATATCATTTAAAAATTATTATTGAATATTTATAGTTGAGTTAATTCTTTGTTTTATGAAATGTTAATAAAAATTTATAATGAATTTGGAATTAAAAAAATATTCAGTGATAATTAATTATTTAATAGATGATTACATTTATTTTCCAATTAAAAAATAAATCACCATATTATTTAATAAACGATGATAATATGTTTAATTATTTAATTATACAACTATACAATTAAAAATAGTTAATGAATAATCATTATAAGTAATTAAAGTAAGTAGTTAGACCTAGGCTAGGTAGATTATTAATTTAAATCTAGGCCTAACTAAGCTTATATTAGCTTGTACAACTAGATTATAACTATTTGAGTTGCAATTCAGTTGCAATTGGATTACAGCTATGGTAAACACGCCTATCACCAAATGATACTTTATCACCGAACATTTTCAAGTTTCCCCTCATTTTAGAACCAAATTGAATGTTTTTTATGTCATTGGAAATGCAAAATGGAGAGCTACAAATGTTTTTTGAACCTCAAAAACAAAGGAACAAAGTAGAAAATGTAGGAAGAGAAAGAATGATATTTTGTTTCAAATTTTGTCTTTAGGCCCCCCTTATTTCCAACAACTATATCTTGTTCATTTCTCACAATTTCAAAGGTTACATATGCATTATCTCAAAATCTATAAAACTTGTTTAAAGTGAAAAGCCAAAAAAACAATAGTGGAAAAACTTAAGCTTCAAAATAACACCAAACATTTATGAAAAAAACTAAAGCACAACCACCTCCATTTTGAAAGATCATATCTTGCTCATTTTCCATTAGATGGAACGTTTTTTACAAATTTGGATGCACTAGGTGGAGGACTACAAAATTGTTTTAAGTTCAAAAAGTAATAGACCATGGACAAGAAAGTTATAATGATCCATTGTCAAGTGTGTAATACTAGGTGTGTCTACCCTAGGTTACAACCAAAATCTTTATCCCATATTATTTGGTTTCCATTCCATGATTCCAAATCATATAAATGAGTGCATTAGGATTGTTGGAGGTCACAATAAACATGAAAATGTAATAGCCATTTGAGAAGAACCAATAAGAAAGGTTCAGCCTTAAAGGTTAAACCAAAGGAAATAGGATTTCATTTATTAATTGCCATGTGGTTTAAGTCTAGGCTTAACATAGGTGCCTAGGTTTAGCCTTAATTTAAACCTAAATTAAATGACCTATGTTTAGGTTTAGCCTAGGTGCCTAAGTTTAGACCTAACATATGCTTAAGCACCATGTGGCTTAACTTATTGATGTGGATGTGCCATGTGTCATTTAACTATTGACTCCAAAATTCGTGAGCATGTCATGTGTTATTTAATTATTCATTGACCCCACAGTTTATGAATGTGCCATGTGTCAACATTATGAGTGTGCCACATGTCATTAAACATTGGCCAAATGTTCAATTTACATAGTTACAACATAATCAAAATGTTCAACTTACATAGTTGCAACTTAGTTGAAATTGTAATTATATTTTTGGTTGACATCATGCCTAATCAATGGATGAAATTCATCCATTAGTTGAATGTAGTTGATAACATCCCTTGACTAAATTGGTAGAATAATTTTCAACTAAATTGGTAAGTAGTGGCATGTAATGGCTATTACATTATGGTGTTGACACATGGCATACACTTTTGATTGTAATTTCACTTTCAACTTGTACTTGTCGACATTATTGGTTAGCAATTACAAAAAATAAGTTGCAACTATATGTGTGGTTTTCGACTTGGTTTATAGTTGAACATTAGTTGAAAATGTAGTTGCAAAAGAAGGGGTTTTCTACTAGTGAATGTGGTGATTTTTCCCTCCACTTTACCCATTTGCCCTTTTTTTCTTCACCTTGTCATGCCTAGGCACGTTTTGGGTCCATGTTATGCATTTTTTGAACATGCTAGGGGTATAAATCAATGTTTTTTTTTGAGTTTTCAGTTTTAACTAAGTTTGTTACATGGGAATTTGTGTTGGAACTTGAATTGCCACATGGACACATTGAGGGTCTATCTATTCAACGACATGGTGGGAAAATATGTAGTTTTTTTTAGACAAAAGGATTAAAATGATCAATTTTGATTTGTTATTAAGAGATTTTGAGTCAAATTTGTTGTTACATTTTATCCTCAATTTGGTTTTTTGCTAATGAGTTTTATTTTAAATTTAATTTTAACAATATGTTATAAGGGGGCCCGAATCAAACCCCAACTAGAAATGGCCCTACCCACTGTAGCATAAAGTTTAGCCTGCAAAAAAAACTCATTAGTCGGTAATTATATAGAATGCAAAGAAAAATTCTTGTAAGCCCAAAGAACCATAGATCATGGAAACAAAAGGGAATACCTTCATTTTGCTAATTGAAATACAACGAATTGGCTGTTGCCACCTTCAAACCAAATTAAAATTGCAAATCATTTTAACAACACCTAATGCCATTGTTATTATTCATTATCAAAAAATCCAAATGCCAAACAGATTTCAGAAATAAAAAAAAGATAGGTATTAGGAAGGATCCAAAGGAAAAAAACAACTAGCAAGTTGATAGCAGCTCAAGCCCAAACTTCTTGCACCATACCAAATTTTGTTGTCCTTCCAATTTTGAATAGCTATTCCAAAAGGAAAGTTTTGTAAAGTAAAATTCTAGTTGAACATATAAATGACAAGCTCCAAATGCATGGTTAATCAATTCCATAATTTTGTTTGCATGAAGCTCAATGTAGAAAAACAATGTTCATCTTCAATAGAACTAATTACTTGCACAACAAGTTTAGTCGATGTGATATACTCTAGGATTATACTTTCCAAATTTTGATTAGAAATAAGGGTTCTCCATAATTTAGTGATTCGGTTGACATCAAAAGGTTTTTGGATTGCCAACTTAACATTGTTTATCATGCATGCTAAACACAAATAGAGACCTTTGAAGCTTAAGAACAATTGAGAACAAGACAAAAACCCATACTTCATTAGGTCCTACCTTTTTAGGTTGACAAAAGGTTGTTTTGATGATTGCCAAATGAACATTGAACTTTTTTCAGATTCTGATTATAGCTAGTATTATGGGTAAACATTACCCAATGCATCCATAAAATCTTGAGCAAGGAACCAACTTTGTAATTTAGTAATAGATTGAGTGGCACTTTCTTGATATTGTTGTTTGACAAATGTAACATCTCTATATATCTCCCTTGTAACAAAAATTAATGCTTTGATATATTTTAGAGATGTTGGCCACATGTGTTGCCCAATAAATTCAAAAGCTAGATGATTTGGTGTTTAGATTTGTAATCCAATGGAGATTAGTGCTCTCATGAGCATTATTGATGAAGGTAGGGAAATTATTTAACACATTACCTTTAAAAGAGGATTGATAGTCATAGAACATGCGGTATACATCCCTTTCATAGATCTTCACTATTGTTATGAAATCACATACAAATTAGATTTGGCAAAAAGTATTATGGGGGCATCCAAAGTCATTTTCATGAGAAAAATGTAGTATTTAGACAAGATGTACTTGATAGGATTGATCATAGAAATCCATTTTATTTTAATGTTTCGCATAATTTTGTTGCTTTTAGTTTCCATGATTTCTACTAGTTTGGTAAATTTGAAATGCCTTTTGGGGCTATGATTGAAATAACCATATAAACATTGGAACAAATTTTCAATGTGAGAAACCAAAGGTAGGTTTGAGAGGGTTTGTATTACAAGATTGGTTTGATGTGCCATACAATGCACATTGATAACAAATGGAACATATTGACATTTGGATTTGGATTGTCATTTTCGATCTAAGGGCTTGGAAGGTGCTAAGCCCATTAACACCAAAACACATTAGCTTTGAAGTTAAATTTTCTTGTTTAAGATCTCCTTGTGTCATCAAGGAATTCATGATTAGTAAAATCAAGCTATTAACACTAAATTCAAAAAACACTCACTACAAATTCAACAATAGGGTGCATTCATAGTTGAGGTACCATAATAGGAACCATGACGCCCATTTGTTTTATGTCCTAAGTTCGAAATTAAGGACTTAGCAAAATGAATGTTCTAAGATGTTAAATAATGAAAGGGGGATATGTATGTTTAATCTTTCAACCAATAAATGCTATAATGAATGATTCAAATCAATTGAACAAATTTTGAATGTCCTGTTCAAGTATAAACCAAAAAGGAATTTAGGATTATACTTTCATTTGGAGTGTCAAAACCCTATCAAAAACATTAAATTGTGTCCTATTTTTTCCACCCATATCTTTTATACTTCTTTCCAAACCTCTAGAATGTAAAATTCTAATTAACAAAATTAATTTGATTGTCCTTATTAATGCATTCATTTTATGAAAAAATCCAAGATTCTAGCATCAATTCCACAAAATTTGGTGATTTATCATATAAAAAATTTATGCCATTATATAAAACATACTTTATGTTATTTGTAGTTAAAATATGGAACAATTTGAACAAATATTGCTAGTCTTGTTGAATTTTTTTTATAAAACTATGTAATGGGACACAATTCTTGAGTCGTCTTTTTAGACATGTAATGACATGTTTTAATCATCCAAATCACAAAAACTCAGCACCATTTTTATCAAAAAGTATGTGTGTATTTAATGAAAAAGAAAAATCTACCAAATAATTTATTTGGTAAATGTAATGGTCATTCAAAGTACTATTTTGAGAGTGATTTTGGGACGACATTCCTTTTGTGTACCCCAACCATGAATGAACCCAATAATGGTATTTGACACCAATCCTGCACAATGTAGCCATGCAAATTTGCTCAACTTGTGTTATCCATGGTTATGACCTCATCATAAGTAAGAAAAATAAAGTTGGAATTTTGGACAACAAGTTTAGTAGCCTTTAGAACTTCATTTTGTATGTATTTTGTAATTTCCCAACTAGCCCCTTAGACAAGTGTTTTAGATTTGTTGGATTAGATCGAAATTTTATAAATTCATACAAGGGCTAAAAATCCTCATAGTTAATCATTGGCTTACCTTTATTCAACAAGTTGAAAATAGTTGCAAATTGAACAAATTTCCACTTGTCCTCCACAACTTGACCACTATTTAGTTGTTGGAGAACAATGGTTATAAAAAGTTGAACAATAAAAAATCTCATTTTTAACATGCATACATTTTGAATCCATGATCCATTTACCATCAAAACCTTTCCTTTTACCTGCATGTTTATCAATAGAATCCTTCTTAGCAACCAAATTTTTTTCATTCCTTTCAATTATGGTACAAACATGGCATTTCATAGTAGAAACCAACCCAACTTCATTAAAAATGGGCTCTACCCATGGCATTTTCACAGCCCAAATATCTTGAAATTTGCAATTAACATCAACAACTTATTTAGGTTTTTTGGGAGGATGAACACATTCATCATCAACATCTATGACAATAGTTTCAAGCAAGGCATCATCAACAAATATTTCAAGTGAAGAAGATTGTAATTCAGGGGCATAAGGAAAGGTTCTTTGTTTACTGGTGTTGTTTGATTCAAGTACATTAAAAGAAACAACTTTGGAAATGGGGTGGTATGAAACCTTCTATGGGGATTCGAGCACCAAAAAACTATTTAAATTTGAAATTGCTCGATAACATCGGAGGAGCCATGTTATGAAAAAAATCGACAAGCAAATGGATTGAAAAGAAAACCTTAATTCAAACATTGGTTAGGACCAAAATTCCTACCTCAATTTTTTATAATGATTATGATTAATGCACTATGATGGCATGATGATGGCACAATGAAAAGTAGCTTACTACACAAATTTGAATACTTGTGCCAGTAGCCCAAAACCCAAAATCACCTACGTTGAAATCCGAATACATGTGTTAATTATGATGAAACAAATCTTGAATTCATGGGGTTGTTGGCCATGATGAAACAAAACTAGAAATCACTTGTGCGAATCATGATGAAACAAAATTGAAATCACTTGCATTGGATGGATCCTACAGTTATCATTCACAACATACATAGTGTAGTGTGTACACAATGCACATTGCACACACACACTCACAATGCAAAGCCTCAACAAACACATAAAAAAAAAACAATGAAAAAACAAAAATCATTTAAACACATTGAGATATAAAAAGTGAAATGAAAAGCACAAATGCATTGGAGCTTTAAAGGTTTAGAAACTTCTTGAATGTGCAAGGGTTTGGTTGCAACTTGCAAGTTGAGAGTTTTGAGTTTAGAGCTTTAGCCTTGAAGGACTTTCAAAACACGATTCCTATGCGCCACCAGTTGTAGCATTGTTAGTCCCAACTCATTATTCAATAGTTCATTGCTAAAGTTTCAAGATGAACTACTTTCACTAATGAAAAGAAATGAAAATGCAAACTCCAAGTTGTTGGGCCTCGATGGTCCTTCTCGTTGAAAGCTTTAGGATCCAAAATGCACATTGCATAGTGTCAATAGTTACAAGAGTCCAAGCATGGCAAAACAAAATTTTGACTTCACATTAAAGTTACGAAATCGATGGATTACAAGCTTAAGATTCGATGATCCATGTTGATCCTAGGTGAGGGTGGTGCGAATTGTCATTTTCTTAAGGGGGCAGGAGGGTGATGTGTGACCTATTTTTGTCTTCATCATCACGATATTACAGAAGCCGTCAAGGGGTCCTTTTGTGAAATGGGGGAGGGAAAAAAAAATCTCCTTGTGAGATTCGTCAGTTCACATTTTAGGTTAAAAAAAAGCGAAATTTCGCTGAAAAGAAAACACGGATATAGAGGGGTATATAACATATTACTTTGACATGTTATCTGAGGTTAGGATTGCAAAACATGCCATGTTATGTGAGGTTACGAGTGCAAAACATGCCTGGGTGTCACTTGAAAAAATTAGGGAAATGGCAATTGGGCAGACTGGAGGAAAAAATCGCAGCAGTACTTTCGTACTGACTGCATCCATTTCCTTTGGCCGATTTAACATTCACCAACCTTTTTCATAGGCAACCTTGACTTTTGCGACCTTGGGACAGACTGTTTCTGTATTCTATACTCACATGCATGGGAGGTCCACCCTCCAAACTGCAGAGTGGATTAGAGTCCAGGAGCCACCGGCCCACCAGTACACGGAGCCCCAGTATTGGAGCCCGCACAATGGATGGTCTGTGGACTGGACACACCGTTTCGTCTCAATACTGTCCCATACAGCATGCTGGCTACTGTACCATTTCCTCCGCAGCCGCCACCACGTGCGTTATCCAGTACCAATTGACCTACGATACCCACCCATCCACATCATCATTGTGTGCGAACTTTATTGAACACTCTCTATTCTGACATTTGGTACCTCTTTGACACTCTCAAAGATGGTCGAGTCATATGGGATGCGTGGCTTGTTTTTAACCATGAAGATATGTCACCTTACACGTCACAAAGTGACTCAGTACAAGGCCCACGCATTGCCTTATGTCATTAAGGGACGAGGAGGAGGTTGTATGTCATTTGAGGTTTGCTTTCTTGTCCTTTCTAGACTTTATGTATGAGGTTTAATATATCTTATCGTCTACATATTTGATTCCCCTGTCATCAGCCTAGGTCAGAATTGCAGACTCACGTAGTTAGGAATAGGAAGTCAGGGATCATATGTGTGCACCCAAGTGGCCTGACTTTCTCCTTTAATACATTTGTCATACCATTCTGTTGGTAGGTACCCTACCCACTGCCGATGTTTTGCACAAAATAATTTGCAAAAGGTCTAGTTGAAAAAAATTAAAATTGATATTTGCTGAAATTGAAAGCCATTGGTTCACTATTCCAAATGCACAACACAAGATGTGTTAAAGGTTTAGGAAAGTTTAGGGTTTAGGTTTAATTAATCCTCAACTGCTGAAATTTTTTAAAAAAAAATTGATACCATCAAACTTCATTTTAAAAATAAACAAATATTGGACAAAGAAGTGCCAAACATCAGTTGTAGGTATGGTAGAAGTAACACCAGGGCATTAATATACCATAAGCTTCATGTTTATGGAAATCTAAATCTTGAAGCGACTGCCACACAACACCACCAAGTCCATTGCAAGAAAGTTGGTAAAGCAAAAAATTTCTTGGATGCCAGTTAAGTCCAAATTGCTGGACGATGTCCTTTATTACTGTACTAGGAGTGATAATGGATTTCCACCAGATTTCTACTGTTTTAGGGCAAATTTTCAGTTAGTTTTCTACTGTGTTGACAGTTTCCTCAAATCCTTTCCCCATTAAAACAAAAAAAATTGACTCTTGCTAAATCTCATGTGAGATGATCGCTATCTTTGGCACATTACAAAATTGAAGAAAAATCGCTGATCCGTGTGTGTAGTTAACCCAAGCCAATAAATACCACAGCTTGCAGATATTTGGCATGCTGTATGTAGCTGACTGCCTTTCTTCTCCACATTTTCTTCCTTTTAATTTTTCCTGGGGACTTGCACTCACCCTTCTTTGATCTTGGAATACTGTAAAGTTTTCCAGCTTCACACAGTTTACAGAGAGAAGAAAAAGATAAACCAGAGATCTAAGCAGAAAACAAGTTGAGTACAGGGTTTTTGTTTTCAATTAGGCAGTTTTTTTTTCCAAAAAAAGAAAACTTAATCAAATTTACATGAAAAACTTTCCCCACTTTTTTCACAAAAAACACTGCTGGAGTAGCTTTAGTGATAATAGGGTACAACATGGGTGAGGCAGAAAAGATTGAAGGGCCCAGCCAAAGGAACACGTGAAATACTCGGAAAACACTTCCCCCTCGCAAGATGTAGATCTAGGCATAATTTCTCTCCCAGCTTTGAGGAGTAGGCAAAATATCCGTCCCAATTTCTAGGAGGGAAAATCTATGGACATAAAGTGCCCTCCAAATACACTACAAATTCTCTCCAAGTGCTTTTTGAAAAATAAAATCCAAGGTCACCATATTTAGAGAAGAGCTTCCAACAAGGAGGAATCCTAAAATTTTCTACTTGCCCTTATGACCTCTAGCCAAATTTTGCTAAGTCCTCTTGAGAATAATGGCCAACCCACCTACCCCACAAATTTGAGGGAAAAAAAAAACACTGACGCTGACACTAGGAGCCTGAATCACTAGCTCTGGATTTGTCAAGTTTGAGTACAGGGGACTTGCTTTTCAATTTGGCAGGTTTTTTCCCTAAAAACAGACAATTTAGTCAAATTTACATGACAAAAATCCAAAACTTCCCCAACTTTTTCCACAAAAAACAACAAAATTTGTTGAAACAAAACACACTGCTTGAGTACCTATAATAATAATAGGGTACATCATTGGTGATGCAGAAAAGATTCAAAGGCCTGGCCAAGGAAACAACTAAAATACTCAGAAAACGCTGCCCCTCCCTCCAGGAGCAAAATGTAAAAGACTAAACACAAATTAGCAAATAATCAGGATTCAGGAGACCTCAAAACTTGTGTGAAGTTTTTTTTTTTTTTTTCCCCCCACCTTTATTCACAAGTAGCGGAATCCCTAATTTCATACAATCCAAAGAGATCAACAACCTGGCGCGCGCAAAAACGGTCTACGATCAGAGGCCGATTGAAACACAATTGCACAATTCGGAACGCTTCGACATAGAAATGTACCCAATATTTGCAAATTGCATTTATACATATTATTGTAAATTGCATTTAATGATACTTGCAAATTTTACAGCTCTTTTAAAATGCGGAATGAGCTTCCAAGACTTCTTCCTCCAGCTGGAATGGCATGGAGATGGTTTCGGGAGCTATTGCGATCTCGCAAACTTCTCGGATGTTTCCAAGAGCAGGGTCAGTGATGACACCGATTTGGCTCATTTTAGTGAGGGAGTCCAAGAACTCTTTGTTGAAAAGGAGATTAGAGGATCCGATTTGAGTGAAATGGGGACTGGTCGCGGGATCAGTTGCAAGTTCGTCGTCGATGCGGAGCAATCCTCTTCTCTGTTTCCCGTTCCTGAAGTAGCTCAGATCCCACTTAAACTCTGACTTGAAGTCCAGCGCCACATTGGTAAGCAGACTTGGGTCTGAGGAGTTAGTTGTGTCAGGACAAATTTTGCGGAGGTAATCGCCGTAAGTCTGGTCCAGGTCGGGATCAGGCAGCCCCGTGCCCAAGAAGTTGTAAAGACGATCCACGAAGAAGCGGCACTGAGCAACACCTACGGTGTGCGCTCCTGTAAAAATTCGCAACATTGAGTGAGCAAAAAGGAACAACATATACATGAGACTTTCGAATCAGATATATTATTGTGACGCTGTTGATCATGGTGGCTCATAAGAACCATGTGACATGCCATACTAAGTAGTCTTTTGGGGGGGGGGCCTAAGTTTAGCTACT
>Ga0209611_10012882_pt1 | contig 11638 bp, 13 predicted proteins | sample S1TSphgellanicum_3_FD_187693 | JGI IMG/M metagenome (GOLD analysis project Ga0209611, IMG submission 187693) | Host-associated microbial communities from peat moss isolated from Minnesota, USA - S1T2_Fc - Sphagnum magellanicum MG (SPAdes) (version 2) | ecosystem: Host-associated > Plants > Peat...
AAACATCTTCAACTACTCCCCTCTCCATTTCTCTACCAAATGACTAATAGTTTGTCTTCTCGAGAAACACATGCACTAGTCTTATAACATAAGTAACTAGTTCCCAAGTCCATGCCAGCATACACCTATCCACAAAGCATCAAGTTCATCCTCTATCTAAGGTTGCACTTGGTGTTCAACAATGTCATCTTTTTTTATTTGTAACCTCTTGACCAGCCCCCATTCCTCTCCACCCAACTGGCTCCCTACTACGGATTGAGAGTTGTCCATTTGTGTGGAAACATCTACTTCACCAAGATGATGAAAAGAAATAAAGGCAATGTAACATTTTTTTGACTGGTTTACTATGGCTTGTTCAATATAGTCATCAAGGAGAGATAAAGCTTAAGTGACATCAGATGTTTGGTGATTTTTGAACTTGCACTTGGGAGGAGGCTACTTCAAATGGAGGGCAATGATGAGGATGAGTCTACATGGAATTTTGCAATAAGAGTTTTATGTCCTTGCTTGACATGCCAAGGGACTCGAAGGGTGTCCAAGAGGACAATGTACTAGCACATGCAGGAAATGGTTGATCCAATCGCAAGACTTGGAGATACTTTGACAAAAGAGGTTGCTATTTTGGATGGACCAAGTCAAGATACATCAACAAATGTTTTTGAGTTTAGCCCACCTTCATCAACATCCAGCAAGCCAAGTCAATGTAATGACCAACATCCAACAGGCCCAGTTAAGGTTGTGACCTTAAGACAAACTTTAACCAACAAAGCTATGGAGCTTCAAGAAAAATGGGATGTAAGCCAAGTGCCCATCAACCTTCAAGATTACATGTTACATCAGTTTGGCTACACAATTTTCTGGATGGGTTTGAACATATGTGGGGGGGAGAATATTATTATCACTAAAATAAAATTGACATTTAGAATTCTGAAGGTGAATTGAAAAGCTTTGGATAGTTTCATTGGGGGGGGCAGGGATGTAGGATACTTCAGCAGATATGCAGAGGTGAGTGTCTCACCACGTCAAACAATTGAAACAAGTCATGCCACAACTGAGGCATCAAGCAGCATTCCTGTGTTTCAAGGAGTTCATCAATATGGGGTTGCTGTTGGAGGTGAAATTGAGGGAATGGGTGGTCGCTCTACCTTAGGGCAAAACAAAAAGAAGCATGCATGCATTCAGATAGAGTTGTCCATCAGATACTCCCATTGCAAAGAAGCCCTTTCGAAAAAGCAAACCATTCATATATGTTTTAGAGCATCTTTACAGAGTGAGCAACTATTACCAGATGTCCTATTATTCACAAATTTGGAGACAGTTTCTTGGGAATTATGAAATGCTCAATTTGGTTGTAGCTGAATTCAATCAATAGAAATCTAATAGAATATTTTAGGGTTATTAGAATATAGACATATCTTGCTTTCTCCGAGCTGTCACAACCTCATTTGAACACATACATTCTCGCAAACCTTGAACCAGCTCTAACCTGTGCTATGTATCTAAATACAGTTGATGTGAAGGAGTATCACTGAGCCCCAATGATCACCAAAGGGAGAAATCCAAAGTGCAATCAACTTTTGCACATCCAGAGATACATGGGCTCATTTATTATTTGCTACATTGTGACTTCAGAACGTAGCACAACTCTGACTCAATCAAAACTTGAATAGGGTTGTATTGTCAATTTATAATTTTGCAGTTGGCAGAAGTTGGAAGTTCAAGAGCTTGAGCAGCATGATGGGTTCTATGATCATCCCCTTAACAGCAAGCCTACAACTATAGTGCTACAATGCCCCCTGCTTCACCAATCAAAGCCTTCCTTAAACTGCCAGAGATAGCACAACTCAACAGCAGAAGACATTTGGAATTGGTGTGGTCCTTGTCAAAACCACCTCAAGCTGCATCACCAGCCATACAAAGAGCTTTTGTTGATCTGGAAGAAACTGAGGAGGCACATATAAGTGCAAGAATTTCCTGAGTGCCCCACTTTCTCAATTGTCTCTGCTAACACTTGCTGGACTTGAGCCACAGTATTGGTCCATACTTAAAACTGGTCATGAATTTCAATAGTCACAACATTCACTCAGTTTCCAAAATAACTCTGTATGTACATGAGAAGAAAGAGGCAGCAGACCTAAGTGCTACAGATGACTGAGGTATGAAACCAAAAATCTGGGAGGCAGCTCCATGGCCACATTTTCAGTGGTACCACATCTGATAACAATGTTGCACTTCAATTGTGTTAAAAGACCACTAGACATGCTACTGTAAACAAGATAAAATTGATTTAGTGATTTAGAAGCCAGACTACTGGCATCACCAATAGTCCATGCAAGAACAAACACCATCTTCAAAGTGAAGAAAGTGATTGGCATCCCTCACCATGATGGCTCTCCCGATTATTTTTGGAATGAACTTTGTGGAAGTGTGGCAATCTTTGCAAATCTGCAGTTTTTTTCTTATTCAAAGAGGAGTACGAGCTGTGTTGATGAGCCCGAATGCAATAGCAAGTTTCTTGCTATGGTGACACAAATGAGGTACCTTTTCTTCTTCTTCATCGAGAACAAATTCTGTACAATGCACATGCATGAGCCCTGACAATCTCTGCAGTTCTGCATGAATTTCAATCATCTGGGGGTGGTCTTGATCCTCTGCTACAAACATACACACCTCATTATTCACTTCAATCCAGCTGCGACCTGGCTGTTTCTTTGCACCTTTTTGCTTTCTCTGCTGTTCAACATAATCACAGAGATGCCTGTTGCCAGCAGCTGCATAGATGTTTGACAGCAGTACATAAGCAGCAGCATTTTCAGGCTCCATTTCAAGAATTTGTTTGGCAACGCGTTCTGCCATCCCCACATTACCATGAATTCTGCAAGCCCCAAGCAAAGCCATCCAAGCAGCTACCTGTTGTTTACAGTGCATTGCCATGACCATATTCTCTGCTTCCTGTAGATGGCCAGCATGGCCAAGAAGGTCAACCATGCATGCATAATGCTCCAATTTTGCAGGAATCATATAGTCTGTGACCATTGAAGCATACAAACACATTCCTTCATCCACCAGACCTGCATGGTTACAAGCTGACAGAACACATAAAAAAGTGATATCATTTGGCTGTACACCTTCTTCACACATCCATTCAAAATGTTTAAGAGTTTCCCTACCACGCCCATGCATGGCACACCCTCCAAGTATGCCAGTCCTAGTGACCACATCTTGAGATGGCATCTTGTTGAACACTCTCCAAGCATCCTCAATGCTCCCACACTTTGCATATATGTCAACCACGCTATTGCACACAGAGACATTTGAATCCCATCCACTTTGAATGATCTGTGCATGAGCACATCTGCCCTCTTCAAGAGCAACCATGCTAGCACATGCATTCAGCAACCCCAAAAAAGTAACAGAGCTTGGGCACACACCTTCCTGTTGCATTTGTTGAAATAGTTCCAGTGCCTTCCGCCCTTGCCCACATTTCACATGTCCCAATACCATGGCATTCCAAGTGACAACATTTCAAGATGGCATCTTGTTGAACAAACTCCCAGCATCCTCAATGCTCCCACATTTCGCATACATGTCAACCAAGCTACTCCCCACAAAGACATCAGACTCACAACCACTTTGAATGAGCTGTTGATGAACAAGCCTGCCGTCTTCAAGTCTTCCTAAACCAGCACATGCCTTAATCACCTGAACAAAAGTGAATTTGTCAGGAGTCATTCCTTCTCATTTCATTTGTTGGAAAAGCTGCATTGCCTTCTCAAGTTGCCCATCCTTCACATATTTTGTAAGCTTCTGATTCCATGCAAAAGAGTGTAATTGCACTGTGCCTGGTGCCAATGCAGCCATATCTGCTGCCACCCATGGTGGGTTTCATTGGCTCTCAAGCCAGAGTGCTTCCCCTGTCTCCTTATGTGTGAAATCCTGGTACCTTTCATTTGCCTACAACAAAGATCCAGGTCAAGCTGATCAGCCATCCATTCTCCACATAAATGGTACCGTAAGAACAGAGAAAGCCACAATGACCTTCTCCATCAGCATATTGCATCTAATTACCTTCTCCAGCCTACTACTACTATCCCACCAGTGCAAGGATGCAAAAGAACTTCTGCCAACGTTTAGACCACAACAGAATAGCAACCAAGAGCGAGCAGCAAGATTGACATCAACAAGACAGGTGAATTCTGACAGGATTGATGCTCAGTTACCTTCTCCAATCTGTGATCCCACCATTGTGAAGGATCCAAAAAGAACTCCCGCCACCGTTTCTCTCTCTGACCTACAGGAACCGCAGAAAAACTCCCTTTCAAATGATATAGTTTGATCACACAGAAGCCACCCTGAGGTTCTGCGTGTTGCAACAGAAGGTGTCCAATTTTTCGATTTGCTTCCAACGATTTCCAGGTCAAAATCTTTAGGCAAATAAACCAAGCACAAGTACTGTGAGAAGAAGTCAGTAGACAGACACGCGGAGAGGAACAACACAAGAAAGCTTACAATTGCGGTGATCTCTGAGTGCCGCCTCTGTTTCTATCCCGTGCGCTCTGGGACGAAGAAGTGCACTGTAGTGCAAAATTTGCTGATTGGTGGAGGGCCGTAGCGAGTGCACACAGACATGCAGCAGCAAGCTCATCGTCTTGGTTCACCTCCCTCTTCTACATGCGCTGGTGGAGCTGCTGCTGCTTTTGTGGTCTAACAAAGAGTTATATCCTGCACACAGCAATTGAACTCGGTGCACTGATGATGAAGAAGACATTACTACGACGCAAAAACACCACTTGGCAATTGCACTTATTGCTACTCACAGTCCAAGCGCATCCCATGTAGACTCAAATGCAGTTCCCTCTCGAGCGTCCGACCCGAATGCAATCTCTCTCCAACCATCGTCACCTGCGCATTAATCAATGCGACAATTCCAGATCGAATGTCATCAGTCCGCTTAAAATGGACTAAAACCCTCCAAAACCCCTGAACCCTAAAAGGCTGGCTCGCTCCAGTAGCGTTAAAAAGCTGGAGCACCAGTGATGTGTTCCTCCTGTTTGGAAGGGGGTTTGTGTCGTGCAGATACCCAATTTGTAGGCAGCAAAAATTTTGACATCTGAAGAGACAGTTGGAGAAGTCTGAAGAGTGTTGGTACATACCGGCCAGCTTTCACCATTGCACAAGGCATTCCTGGTGATAAGGAATTAGTAGTGGGAAAGCTGCCTGACCAAGAAGATGAAGGAGAGAACGGTCTTGAAGATGAGAATCTGCAATGGTGCGCTTTTAGAGCATAAATTGAGTACACTATCTGGTAGCAATTCTGAAGCCAATGGTTTCTCTAAGCAATGAACTCGAAAGCTCGAGGTACTGGGTGCTCACATGCAGCCTTTGGAGAGCAGAAATGTTAGAATTGCCTGCTGCAAACTTCCTCCAAGAATCTCTGGTTTTGAAGAACCTTGATATGGCTAGGATTACATGTAGCTAATCTCCATGCTTGTGACTGCTATTCTGATTTGGCTGTCATTTATGATTTTTAAAAACATGTTCTTGAGCTCAGTGGAATAATGTTAGCTACTCAGATCCATTTTTTATGGAGGTGATGGACTGGTACTGGTGAACAGACCCATTTTTTTCATGTTTACTTTGGTTTGGGGATGGACAGTTTTCAGCGCAATCTCATGCATACAGCTTGTTTTAGTTGCAACTCACTGTAGTTTTGTGCAGCAACGAGTTGGCTTATTCTTTGTATGGGGTGCGAAGTTGTGAAAGTTCAACTCAGGATATAAAAGTTGTCATAGTACAGAGAGGCCAATTCTGCATAGAGTGAAGAGCAACCTCAAGTAAGGGCACAATCTATGATGTCCAGTGTATTGCTGAGGGCAAGGTAATGTCTTGTTTGCAGGACATCTTGCACTCAGTTGGCTATGACAGTTTCTCCAAGTTATGGGGCCATGATCCTCGATTTGAATCTTTGGAGCACAAGGATCTTTGAGTCATTGCTCAATGAGAGGTGTGCTGTCAGATCCCCTTCAGGTTGTTGGGTTTTGATGTGGTTTGCCTACTCCTTAGAGCATTCCTTGGTAGGGAACACTGATGTGCCATTAAGATGCAAGCAGGAGTGAAAGTGCAGATTATCTAGTCTGAAGATTGTTTCTATGGTGACTATGCATTCCATTTCTATGATTTGAGGATAAAATAGAGAGTTGCAATAGTTTGGAATGGGGCTTCATTTCAGATTTTATGTCTGAATCTAGCTGGAAAACAGTGCAAATAGAACACTTGTGTGTGCTAGGCTTTGTGTTGAATCAGTCTGGATTGCAGGGTGAGGGCCTTGCAAAAGGTAGAGGAGGAGTGATTAAGGGCTGAACATGCAGCTGCACTTGCTGGTTTCTGGTCTCTATTGTCAGAGTGATGTGATATCACTACTGCCACTCGCTGGGCCAAGGTAGTAGAATGAACTGGCATCTCAGGTTTCCAAAGTTACAAAGCTAGTGATACACTTGTTTACTCTAAGTCACAAGAGATCAACCGAGGTTCTTTCTACTGTTGTTCAGCATATCTCATGATCAGCATCCTATTTGTTCAAGCAAAGTCTCTATTACTGCCTCAAATCATAGAAATGACTTTGTTAAAGCAAAGTCTATTGCTGCCCTTACCTTGTTCCATCCTTTTGAGTATCCTGTGTACAGTCTGTGATAATATTGTACATTTGGAAGGTTGGATATATGGGTGCAGATCACCTGCGGTGCAGAGCTTTAAAGCATAATGACAGAGAAAAAGCATTTCATGCTTATACTGCACAGTTGAGGGCAACTGGAACATGCAGGAAAATCTAACAAAGATGTAGAGGTCAGCTTATCCCTAAACCTAGCATGGTGGAGGAGGAAGAGTGAGAGGAAAGAAATGAGTTTGTAAAGAGAATGTGAGAATGGGTCATTTCAGTTTCAAAAGTGGTAGGCTTTTTCTCTGGAACCAAGCTTTTCATAGTCAATTTCTGGGATTGAAGAATGGCATCTTTAAACAATGTATGTTATCTGATGTGACTTGGGAGTGTGCACAGGAGAAACTGAGAAGGATAGAGTGAGAACAGTGGATCAGGAAGAAAAAGTGTTCGAAAGAGTTTGTCTCAAAGCTCAGCGCAGGGATTCTGTCACTGTATACCAAGTGCTCTTGAAGGATAAGATCAAAGACCCTGAAGTAGCCACTCTCTCCTGTCACATGTTGACAGAGCCCTCATTGCATAACAATTAGATTAATTGCTTTCTGTGTAATGTCTTCCAATTTTTCAGGTGTTGGAAAAAGAGGTGGCACTCAGAGATCATGGCAATTGTAAGCCTTCTTGTGTCGTTCCTCTCTTTGTGTCTGTCTACTGCCTACTTCTCATGGTTTGTTTGCTGAAAAATCTGATTCTCTGAAGCAAATTGAAAGATTGCACACATTCCATGTAAAGAGAAAATGCTCTAAAGTGAAGTCGAGTCTCAGGTCAAGTACTCTCTTCTGGTAGGGCCTTTTCTTTGTGAATGATCTCATTCACAAATGAATAGATCAAAAAACAGCTTAATGATCTTGACCACCAATGATTGCTTCTTGTTGATTCTCTCAACGCCATTTTCCATTTCTGAAGCTTAATCAGCAGGTTGACATACTGTTGACTTTTGACTTGGAGATTGAAGTTGTCAGTAGTTCTCCTGTTTCTGTTGGGGGGTTCGCTTACCAACATATTTCATAGAGATGCAGCCTGCTAGTCTTCATGTGAGGGTATGATATCGGGATAGCTGACCTTACTTTTACAGAAGTCGTGGAAGCAGCCAGCTGGACAGTTGAAAGAGTCGGAAGATACTCCTCACACAAAGGAACATCAATCAATAGAGATCATGGCAGGAGGAGTAAACAGTCCTGTGAAGCTATGAAATCCTGGTAGCTGTGAAGCTAACTAGTTCCAAATCAGAATCTGGACTGTTTGGGAAATTGCTTTATCCATGGGAAATGCTTTATCCAAGCCTCACAGGGTACTGTCATAGAACTGGCAAATGTCACCAAAACTATTGTTCCTAAAATCCAAGACAGTATTATGGCAAAAGGTCTAGGAATACCTTGTGAGGAAGTGAAGATGAACAAATCACCTGGAATTGTATAAGAGTGCCTTCACAATTGCAGCCTTGAGCATAAATCTGAGCAAAATCCATTCCACCAGGCATCCAAGACTGGAGGGGCTAGAGCACTTGCAACAAGTGCTTTCAGGTAGCAATCATATTTGGCATAGTGAGAACACTCAAGACAGTTGATGTCAGAGCATGATATAGATTGAAAGATGGAGTTTTTTCAGCTTTCTTCTGCACACAAAGGGAACAATCAAAACAACTGTTCTCTTTAGCGCCAGGAAAATTGGGAAACTTCATTGAAGTGACATCTCTCCACCACAAGCATAACCATGAAACATCAATCTTTGTCTATCCAAAGATTGGAATATGTTCACACGGAATTCTTCAAAGGAAGAATAGTAGAAATGCATTGATGTTTGTCCTTCCTCTGAACAATAGAAACAATGCATTCTGAATGCTTCATTACAATCTCAGCTTTGAAGAACAGAAACTCTTTATTCTAAATGCTCATTAGGGTCTCAGTTATGACAAGCCACACACAGTCTCCTCCCCACATTTTGGAGAAACACTAAAAGGGTTCATCAAACCTCCAAATGAGGAACAAATCTCATGGGCAAATATGTGAAATTGAGAAACTTATCAAAATACATGGATTGAATATATTCCTTCAGAGATTGTCACAGGATCAATAAAAGCCTGTTGGGACAGAGGTGCAGCAAAAGTTGGGACCATTCCGACCATCTTCAATTTGCCACTACATCAGGTGATGGAATTCAACCTTTTTTTTGCCTCTGTACTAACTTCTCTATTGCATGCTACATTCAGAGCAGTTCTTTCCAAGTGCAACAACAGATCATCTAGATAAATTGTTATTGACAACTTGATGACTCCATACAACAGGTGACAGAGCACAGCTACTCATGTGCATTAGAGTGGTCATTTCTGCACCATGTGTGGAGTATGTCTGCACCTTGCACATGTGTTTCCACTCTAATATCTTTGCAAAGCAATTGAAAGTGAGTTCTTCATAAACACAAGTTGCAATACCAACTATCCTGAAATATACAACAAACAAAGAGAGTCAGGAGTCAACTAATACAAATCCTTCTTCTCAATCTTTCAAGAATTTTTCAGAAATGTGAAAAAAATTTTGAGCTCAATCTTTGACAGTAATATCTCCTGACAATGTCAAAAAATGAGCTTTTGCCTTCTTTACAATGTCCCCACACTAGGCATTGATGAGCTGCTTCTATTATTAGGGTTTTTTTTCCTTAAGACAAGATTCTATTGTGTTCATCCAAATAACACAACAAACTTTATTTAGACTCACTACTACAAAAGTGGGGTGTAGTTCACTAACCTAAATCATGATGAGACTTTAAAAGTGAAATAAATTCATTGCATTTTATTGATTTCACCTTGGTTAAAATTATTTCACTATAATATCATTATGTAGACATCATGTTTCATTACTAGTTAACATAATTCACTATTATAATTCACTATAGTCAATACGTTTATTTCTATGTTTTTTAAAATATGTTATATTTTAAAACATCATAAAATTATTCTATGTTACTATAATATAAAGTTACTCTATAAAAATTATATTTTAAAATATCATAAAGTTATTCTATGTTATTATAATATCTTTTTTTTTAAATATCATAAAGTTATTCTATGCTACTATTTATGTTATTCTACATTATTTTATGTTATTCTATCATACTATTTAATAATGGTTATTCTATTGGTGATTATAATCACCAATAGAATAATCATTAATAAAATAGTCATTAATAACCACCAATAAAATAACCATCAATACTCACCAATAAAAAATCACCAATAACCATTAATATAATATCCACCAATATCCACTAATATCCACTAATAAAATATTCACCAACAATCATTAATATAATAGCCACTAATATAATAATCATTAATAACCACCAATATCCACTAATAAAATATCCACCAATAGAATAACCATGAATAGCCATGAATAACCATTAATATGCACCAATATCCACCAATAGAATATCCATCAATAACCATTAATAAAATAATCATTAATAGAATAACCATCAATAGTCATTAATAAAATAACCACCACTAGTCATTAATAGAATAACAACCAATAATCATTAATAGAATAACCACCAATAGTCATTGATAGAATAATAACCAATAGTCATTGATAGAATAACAACCAATAGTCATTCATGAAATAATCACCAATAATCATTAATAGAATAACAACCAATAGTCATTAATAGAATAACAACCAATAGTCATTAATATAATAGCCACTAATATAATAGTCATTAATAACCACCAATATGCATTAATAGCCACTAATAGAATAGATATCAATAGCCATTAATAACCACTAATAGCCCCAATAAAAAAACAACCAATAGCCATATATTAGAATTGCTTAGGATTACCAAAAATAATTTGAAGTGAAATAATTTACAATACACAAAAGTAACTTAAGATGAAATAATCTATAGTAACCTAAAATTTTCTAATAATAACATAAGGTGAAATAGCCTTCAATAGCCAAAAGTAACCAATAATAGCCTCACATCGTAAAAAATAACCTAAAATGAAATAACTTAGAATAGTCAAAAGTAATTTATAATAGTTACAAGTAGCTTAAAGTGAAATAATTTACAATAGCCAAAAAAACATAAGGTAACCAAAAAACCTTATAATAGTCGAAAATAACCTAAGGTGAAATAGGCTAAAATAACCAAAAATAACTTAAAATAACCAAAAGTAGCCTAAGGTGAAATAGCCAAAAATAGCCAAAAATAATTGATAATAACCATAAATAGTCGTAAATAATGCAGGGTGAAATAATATAAATTAATGAAAAGTAACCATATAATAATTGAAAGTAGCCTAACATAGGTAATATTATTATATTAGCAAAAAATTTATCCATTTATTAAACTTTTTTTTTTTCAAAAAAATGGTCATTGAAATGTTATTGAATAATGATATTCAATTTTCTTTTTGTTCAAATGATTTTAAACTTTCAAAAGTAAATAAATGTAATTATGTACATTATTGAAACTTTTTAAAAAGTAAATTCGAATCATTTCATTTGAACAAAATCTCAATAAAATATGAATTTTCAAAGTTTATGTATTTGTAATGTTTAAAATGAAGTATTTGATAAATAGAATGTAATGTAACAGATTATCACAATAAGTGGGGTGACTCGATGGTAGGGATGTTGGCCTCCATTCTAAATGCCAAAGGATCAAACCTCATAAGTGGTGTTATGTGTGGTCAACAATGGTAAGTTGATCGAATATTCTCGTATCTAGTTCTTTAGAATATATGTTTAGGTTGATTACATGGCCTACATACATAGGTTAGGTTTTTAACCTAGCCTAAGTAGTGACATGTGTCAATAACTCATAGGCTGAAAATCATAAAATTATCAATAATATTATATATTAAATAATTTAATTTTAATTCATTTCCATGTTGGCTAATTAATTAATTAACTAACAAATGAATGG
>Ga0209611_10012883_pt1 | contig 11637 bp, 6 predicted proteins | sample S1TSphgellanicum_3_FD_187693 | JGI IMG/M metagenome (GOLD analysis project Ga0209611, IMG submission 187693) | Host-associated microbial communities from peat moss isolated from Minnesota, USA - S1T2_Fc - Sphagnum magellanicum MG (SPAdes) (version 2) | ecosystem: Host-associated > Plants > Peat...
GGCCTGATGCCTGGTGAATGAATGGGGTGGCTGCATGGCTACTTTTTGGTGCCCCATTTTGTGGTGTTTTTTATCGTGTTAGCTGTCGTAATTGCTACGTTCCTCGATAGCACGTTCCTTCCATCATCCAAACAACTATCCCGGCTGTGCCTGATAAATCATCCCTTTACTGTCTGCTCAAAGGCGATGGTGATAGCAATTCATGAGACATCAAGGTGCGAGCTAGGGGCGGGCTAGGGGCGGGCTAGGGGCGGGGGGTTATGGAGGATTAGTGATGGCCATTGTGCTTATGACCCTCTGCATTTTGTCTTATTCCACCCACACGGAGAGCCCGGCTTCCACCAAAATATTACTAGCACTACCCCTGCGATTGTGGATGGGCTAAGCTTTGAGGACGAGCAACAACAGCCATCTGAAGATGAAAAGCAACCTAATACGGAACTGGTAGTGGACCCCGGGCATGGTGGAGGTAGGGGCAGGGGTAGGGGTAGGGGTAGGGGCCGAGGCAAAGGAGTTGTCGCAAGGCGCATCGTTCGCAAGGTTACTTCATGCATGACCACAACCCTCGCACCAACAGCACGTTCACTTATGGTAAAAGGCTATATCAAGAGTGGGTGGTTAACCAGTACTCCAAGGTTGAGGGGCATCGGCTACGGTGCGTGCGCCTCAACCAGACCACCCTGCGTGCTAATCAATATAAAGGAATGGTAGATGCCATGCAGCAAGACGAAGCTAACATCACCAACTTTGGGCGCATGGTGGTCCTTCCAGCCACTTTTGTTGGTAGCCCCCATCACATGAACCAGCTATACCAGGATTCCATGGCCTTGGTCAGAAAGTTTGGGAAACCTAACCTATTTATAACCATGACGTGTAACCCAAATTGACCAAAGATTCTGCATGAACTAAGGCCTGGGGAGGAAATCAACGACCGCCCTGACTTGACATCCAGGGTGTTCAACATGAAATTCAATGCCCTCCTCAAAGACTTTTTGCAGAATGGTGTTTTGGGCACTTCGGTGGTGGACATCCATGTGGTAGAATGGCAGAAGCGGGGCTTGTCGCACGGTCACATTTTGATCATTCTACACAGCCAGGACAAGCCGCATGACAACAGCGATTATGACCGGATCATGTGTGCCAAACTTCCAAACAAATCCACCCACCCCGAGCTTTACAACATTGTGACATCTCACATGTTGCATGGGCCCTGTGGGGCCTTACATCCCTCATGTGCTTGCATGGTGAATGGGGCTTGCAGCAATGGTTTTCCCAAGATTTTTCAGCCCCAAATTGAGGACTCCACCGGCAGCTACCCAACCTACCGCTGACGGGACGACGGCAGGACCTTCACTCCTCACAAGACACATCACAACTTAAATTGGAAAAAAAATTCATTATATATTTTTATAATATATTTTGTGATTAATGCTAAAGATTACATTAAAATGATCAAAAAAATTAATATTCCCAATTGAAAAACTCAAAATCGTTAAATGATGACCTTTATTATTTAGCAAGTTCATAATTTTTTCATATGAATTTTGATTAAAATAAATTAAAATATAGTGATAACTTTTTAAGAAAAAAAATCAATGTTAAATTGCATGTTTCAATCAAAATTCATGATTTTAAAATTATCCAAATTGATTGCATTGTCCATCTATGAAATGACTTTCCATCCTTCTACTCTTGGTTCTATGAGGTGATTATATTTAAAGGTACATATGTTATTGGTGAAAGGAAAATGCAAAATTTATCTTTAGATATTGAATTATGTTTGTAGTTGAAAAACAAATAATTTGGCTCATATGCATCATTTATAATTTGAAATTGATAAATATATTTTCAAAATTTAAACTTTTCCAAATCTTAGAATTTTATGTTAAATTACCATTCACTTAAACCATATTTTAAGGTGTTAACATAATGTTTAATTTAACAACAAACCTTTAATCACTCAAAACATTGTTGCCATCACATATGTGAACTAAATATAATTTGCAATAATTCATTGGAAAGCTAGTTACAAAACGAACTTTCCTACCAAATTTCAAGCCCTACACTTAAATCAATAAAAAGTTGTGCCATAAAACTCAATAGGATTTTACAAAAACATAAAGTTGAATTTGACAACAAACCTCCATTCTTTTAACACATTGTTGCTCTCACATACACTATTCAAATCTAGCTTGCATTAGTTCATTGTAAAGTTAACTACAAGGCACAACAACTTGCCAAATCTGAAAATATACACTTAAATTAAGAAAAAGTTATGCCATTTTTTAATGAACATTCTTTAAAATTTCAAGCTCTAAATCTGTTTCTATTCATTTTTTCATTCTTTCAAATGGTCTACTATGATGCAATATATTCTCGCTCTTTCCGTCGTCAACTAAAATTCATTATTCTTTTCCTCCCAAGAAAAATTATAAGAACAAATTTTCAAATATTCAAATCAAAATCACATACGAAAATAAAGAGATAGATGATTCAAATTTGTGTCATTAAAAAGAAGGAGAAGGAAGAAAGCGAGGGAAAACCCAACTCAGTGACCAATGGAGGGTTCTAAGTTTGATGGCCCTTGGATTGTTCCATGTTTGGTGGTCAATGGGGAAACACCCTGTTTGGTGGCCAATGGAAGGTTCCAATGTTTGATGACCCTTGAAAGGTTGCAAGCTTATGGGCTTTTAAAAGGTTTCAAATTTGGTAGCCTTTGAAAGGAAAAGGAGAAGCATCATTTTCACCTATTTTCATTTTCCCAACAAATTTTACTTAAATTTTTTTTGATTGATTTAAAGTTTTAATTTACCATGGTTTTAAACCATTACTTTACGTCTTTCCTTTTTTTTCCTTGACCTATAAATTGTAATCACGCATCTTGATGTACTAATTTTTTCACACACTCATCACCAAATTTATTATAATTGAAGATTTTTATTTTTATTTTTATTCATGTCGTCACGCTTGACCACATCCTATGGGCTTCAAACCACACAAGTGAATGAAGAATCGCTTCAGGAATTACCCCTAGATTTGACATTGACCTAGCACCTTTGTGATGAAAATTGTAAATTTCGAAAGGTGCACCCTCGTTTCGAAATTGAACCCTCTCGAACTTGGTATTATCGCATTTCTTTAAACTTTCATATTTTAATGATTTTATTATCTCCCTTTTAGTGATGAACCTCAAATTGTCTATTAAGGTTTTTATGAAATTAAAGACACTTCCATCTTTGCATGGTCTTCAATTCTCAACATTGGACATTATCGTTGATTACGTAGTTCGATTCATCCACTACCTCCCAATAGCAAGGCAAATTAAATAATTTGCACCATCTAACGCATCTTAAATTTCTTGCAGTTATGAACTATCACTGTGGCATAACCTAAGATTTTACATGTACTTGCAACTCTTCGTTGAACTTATTTATAACTTGAATAAAAGTTTCACTCATCATGAAATCCATGTTGCTATTACCACCCTATCACATTATTTATTTTAATCGTTATGTCGTCTCAAATTAATTTTACATTTATAATGTTTGAAGATTATTCTATCTCCATTAATCCTTTTATTAACACCCCCTCAATTGCTTCAAGAATTTTAATCATTTTAGTTTACATGACTTTTCACTAAATATTATAACAAGACCAACGTTTTGTTGAACATTATGAATTTTGGTGTTTACTTCTAACCCCAACCTTTTGGAGATTTCCCACCCCCAATCACGCAATTAGGACATTTAAGTTCATTTATGTACCTCATACCTAGGTTTAATTACCTAATTATTTACCTATATTTACTTATTCACTTTCACCTACATATTTCTGTACTTATTTTTTACCTCTTCTACCTATATACCAACCTATCTCTCACTTATTTATTAAACATGTGACATAAAAAACTTGACAAAATTTGTCACCTTTTAATGGTGTAATCCATTGATAATGATTTAATTTATTATTATTAAAATGAGGGATTTAAATCCTTATACTTGTAATTTATGTGCATTCCTAAGGGATTAAAGTAGTTACATAGACTAGATTAATATACCTAGGTAAACTAAAGTAAGTAGGTTAGGTTAAATTACAACCACCTACCAATTTGTTTTTTTATGACCTATTTAAACATAATTATTTACCTATTGAATTTTTTAATAATTATTATTTTTTTAAGAAATTAAGTTAAAAATTGAACTTAGTCAAATCATCCATTATCTACCAATTATCGTCCAAATAAATTTTTCTAGATTAATAATGTGATGTTTTTATGCTTGTCATTTTGAACAATTATTTATTAGATCTTATAATAATAATAAATTATTTTTGTTATAATGATTTTATAATTGTCTCTTGGGTTTTACTGATTGAAAATCAAACCAAAATTATTCTTAACCTTTTTTATACCATATGTTTTAAATCTTTAAATGGAAAATGAAAACTTATTATATATTATCTTCAGGACATTTTTTTTAAATTATAAAGGCCAATTTGGACGATTTGTTTTGTCAAACCTTATTCTAGAAATTTGAAACAAAATAATATTTTAATCCTCAAAATGAAAATTCACTTGGAAATGTTCTAAGACTTATGTTTTTGCGTTCTCTTACACTTGTGAAAATATGTTTGAATCCTAAAACACTTTCCCCTACCCATTCCCTTTCTCATATTTTAACTTAAATCATGAACCTATTAATGTTAAAATTGTGCAACAAATCTCTTGTTTTGGCCAAATCCATTTTAAAACATCTAAATTCTTTCATCTTAGGAAAGAAATTTTGTTACTTTAAAATTAGTTATGCACCCAAACTAAACTTATGACAACACTATAAGTACCATATTTTCATTTTCATATTCATCATTGAAAAATATAATTTTTAAAATTCCAAAATTAGACCCAAAAATGTAATTAATGATTTAAAATAAATTATAATCATCAACTAATTGTAAATTATTTTAAATATTTTGATTTTGCACATGAACCATGAAAATAAATTTAATTCAATATCATATCATTAAATCTTTTTTTTCTTGAAAACTAATATTAAAACACATTTGTACCAAACATGCATTAGTAATTAACATAGGGTAAAATTAATTACCAAGGTGAATATCTAAACTAAACTAAATATGTCTACCCAAGTAGATAATTAAAATAGCCTACCTACTTAAGTTAATTAAACCACCTACATACCTTTGTTAAATTAACTAATTACTAGTACATATATTAACTATTGTAATTAATTCCTTATTGACATAAGTATAATTAATTAATCAAACATAGGTTAATATAAGTTACTTACATAACCAACTTAGGTAACTTAAAACTTTCCCATGCATTCGACAGGAGTTGAACCTACAAATTTTCCAATTATGAGTTGGGTGCTTTAACCGCTCAGCCACGGATGCTATTGTTCAAATTCATTATTAGTGGTATATCTATTATTTGACAAATCCTACTACTCCCTATCCAATAAAAGGGAAATATCCAATGATCGGGAGAGTGAGAGGCAATTATGCACTATATCAAATTGATCAAGAATTCATTTTTTGAAAAATATTGTTTGACTTTCATGCTTTGATTTGGTTGGCTCGTTCGAGATAGTTTCGATAAATAGTATGTAGGTGGTTTATGTAGCTTAGTAAATAGTTTAGGTATGTAGGTTAGGGTAAGTTATTCACATACCTAGGCTAATTTATTAATTAATCACTTAATTATTTATTTAAAATACATAAGTTAATATGTAACTAGGTACTAATTATTATAATTAATTCCTAAATTGAATTAATTAATGTATTTATTTACCCACCTCATTACTTATTTACCTATTTAATTAATGTACCTACTTCCTTACCTAATTATTGTTCATACTTAATTATCTAAGGATATTATTGTATGGGATATGGGAATGTTTCCTCTTCCCATATTGTTTGTCATCTTTTCAAACTTGTAAAAACTATAAATGGGTGCATTTCAAACATTAAAAAAACATTAAAAAGATGTTCCAAAAAAATGTCATTTGGGATGAATCAATAAAAAAAAATTCAATTTTAAAAATTAAATTGAAAATAAAATAAATGTCACATGATCTACATATAGGCCTAGCCTAGGTGCCATGTAGCCTAGGTCTAAATATAACCTAGGTGCCACATGGCCTAATATAGTTTAACCTAGGTGGCTTTTATTTATGTGTCACATGTGTTTTAATCATGATGTACCATGTGTGTATATTTCATTTGTTAATAATAACAATTATTTGTTTTAATATAATAGAATTCAATGACCATGATTACATGATCTTTAAGGATTATGATCATCCATCCATTGTTGTAATTATGAAGATGGTATAGGATGGCATAAATAACCATTGTCATGGCATAAACAATTATAATCATTACTACAATTAAATGACACAAAGGACAAATTTGAATTAATTATGTAGTCATTCGAACACTAATGCATATGTGATTAAAGTTTTTAGTCATGGATGGATGGAGTCATATATGCCACCTTTTTGGCATAATAATGGTGGTGTTGAACAATTCCATCATTGTTGCTTTTGTTACACTTGTTGTGTTTGCTATGCATGTTATTACACATGTTTTTACATTAATTACTATTGTGTGTGATATTTGTAATGTTTATTACTTCCTCTTTTGGTTTAATTATCACACAACTTTTTTAGTAATGATGTTTTAAACAATTTCAAGTTTTTTTGTTGTGTAATGATGAACTTTAAACTTGCAATGCATTGTTTCATTTGTTTTATTTGAAGCAAGGTGTATGCCTTTTGAAGTGAGATGAAAGGAGTGAGAAACATTTTTAGAACTTAGTACTTAATTTTTAAGTTGATTTTGGCCATTTAATGTAACATTAATTTTTTCAACTAAAATCTACATTTCATGAAAATGTGATGTTAACAATTTTTTCATTCAACATTAAATTAACATGTACCAAATTTTTTTTAAAAAAAAACTCAAATAACATAATCATATGAAAAAAAAAAAAAAATACACATACAAATTCCACATGTAAATACCATGTTCACGATAACTATAAACACAAATGCAACCTTATAACTACTATCAATTGGTTTAACACATAATTTGCAATAAATCAAAAAAGATAAAGTGGTGTTAAGGATCAAATCCCTCGTGGAATTCTTTCATAAAACATCGTGTTTCATCAAGCTTGGCAAATGACATTGACACACATCTTCAAATGCTCAAAACATCCCTCTATAAACTAGTAAAAATGTTTAAACTTTTGAACATTGAATTATTTTCACACATTATAAGGAATTTTGTCCATTCCAACCCACACATTTGTGACTTATGTTCAAATCAACCAATTTTTTATTTATTAATGCAACTATCCTTCGTGGCACTATGGTAAAAACAACTTGTAATCATAAAAACAACCAAAAAATGGTTTGTTGTTGCATATGCAATTATGACTTGTGACTAATGTTAGTTTAGATGAAAATGAAGATGAGAAGTGGATTTATATCATCCATTTTTAGTGGCATTTCAAAATTGATGAAAATGTAATTGTTTTTGTGACTTAAGATGTGGTTTATAGGCCACTAAACACCATGTGGCATTTTATTCAACTTCAATTGCGATTATAAATCCTAGTTACAAATATACATGTAATTAAATGTAGCAAAAATGATGTTGGATTTAGTGGTTTAATTTTTTCTTTAACTTTCTTAAAATAACTAACCATTAAATGTGTAGTAAGGTTTGGTAGGTTTGTGAAACTTTAAAGACCCATGGCAATGGTAGATATGAACCATTATTTGGAATTTCCAACATTAAATTTTAACATGTTGATATATCAATTTTTTTAATTAGTTAATTAATTAGGTAGGTTAAGTAATAGGTAATAGGTATTGGGTACCAATATATAAATAGGCTAATTATTATTAATTATTTTATTGTGTTGAATGAATTTGTGTTATGTTTAATTAATTAATTCTAAGAGGGTTCCAAAGTAGGTTGATATGATAAATAATAAATATTTTATGATGTGAATATGTTAATATTAATTAATTAATTAATTAGGTAGGCTATGCAATTAACTTATTTATAAATTAAGCTAGATAGTAGGTAGTAATTAAGTAGGATATGTAGTAGGAAGTATGTATGTGGGTTAAGTAATAAATAGTAGGGATAATTAATATGTAATAACATTTTTATATAAACTAATTACTTAATCAAGTCTACTATGTAATTAATTTAGCTATTAGGCTAGGTAGTAGGTATTTTATTCATGTTGATATGTGATATTTTTTATATTTATTAGTTAGGTAGGCAATGTAATTGATTTATTGAATAGGTTAACTATATAGTAAGGTTAATTTATGATCCATTTCTAAACATTATATGTGCCTAAGTTATATATCATATATCTAAATTAATACAACTAATGGTAAAATTATGATATATCATAAGAAAAAAATATAATAGCTTTAAAAATCAAATAGAGTTTTGAGATTTGAAAAATATTTTTTTAACATTATTTTTTAATCATAATTTTAAGTAAAAAAAATATTTTAAGTGTAAAAGTAATAAAAATTCTAGTTCCATAAAATCAATTAATAATGGCACTAATTAATACTTTAAAACTATAACCAAGTTTCTAAATTTTCCTTTTACATCAGAAATAATATGGTTAATATAAGATCTTTCATTATATTTATATTATAATTTATTTATATCCATTTATAAATATTATATGTGAATAAATTATATATCATACATCTAAATTGAATTTTATTGTTAAAATTATGATATTCAAAAGAAAAATTGTATAATATAATTTTTAGAATCAAATGAAAGTTTAGGATTATATATATATATATATAATATTATCCACACAGTGTTTTTTTCCATGTATAAATCATGTGCTTGAATTAATTTTTTCCAAGGAATGATCATTGAAATGTTATTCAATAATGAAATTCAAGTATTTTTCCTTTCAATTTCATTTACATTTTTGAAAGAAAACAAATATAGTTATGTAGATTATTGAAAATATTTTAAAATTAAATCATGTTATGTGAACAAAATATCAATCATACATCAAATATCAAAAATGATGTTTCATGTAATGTTTTAAATATATATTTTATATTTATTTATTACCCTAAGAATAATGTAAACACACCCAATATCCCATAAAATGTGAAGTGCCTTAATAAAGTAAATGTATCATATTCATTGAATGTTCTAAAAAATTATATATACACCCAAATCCCAAAATTTGTGAAAACGCTCTTATGTTTGCTAATTATTCTATATATAACATATCCTAATGTAATTGCAACTAAACTTAAGATTCAAAAAAATATGTAATGCCATAATGCTTGTTAAGGATTATATTTATTGATTGTCTTGAATGTAATGCATATAAATTGAAGATCTTAAATCAAGTGAGATACCTTCATGCTTATTAATTCTTATGTTTATTGGTTCTCATGAAAGTATTGTAGATAAACTTAAAACCCTAGAACAATTAATATATCCTAATGCTTGTTAAGGATTATATTTAATGATTGTCCTAAAGGTATTGCATATAAATTAAAGATCCCAGAACAAGCAAAATATCCTAATGCTTAACATGGATAATATTTATTAAATGTCTTAAAGGTATTCCATCCAAACTAAAGATCCTAAAACAATTGAAATGCCTTAATGCTTGCTAGGGATTATATTTATTAGTTTTTTTAGTGGTATTGCATATAAACCAAAGATCCCAAAATAATCAAAGTACCTTAATGTTTGCTAACTTTTATAATTATTAATCGTCTTGAAGATATTGTAGGGAAATCATTAACTTTGGGTTAAAACATTATGTTTAATTTATCCTGAAGGTATTGCAAAACATTAAAAAAATATAAAGCATATGCCTTAATTCTAGAATTTCATTTAAGCATGGGGTGGAAAATATGTTTAGAACTATTTTTAAGGTATTGTATGGAAATCAATGGAATCTAAAACATATGTAATACTCTAATGATAGTATTGCATATATGTTAAAGTTGAAAAATATAGTTTTCAGCCATGAACAATGGGGATTTTTTCAATGAAGGTATTGCACAAAATACATGTTTGAAGGTTTAATTGAACTTGAACAAAGATTTGAACTATAAATACAATGCCTTCACCATACCATTTTTTTTCTAGATGCAAGGGGATATTGTAGAAACTTTGCACATCGATTACATATGGATCCCAACCTTCTCTTTTGCAACCCTTCATGCATGGTCAATGTTTTATGTAACAAAAAATCAAAGATTTTAATCACAAGCATACAAATGTTTAAAAGGAACAAAATAATGCTTAAAGCATTTACTCGATGATTCATCTTTAAAATGTGGTATGTTCAATTACATATCAATTATAACCATGGTACAAAATGTGGGTTCAAAATTAAAGCCAAAATGTCCAAAAATGGAATGTCAACATGATCATATCAATGACAAAATGATTTATACAAAATTCATACAATCCCCATAATGTGTAATAAGCTTATGAGATTTCCCTCTTGCTTTCACTTTCATTAAGATTTTCACTAAATGAATTTAATGATATCCCAATAGTCTTTCAATAATGTGCTACAACATTTTGTGCTTTTTGAACATGGTGGCATGTAAACAATTGCAGATTTGCGAAATCATGCAGACATTAGATGTGTTAAAATTTACTAACCATGGATCATCTTTGATTCATGGTACTTATTGATATAAATTGATCTTCTTTTGCCACACCATCTTATTGGAAATGTTCTTCCAATTCCGAACATCCAATGCATTTGTTTCATTATTGTAAATGGATTCAATTCATTTGTTGCAACATGTATTGGATCCTCCACTAGATCAAAGGGTGTTTCATTTGTTACAACATGGATTGGTTCTTTGATTGAAACACTTACACTCACTTGATTATTTGCCATTCCAAGAGTTGTATCATTTGTTGCAACATGAAGTGGTTCTTATTGCCACCTCCTCAAAAGTTTCTTTATTGTTTCCATGGCTAGCAAACCTTGGGACCATTTCAAACTCTTGAAAGGTGGCATCTTGCACCTCACACACACACATTTGACCATAAAACAAAAAACAATAAAACAAAACAAAACAAACACACACACACAAAATATTAAAACAAAAGAAGGGCTTAAAGAAAAGGGCCTACCTTATTGCCTCAAGTTGTCTCTATTGTGTTTGCTAGTGTTTCTTTATTGCCCTTGCCTACACCCCCTTTCCCCCAAAACACACTCACACATTCATTTTCTCTCTTAAAATTGACTAGCTCCACACACACCTGTTACTTCCCACAAGCTCCAAAAATATTTTGAAAGAGAAAAAAAGGAAACGGAAAAAGAAAACAGAAAAAAATAAAATAAATAAATAAAAATTGGAAGAAAATACAAGAAAAAGGGGAAAAAAAGAATCAAAGAAAAAAATGGGGAAAAGATGCAAAAAAAATAGAAAAAATCAAAGGAAAAAAAAATTAGAAAAAAATATGAATAAAAAAAACAGAAAAGGGAGAAAAAAGAGAATAATAATAATAATAAATGAAAGAAATTTTTTTTGAAAGAAAACATAAATAAACAAGAACACAAAAAAA
>Ga0209611_10012884_pt1 | contig 11636 bp, 11 predicted proteins | sample S1TSphgellanicum_3_FD_187693 | JGI IMG/M metagenome (GOLD analysis project Ga0209611, IMG submission 187693) | Host-associated microbial communities from peat moss isolated from Minnesota, USA - S1T2_Fc - Sphagnum magellanicum MG (SPAdes) (version 2) | ecosystem: Host-associated > Plants > Peat...
CATCCCGAACGCGGCCTTGACGAGGGCGCGGAACGCATCGGTCTCCCGCGCGCGGGCCGGGCGGAGCGAACGCAGGATGACGACGGCGCTCGTGACCTCGGGGCTCGGGAAGAAGCTCCCCGGCGAGACGCGCACGACGCGCACGACATCGAACGCGGCGCGCGTGAAGACCGTGAGCGCTCCGTACTCCTTGGTGCCGGGGTGAGCGAGCAGACGCGCCGCCATGCATATCTCCTGGGACTGCTCGGCATCGAGCAAGTCGTCGTCGCGATTAACAAGATGGATGCCGTCGGCTACGACCGCAAAGCCTACAAGAGCCTCGCCGCCGAGATCCGCGCGCATCTTGCCGAACTCGATATCACTCCGGCAGCGATCGTTCCGATCTCGGCGCGCGAAGGCGATGCGCTGATCGCACCGTCGGCCAACATTCCGTGGTATATGGGCCCGACCATCATCGAGATGCTAGCCGGGTTCGCTCCGGCATCGTCGCGCGCAGATGCTCCCCTGCGCCTGCGGGTACAAGATGTCTACCGCTTCGGCACGCGACGCATCTTCGCCGGACAAATCGAATCGGGGCAACTCGCGCAAGGCGATGTGATCGCGGTCGCGCCCGCCGGCACGACGGCACGCGTCGCCAGCATCGAACGCTGGCCCAACCCGGGGCCTCCGCTTGCGCTAGCGGGAGAATCGATCGGGTTTACCCTCGATACGCCGGTGTACGTCGACCGCGGCGACGTGATCTCGCACGTCGGCACGATGCCCACCCGCGCGTTTGCCTGCGACGTCGCGCTCTTCTGGCTTGCCGAGGATCCGCCCGTTCCGGGCGAGCGGTTACGACTGCAGTTCGGACCGACCGAGGCGCGCGTGACGCTCGAGGCGATCACCCGCGTCATCGATACGCGCTCGCTCGAAACCGCCGCCGAAGCCGGACAATATACCGTACTGGAAGCGCGCTTGCGCAGCACGGCGCTGCTCGCGCTCGACACGCGGGAAACGGGCTCGGCGCGCTGCGTCGTCTTGCGCGGCAGCGACGTCGTCGCCGGCGGAACCGTCCGTGCGATCGTCGACGAGACGCGCTCCTCGAATCTCACGCCGCATGCGCATCTGGTCTCACGCGACGAGCGAGCGGAGCGCCGCGGCCATCGCGGTGCGGTGCTCTGGATGACGGGTCTCTCGGGCTCCGGGAAATCGACCCTCGCAATGGCGCTCGAACGCCGGCTCTTCGAGCGCGGCATGAACGTCTACGTCCTCGACGGCGACAACATCCGCGCCGGAATCAACCGCGATCTCGGCTTCTCACCGGACGACCGCACGGAAAACATTCGCCGTGTCGGCGAAGTGGCCGCGCTCTTCGCCGACGCCGGGATCATCACGATTGCGGCCTTCATCTCGCCGCTCGCGCGCGACCGGCAAACGGCGCGCGAAGCCGCCGGCGAGGCGTTCCACGAAATCGCGCTCACCGCCGATCTCGCCGCCTGCGAAGCGCGCGACGTCAAAGGCCTCTACGCGCGCGCACGCCGCGGCGAGATCGCCGAATTCACCGGCGTCTCCGCCCCGTACGAAGCGCCCGAACATCCCGATCTGCTGCTGGACACCGGCAACGACTCGTTCGAGACCAACCTCGAACGGCTGGTCGAATTCACACTCGAACAAACGGCACTCCCGATCAGACGCTAAGCACACGCGCGTGCAAGAGCTGACCGGCTGGAGAGCGATGCGCGCCTAGCGGCGCTCGAGGCGCATCTCCGCTAAAGCAGCAAGCGCTGCTGGAGCGCTGCGCGAATCTGCGTGAACGGCTCGTCCCACGCGCTGGGACGCGCTTGGCGAAAGAGCCGCAGCGACGGGTACCACGGACTTTCCGCGCGGTCGAGCAGCCAACGCCACTCCGGAACGAACGGGATGACGACCCAAACGGGACGGCCAAGCGCGCCGGCGAGGTGCGCGACGGATGTATCGACCGTGATCACCAAATCCAGATTGGCGATCGCCCCGGCCGTGTCGCCGAAATCGGCGAACGTGAGCCGCTCGAGCGCAAGGCCCGGGGGCGCCGGATCGGCGGCGCGCGGCCCAGCCTGCAGCCCGTACCAGGCGACGCCCGGCAGCCCGCCGAGGGGCGCGAACGCGGCAAGACCCGCACTCCGTCGCGCGTCGTTCGCGTTGGCGGGGTTGCCCGCCCACACCAGGCCAACCCGCAATCGCTTTTCCGCGCCGAGGATCGCACGCCACGCGGCGATCGCCGCCGGCGGCGCCGCCAGATAGCTGCTGGCCCCGGCCGCTCGCGTCGCCTCGAGGCCGGCAAGCGAGACCCCGAGCACCCGAGGCAGATCGAGCATCGGCAGGTACCACGGGGCACCCGGCGCGGGCGGGCGGCCGTCCGAAACGATACCCTCGTCGATTCCCGCGATGTATGGCGCGAGCGGTGCGACGTCGGGCGCGATTTCAACGACCGTGACGCCGCCGCGCGCCTGCACCTCGGGCAGAAACCGCATCATCTGGAAGAAGTCGCCGTGCCCGCCTTCGCGCACGATAACGATGCGCTTCCCTGCGAGCGGGGAGCCGTCCCAGATCGGATAGGAATCCAAATACCGGTAGTGCGCGCAAACCTCGGGGTCGCGCCGTCGCCAGGCAAACTCCGGCCAGCCGCGATCGAAGTCGCCGAGGGTGAGCAGCGCGATCCCACGGTTCTGATGCGCCGCGAACGAGCCCGGATCGAGCGCGATCGCGCGTTCGTACGCGGCGACGGCCTCCGGGAAGCGGAGCTGGTTTTCGAGCGCCTGCGCCCGCGTGAAATGACCCAAGGCGTAGGCCGGCCGCAGCGCAATCGCCGCCCGGGCCTCTTCGAGTGCACGCTCGGGTTGATCGGCGATCAGCAGTGCCGCGGCGTAATTCTGCCGGATCTCCGCCCGCGACGGATCGCTTTGAACGGCCGCCGCATAGGCCACGAGCGCCTCGCCAACGCGCGCCAGGCGGAGCAGCACGTGCGCGGCGTTGGCATACACGCCGGCATCCCGCACGCCGGCTTCGATGACGCGCTGGAACCCGTCGAGTGCCGCGGCCAGATTGCCGGCCTGCTGATCGGCGAGCGCGCGCGCGACGATCGCGCCAACGTCGTCTTCTACGGCTAGGGGGAGTCGGAGTCGTCGTCGGGCGCGCCGGCGACGACGACACCCGGATTGCGGATCTCGACGCGGGCGCGCTTCGCGTCATAGCGAACGCGCGAGCCGAAGGCATCGGCAACGACCGTGCTGCCGACCATCGTGCGGCCGCGGACGACGAAGGGCGCATGCGCGAGCGTGATCGGCGCGCCGTTGAGCGTGGCGGCGCGCTGGCCGAGTTTCAACTCGAGCGTGTCGCTGCCGTGACGGATCGTGATCGTGCCGCTGGCGGCATCGTAGGCGGTATCGCCGCCGCTGGCACTGGTGAGGGCGCGAATCGGAACGTAGGCGTCGGAGCCGGTCGTCACCGGAGCGACATCGGCGACCACGCGCTGACCGTCGACGCTCATCGTCGCGGGCGTCGAGAGCGCAGCACCGACCGACGCGACCAGCGCCGTTACGGCGGTCGCGATCAGGAGGCGGAGGCTCGGCAGCGGGTAGTGCATCATGATGTGTTGGAAAATGGCGAATGGCGGGGTATCGGCCGGATGAGATGGTTCGTTATGGGAACGGCGCCTCCCCAGCGGACGTTACCGACGTTCGATGAGATTTTCGTTCGCCCGGCCGGCCGGGTGGCCAATACCAGCCTAGAGTCGGCGCCTTAGACGGGCTGGGGAGTCCGGCCGATTTCGTGGGCGTAGTCGGGGTACTGCTCGGCGATGACCTTCTCGATCTCTTCGCGGAGCGCGCCCAGCAGGCGATCTTCCGGGAAGGTTCCGACGAGCTCGCCCTTGCGGTAGATGGCACCCTTGCCCTTGCCGCCGGCGATCCCGACGTCGGCCATCTTGGACTCGCCCGGACCGTTCACGACGCAGCCCATCACGGCCACCTTGACCGGCGCGGTGTATTCGGCGGCGACGCCCTCGACGAGTTTCGCCAGCGCGACGACCTGGATCTCGGCCCGGCCGCACGACGGGCAGGCCGTGATCTCGAACCCCTTCTCCCGAATCTGCAGCGCGCGCAGGATGCCCCAGGCAACCGGAACTTCTTCGACCGGATCGGCGGCCAGCGACACGCGCAGCGTATCCCCGATCCCCTCCCAGAGCAGCACGCCCAGGCCGATCGCCGAGCGAATCGTGCCGTCGAACGGCAGGCCGGCTTCGGTAACGCCGAGGTGGAGCGGGTAGGGTGAACCGCGCTCGTCGAGCGCTTTCGCCAGCAGGCGATAACTGTAGATCGTGGTCGGAGCGTCGTGCGCCTTGACCGAGATGATGATATCGGTGTGGCCGAGGTCCTCGAGGATGTCGACGTGGCGCAACGCCGAGGCGACCAGCCCCTCCGGGGTGTGGCCGAACTTCTTCTCGAGGTCGGCGGCGAGCGACCCCATGTTCACGCCGATGCGGATCGGGGTCTTGCGCTCGAGCGCAACCTTCACGACTTCGCGCGTCTTCGCCGGATCAGTGATGTTGCCGGGGTTGAGCCGCAGTTTCGCGACGCCGGCATCGAGCGCGGCGAGCGCCATCTTATGATCGAAGTGAACGTCGGCGACGATCGGCACCGGCGAACGCGCGACGATCGCGGGCAAGCCTGCCGCATCGCGCGGATCCTGACAGGTGACGCGCACGATCTCGCAACCGGCCATCGCCAGCGCGTAAACCTGCTCGAGCGTCTTGTCGGCATCGGCCGTATCGGTCGTCGTCATCGATTGCACCGCAACCGGATGATCGCCGCCGATCCAGACTTTCTTCGCATCGTGCGACCACTGCGATTTGTTCTCGAGCAGAATCGCTTTGGTCTTGCGTCGTAACCGGATCATGAGAAAACTCCTTCGCCTTTCCTGTGCGCGTCGCCTAGAACGCGCCCTGGCCGCTGACGATCCTTGCGATGTCGCGGTACGACACCATCAGGATCAGCGCGATCAGCACCGCGAAGCCGCCCAAGTGAACGTACGCTTCCTTTTCGGGATCGACGGGATGGCCGCGCAGCAGCTCGACGACGATGAACGCCGCGCGTCCGCCGTCGAGCGCCGGGACCGGCAAGAGATTGAAGATGCCCAGCGAGATCGAGATCGCGGCCGCAAACGCAAGATAGGCACCCCAGCCGAAATCTTGGACTTGTCCCGCGGCCTGGGCGATGCCGACGATGCCGTGCATCTGTCCCGCGTTCGCCGCCGGATGGGAGACGAGCGCGATCAGACCGCCGACCTGCGCGCCGATCTGGTCGGTGAAGTCCGTCCACGCGATGCCGAAGGCCGCAAAGAACCCGACCGGCTTGAAAACGGCGCGTGGGGTGAAGCCCGTCATCCCGACGGTCTTGCCGGTAGCGGGATCCTTGTGCGGGACGACGGTCACGTCGACGGCGTTCTGGACACCGTCGCGCGCGTAGACGATATGGAGCCGTTTCCCGATCGAGCCGTGGATCAGCTCGACGAGCATGTTGCCGCTGGTGATCGGGGTGCTGTCGACGCGCACGATCGTATCGCCGACCTGCAATCCGGCGGCCTGCGCGGGCATCCCGGCGATGAGCCCGGCGATCTGCGGCGCCGCTTCATCCGAGGGCACGCCGAAGATCACCGCGCCCCCGAAGAACAGCGCCAGCGCGAGGATGAAGTTCGCAATCGGACCGGCGATGACGATGGCAAGCCGGCGCAGCGGCGCTTTGGCCTGGAAATTGCTGGGGTCGGCGAGCGGAGCGCCGCGGAAATCGCGCTGCTGCTCGGCCTCGTTCGTCTTGCCGTCCTCGCCCTGCATCGCGCAGTATCCGCCGATCGGAAAGAGGTTCAGCCGGTAATTCGTCCCGCTGCGCGGCGACGTCCATTTGAGCAGCGTCGGCCCCATTCCGACCGCGAAGTCGTTGACCCGCACGCCGTTGAGCCGCGCGACCAGAAAGTGGCCGCCCTCGTGCAGCACGATCAGCACCGAGAGCGCGACCAAGAACACGACGATCTTGTCGAATTGGACGAGGCTCGGCAAGGCGAGGGCGATCATACGTTCTTCACTTCCATTCGGTGGCGTTCGACCGCCTGGGCGGCGGCCTCCCGGGCCGCGCGATCGGCGACGCGAACCGCGTCGAGGGTGAGTTCACTGGTTTGGACCGCCGCGAGCGCCTCAGCGATGCAGCCGGCGATCGATCCGAACCGGATCTGCCCGCCGACGAACGCCGCAACGGCGATCTCGTTGGCCGCGGAGAGGGCGGCGGGCGCCGTCCCGCCGCGAGCGAGCGCTTCGTACGCCAGGCGCAAACAGGGGAACCGCTCGAGATCGGGCCGCTCGAAGACCATCGAAATCGAGGACTCCGTCGCCTCCGCGCCAAGCGCGGCGAAGGGGTCCGTCACGGTCCGCTCCGGCAGACGGTCGGGGTAGGCCAGCGCGTAGCCGATCGGCAGCCGCATGTCGGGCGGGGCGATCTGCGCCTTCACGCTGCCGTCGGTGAAGATCGCGAAACCGTGGGCGAGGCTGGTGCGGTGGACGAGCACCCCGATGCGTTCGCCGGGCACGCCGAAGAAACGGCTTGCTTCGATCACTTCCAACCCCTTGTTCATCAGCGAGGCGGAATCGATCGTGTTCTTCACGCCCATCTGCCAGGTCGGATGGCGTAGCGCTTGCGCGACGGTTGCGTTCGCCATCTCCTCGCGGCTGACCGTCCAAAACGGACCGCCGGACGCCGTCACCGCGATCGCCGCCACGCGCTCGGGCGGTTCGCCGACCAGACACTGGAAAATCGCGCTATGTTCGCTGTCGACGGGCATCAGGCGCGCACCGCTGCGCGCGGCGTGCGCGAAGAGCAGCTCGCCCGCCGCGACGACGAGCTCTTTGTTAGCGATCGCGATATCGATGCCGGCGTCGACGGCCGCAAAGACCGCCTCGAACGCGACGGCGCCGTCGGTTGCGGCGAGCACGATGTCGGCCCCGCTCTCGCACGCAACCGCGTGCAGTCCGGCCGAACCGTCGGTTCCGATCGCCGTCACGCGCGGCGCGAAGCGCGCGACTTGCTCGGCGTGCAACTCGACGTTCTTCCCCGCCGCGAGACCCACGACGTCGAACCGATCGGGATGACGTCCGATGACGTCGAGTGCTTGGCGGCCGATGCTGCCCGTCGAACCCAGGATCGCGACGCGTTTTTTCATGGTAAGGCCGCCGGCGTCACGTGGAACATGAACAGCGAAAAGTAAAACGCGATGCCGCCGAAGAGATACGAGTCGAACCGGTCGAGCACGCCGCCGTGACCGCCGATCGCCGAGCCCGCGTCTTTGACTTTCGCATCACGTTTGAGCGCCGATTCGATCACATCGCCGGCTTGCGCGGCGAGCGAGGTGACGAGGCCGATGCTCAGGCCTTCCCACCACGGCCAATGCAGCGCCAGCGTGAAGCCGATCGCGGCGAGCGTCGCGACGAGCAGTCCCCCGATGGAGCCTTCGACCGTTTTTCGCGGCGAGATCGGCGTGAGCGGGGTGCGGCCCAGGGTGGTGCCGACGACCATCGCTGCGATGTCGGTGAGCGCGACGATCACGATCACCATGATCGTGAGCGCAACGCCGAGGTCCGGTAGCGCACGGATCGCAACGAAATACGAAATCAGCTTGCCGATGTAGAGCACGCCGAGCAGCGTGAACGCCGAGCGCATCAACTGGTGGCCGCGCTCGAGGAACGTCGCGGTCGCAAGTGCGGCAACGACGGTGAGCGAGAGCAGATCGCCTTCGAAGCGGCCGATGCGACCGAAGAACGTCAGCCCGATGTAGGCGGTCACGGCCAGCGCGGCGACGGTGAATTCGAGGCCGACGCCCTTGCTTTCGGCAAGCTTGCCGAGCTCCCACAAACATCCGATCGCGATCGCCTCGACGAGCAGCGCGAACGCGGGCGCGTAAAAGACCGCACCGATGCCGATCGCAGCGAGCAGCAAGCCGATCCAGACGCGCCGCGTGCCCAAACGCGGGACGCTCACCGCGGCCGGCGCGGCGTTCACGCGCCTCCGAACCGGCGCGCGCGGCGCTGGTATTCGGCGAGCGCGCGCGCGAAGGCGTCGCGATCGAAGTCCGGCCAGTAGGCGTCGGTCATCACGAGTTCCGTGTATGCGGCCTGATAGAGCAAGAAATTCGAGAGCCGCGATTCGCCGCCCGGACGGATCAGCACATCGGGATCGGGGAACGCGGCCGTGGAGAGATACGAGGCGATCAGCGCTTCGTCGATCGCCTCCGGCGCGAGTTTGCCCGTCTTGACGTCTTCCGCGAGCGCGACGACGGCGTCGCGCACTTCGCTGCGGCCGCTATAGTTGACGGCCAGGTTCAACACGAGGCCGCCGCACGTCGCCGTCTTCTCCTGCAGCCGGTCGAGCGCGTCGCGCGAGGCGGGCGGGAGCGCCTGATAGCGGCCGATGACGTTGACGCGCACGTCGTTGCGGCGCAGCTCGGCCAGCTCGTTTTGCGCGAAATAGACGCATAGGTCGAGCAAGAGCGAGATTTCGGTCGCGTCGCGTTTCCAATTCTCGGTCGAAAAGCCGTAGACGGTCAGCGTCGGAATGCCCCAGTCGCTGGCCGCGCGGGTGATCTCGCGCAGCGCGCCGATCCCGCGGCGATGGCCTTCGATTGCGGGCAAGAACCGCGCCTTCGCCCAGCGCCGGTTGCCGTCCATGATGATCGCGACGTGACGCGGCATCGCCGTTGCATCGAGCGACACGCCGGCGGGCGGTCGCAGTAACGTCGCCACGTCAGTCGAGCCGTTCGTAGCGATCGTACCCCACGGTGACGTCCCAACCGCGCCCGCCGTCGCTCACGCGCAACACCCGCAGCGCGCCGATACCCAGCGCCGGATACGGCGGGACGAGCATCTGCAGCGCGACGGGCCGATCGGCGAGCGCGCGGCGTGCGAGCGGTTCGGGGACGAGCGTGAGCGCGGCGTGCATCAGACTTCCATGATCTCTTTTTCTTTGTGGCCGACGAGCTCGTCGATCGCTTTGATCGCTTTGTCGGTCAACTTCTGCACGTGGTCCGCGGCGCGTTTGTTCTCGTCTTCGGTGATGTCGCCGGCCTTGAGCAGCGCCTTCACTTCATCGGTCGCCTTGTGGCGGATGTTGCGGATCGCAACCTTGCCGTCTTCGCCTTTTTTGCGCACGACTTTGACGAGGTCTTTGCGGCGCTCTTCGGTCAGCGGCGGGATGCCGAGGCGAATCGTCTGGCCGTCGACGTTCGGATTGAGGCCGAGGTCGGAGGTTTCGATCGCCTTACGGATCGCGCCGACGGTGCTCTTGTCGAACGCCGAGACTTGCAGCGAACGGCCGTCAGGCGACGAGACGCTGGCGACTTGTTTGAGCGGCACCATCGAACCGTAGGCTTCGACCTGCAGCCGGTCGAGCAGCGAGGGCGCGGCGCGGCCGGTGCGGATCGACGAGAATTCGGTGCGCGTCGATTCGATCGCTTTGGTCATCTTGCCGTCGGTGTCTTTGTAGACGTCATCTAAACTAGCCACGTGCTTCTCCTAGAGCGTGCACGCGGGCCGGACCGACGACCGTGCCGACGTCTTCGCCCATCACGACGCGGCGGATATTTCCGGCCACGTTCATGTCGAAGACGATGATCGGCAAGGTGTTGTCCATGCACAGCGTGAGCGCCGTATTATCCATTACTTCGAGGCCGAGTTGCAGCGCGCGCAAGTAATCGACTTGCGCGAAGCGCGTCGCGGCCGGATCTTTTTTCGGATCGGCGCTGTAGACGCCGTCGACTTTGGTGGCCTTGAGGATCGCTTGCGCGCCCATCTCGATCGCGCGCAGCGCGGCGGTCGTATCGGTCGTGAAATACGGGTTCCCGGTGCCGGCGGCGAACACCACGACGCGGCCCTTCTCCAAGTGTCGCATCGCGCGGCGCCGGATGTAGGGCTCGGCGATCTGGTGCATCTCGATCGCGGTCTGCACGCGGGTGGGCACGCCGAGCCGTTCCAGGGCATCTTGCAGCGCGAGGCCGTTGATCACGGTCGCGAGCATCCCCATGTAGTCGGCCGTCGCCCGCTCCATCCCGGCGGCTTCGTGCTGCTTGCCGCGCCAGATGTTGCCGCCGCCCACGACGACGGCGATCGAGACGCCGTCGGCATGGATTTGCGCGATCTGTTCGGCCATCGCCGAGGTGGTGTCGACGTCGACCTGGCTGCCGCCCCCGGCGAACGCCTCGCCGGAGAGTTTGAGCAGGACGCGACGGTAGTGGGGTTCGGCCATCGGTCGCGTTCTTACCGCGCCGTCCGGCCTAACCCTCGCCCAGCGTAAACTTGACGAAGCGGCGGATCGAGATCTTCTCGCCCAGGACGCCCGAGACCGAAGCGACGAGTTCGCCGACCGTCATCGAGTCGTCTTTGACGAAGTGCTGGTCGACCAAGGTGTGGTCCTCGAACCACTTGTTGAGCTTGCCGCTCACGATGTTCTCGATGATGTTCGCGGGCTTGCCGGCCGGGATCGACTTTTCGATCTCTTCCTTGACCGGGGCAAGGACGTCGGCGGGGACGGCCTCACGGTCGAGGTAGGCCGGCGACATCGCCGCAACGTGCATCGCGACGTCGCGGACGAGCTCTTGGAACTTCGGGTTGCGGGCGACGAAGTCAGTCTCGCAGTTGATCTCGACGAGCACGCCGATCTTGCCGCCGGCATGAATGTACGAGCCGACGAGACCTTCGTTCGCCGTGCGTTCCTCGGTCTTTTTGGCCGCCTTGGCCTGACCGAGGTCTTGGAGATGCGCCTTGGCTTTTTCGAATACGCCCTCGGCGTTGGCAAGCGCGTTACGGCAATCGATCATGCCGGCGCCGGTCTCTTCACGCAGACGCTTGACATCGTCGGCGGAGGGTTTGTACGAAGTGGCGGAGCTCACGGTGCAGTATTCCTTACAACTAGGCGGGGAGCGGTTCGGGGGCGGCGATCGGGTCGGCGGCGTCGGCGTAGGCCGCCTCGTAATCGGCGGCATCGTAGGCGGACTCGGTCTCGGTCTTGCCCTCGATGATCGCATCGGAGATCTTGCCGACCATCAATTTCACGGCGCGGATCGCGTCGTCGTTGCCGGGGATCAGGTAATCGATTTCATCGGGATCGCAATTGGTGTCGACGACGGCGATGATCGGGATCTTGAGCTTGCGGGCTTCGAGGACGGCGATGCGCTCTTTCTTCGGATCGACGATGAAGATCGCGTCCGGCAGACGATGCATGTCTTTGATGCCGCCGAGAAAGCGTTCGAGTTTATCGAGCTCGTCCGAGAGCCGCGCGACTTCTTTCTTGGGGAGCAAGTCGAAGGTGCCTTGCTGCTTCATCCCCTCGAGCTCACGGAGGCGCGCGATGCGCTTCTGGATCGTCGAGAAGTTGGTGAGCGTGCCGCCCAGCCAACGCTGGTTGATGAAGAACGTGCCGGCGCGTTCGGCTTCTTCTTTGACAACGTCTTGCGCTTGCTTCTTGGTGCCGACGAACAGGATCACTTTGCCGGCGGCGGACATTGCTTTGACCGCGGCATAGACTTCGTTCATCTTGGCGACCGTCTTGGCGAGGTCGATGATGTAGATGCCGTTGCGCTCTTGGAAG
>Ga0209611_10012885_pt1 | contig 11636 bp, 8 predicted proteins | sample S1TSphgellanicum_3_FD_187693 | JGI IMG/M metagenome (GOLD analysis project Ga0209611, IMG submission 187693) | Host-associated microbial communities from peat moss isolated from Minnesota, USA - S1T2_Fc - Sphagnum magellanicum MG (SPAdes) (version 2) | ecosystem: Host-associated > Plants > Peat...
AAAAAAAAAAAAAAAAAAAACATCCTCATATAATTTTGGTGACCAACTTGGACCATGCATATAAAAATATAGCAATAGGAAAATTTGACTATTAACAAAATATGAAAAAATAAAATAAAAAACATCCTCATATAATTTTGGCGACCAACTTGGACCATGCATAGAAATATGGCAAAAAAAATAAAATTGAAGTTCCTAAAAAGGTTTTGTCAAAAAAAATTTCCTCCAAAAGCCTATTGAATTTGTGACCGAATAATTTTCATAAAAATTTCACAATAGTGTAAAATTTCACACACACAAAAGAGAGGCTGATTGATTAGTAACATACTACATACTACAAAGGCAATAATATATTGTGCAATGGGGGACTAAACCCTAAACCCTAAACCCTAGCCTGACAAAGGTTACTTTAGCCAAAGTCAAATTCCTCCTAGCCTGTACATACTAGGCTATAATACTACCCCAACAAGAGAGGATAGATCTTACAAAGGGGAGGTTAACTATGAGATCATTCACTCACTCATTTCACTCTCCCCTTTGGCTATCTTTTTTTTTTGGGTTCCAAATTCTACCAAGTGTTTGCAACAACAAAGCCTGACAAATTATTGTTTTGCCCAGAAAGAGAAAAACTAAGTCAACCTTCTTAGTAGTACAACAAGCCCCCAGAAACCCTAATTAATTACTTCTTCATAACAAGACAAAAGAGTGTCTGAAACACAATAAAAAGGGGCCCCATTTCATTTCAGTTTGCTTGCATGTGGCATGTATGTACCTTATAATGGTGGACTAGGCCCAAACATGACACACTAAAAACTTACTTAATATGACAACTCCTCATGTTGTTGGTTGACATCTAAAACTCACAAATAGGTTACCATGGTTAAAACCCCCCAAAATCCATTTAAATTGCTTCTAAATGTATTATGTACATTAAAAAAATAAAAATAAAAATAAAAATAAAAATGAGGATCATGCTTTAGATTAAATTGGGTTCTCTAAGTCCAAATCTAACATAGTTTTGGCTTAATAGGGTTATAGGAATTTCTTTTTACATGTTGTCTGATAGGGCACTATATTTTTGGCATATTTACAAGCCCATAACTAAGTTACATGTTATTTGTTGTTATATATTATAACAAAATACGTCCTTTGTTCACTATATGATTTCATTAGATTTTGAGTGAATTCACTGAAGACAATGAATTTTCTGATCACTGAAGAGGACCAATGAATTAGTGAACTGCACCCACATTTTATAGTAATTATATAATTCATCCAAAGTGTAATGTATGCTATATTTCATTCAAAGCATAATGTATGTGACTTTCTACTTTGTGGGGGAGGAGGAGGAGAGGGGTAAGGGGGGGACCTGGTAAGGTTTAGGGTTTAAGAAGGCATGCTCAAATTGAAGAACCCAACAAACAAAAAAGTTAGGAAAATGCAGAAAAAATACTAGCCTGAGGTGGAGTCAGTTGGGTCTAGTTGCAACTGCAACAGAGATGAATAGGTAGAGTGTGCAGCTTGGCAGACCTTTTGTTGAGAAAAGACATGGGCACAGTGGGTCAATTAGTGCAGAACTGGATTCAACTGATGGGCATTAATTAGGTCAGGGTTTTGCAGATCATTCATTCATTCATTCATTCATTCATCAGCCAGCTGCAACCAAGGTCAAGTCTAGTGAGAATTGTTTCTAACATTTTACAAAGCGAAATAACTGGGACCCAAACTAGTTTTTCTACCAATTTTGGTGGTGAACTGAGTTTCATTTCATCCTGTCTTTCCTTTTTTCTGAGAGCGCCTCCACTCCTGCTACATATATTTTCGCTGTGCTCTTACTTGTGCAAGTACTATAATTAGTCTCGAACCTTGTGCATTAAATGCTGATTTTCGACATTTCATACTGAGATTTAATAAAATTTCATCAGTTTGCAGATACCGCTACCGTATAAGAGGGGATAGGGCCCGGGAAGGGTTGAAAGCAGGTCCAAAGACAGGGTGAAAAGCATGGTGACTTTACGGACAACTCTATAAAGCATGGTGACTTTATGGACAACTCTATAAAGATGATTATTTGGCGTGTATTGAAACTTAAGATTAGTTATAGAGTTACATTATCTTGAAGGATTTTGGCTTCATCTTAAGGCAAAAAAAGAAGATTTTTTGAAGATTATAATTTGGCATGGTGAAATATTTGAGTTTCCATAATTCTTCTTTTTTTGCCTTAAGATACTTGTTAATATAAATGGCAAGGCCACAATGTGATGTGTGACACACCCCTTGTTTTCCATTTGTGCAAAAGGCATAACCTAATAATATAATTAGGATTTCTTCTTGGATACTTTAAGCACTTGTTTTTGGGGATATGTGTGGGTGGAGAGGCATTAGTGGTGGTGCAAGGAGGGAGGGGTTTTTGTTCTTATTAGCTATATAGCAGGTACAAAGCAAAGCACTCCTCCAAATCTGAATTTCCCTTGTGAATTTGATTGTAAAAATGCTGCAAATGTTTGGTTGGCTTGGACAATGAATGCACTCTCTCTCTCCACTCCTTGATACCTACATTGATTGGGTAGACAAAGAAAAGATGGCAGGCAGCAAGTCCTCCTGACTCAGGTGGGAAGAGTGGTTACAACTTACAACTGGAGTTACTAGAGAGTTTGAGAAGGTTGAACATGAGTAGTCTGAAGTTCTACTATGATTGTAGTAGTTTCTGTCATCACCCCAGTCAATGGGAGCAGGCTATGGCAGAGCAATTATTATTATGATTTTTATTGGCCTTGCCTGCCAAGAATTACTACAAAATGTGGTGCATTTCACTGGTCCCCATTCACTAGAACAAATGTGATGCAATTCATTAGTCCCCATTCACTAGAACAAAATGTGGTGTAGTTCATTAGTCCTTGTTCACTAGAACAAAATGTGGTGCAATTCACTAGTCCCCGTTCACTAAAACAAAATGTGATGCAATTCATTAGTCCCCATTCACTAGAACAAAATGTGGTGTAGTTCATTGGTCCTTGTTCACTAGAACAAAATGTGGTGCAATTCACTAGTCCCCGTTCACTAAAACAAAATGTGATGCAATTCATTAGTCCCCGTTCACTAGAACAAAATGTGGTGTAGTTCATTAGTCCGTGTTCACTAGAACAAAATGTGGTGCAATTCACTAGTCCCTGTTCACTAAAACAAAATGTGGTGCAATTCATTAGTCCCCATTCACTAGAACAAAATGTGGTGTAGTTCATTAGTCCCTGTTCACTAGAACAAAATGTGGTGCAGTTCATTAGTCCCCGTTCATTAGAACATTGAATTCACTATGTTCTTATTGGGTTGTGTTTTGTATAACTTATGAATTCTCTCAAAATTCAATGAAATCACTTGGTGTACAAAGATATTTTTGTTATAATTTTAAGGCAAGAATATTGTGTTTAGATTCATCATAGAGTATAATAGTTTCAGGGATTTTGGCGACCCCTAGGTAATAATAATAGGTCTGTTTTTATATGAGGGTTTTTGAAAGATGATAGATATTTTGGCTTGTGTTGAAACTTGAGAGATTAGTTACAGAGTTTATAATATTGTGAAGGATTTTGGTTTCTTTTAGAGGATTTTCTTGAATTATATATATATATATATATAGTGGTGAAAATATTTGTTTTTCCATAATTCTTCTTTTGTCTTAAGATATTTTTTCATGTAAATGGCAAGGCCATAGTGTGACACACCCACCTTGTTTTTTTTGGAGGGGGGAGGGGATCATTCCTCAAATTTTCAAGAAAAGAAAAGAAAATTATTTGCAGCTGTTGTTTTTTTTTTTATGAAGTATGAGTTTCAAAACCATACTCCTCTCCAATTTTTGAACCCAAGTTTTCAAAACATGTTAACATGCATAAATAATTCTCACATAATATTTACATAATTATAAGAAATCACATAAATTCATACAATTTATGATCTATGAAATAAAATTATTATAAAATTTAAAAAAAAACAGAAAACTGAGTGTTGTTAAGGATACAAAGTCTGCTTAGATTGATGCTAGAAAAAACCTGACAAAGTCACACCCACAAAACAAACATGTACATAATGAATGAACGAACGAACGAATTGGGTTGCAAACCAGTGTTGTACCCATAATGACTGAACCCTAAACCCTAAAATGCATAGGATGCAACCAGCTGGGTTTTTTGACATTGCAATGAGTCCGTGGTATTGAAGAAGAACATATTAGTCGGGTACATGACCACCACCCAAGGGAGGGAATATCATCAGCCTTATACCAGACAAAAATCAGCCTTGGACCCTAATACCACCAGTATCACCAGACTGGTATGAAAGTTTTACCCAAAAAAAAAGAGTACCCAATACCACCAGTACATGCTAAGTGTGATCATAAAACCCCCCAATATGGATACCAGTCTGATTGATATGTTCCAAAGTCAATACCAGTACAACAATACCAGTACAACACTAGTACTAGCAAAAACAATAATAAACTAATATAAACAAATTCTGCAGAAAACAACGCCCTGACAAGTTGACAACTTAGTGGCTAGAGTGAACCCAGAGAGCCACACCAGCACATTCAGTTGAGTCATAACAGAATGGGCGAGAATGGCTAGTTTCAGCATAATAGGGCATCAAATGTGTAACTGGGAATGAAAATTTTGACATTCCCATTGGAAGTCTCTGTTCTGACTCAAACTGTAAAAAATCAACAGTTGACTCATTTTCTTTCACCTTGCTTGGCAATATATATATATATATATATCCACTGAAGAAAAATAGGTCAGAGCTTGCTTAGATGCTGCATGTGGATGGATGGATGGGTTTGTATGTAAGGTAGTAAAGAGAGTTTACTAGTGTGTTGTTCATTAGGTTTGTAGTAAAAACAGTAAACCCTAAACCCTGGGAATTGAAAACCCAATGAAAAAAAGTGTTTTCTGTCCACCTATTTATCATCCATCTCTCAAGGTATGCTGGTGGGTGCCTTTTTGGTTACTCTTAACCACATGTTAGTAAGTATGCTATGCAAAAGAGAAACTATTCCCAACAAATTTGTTCACACCCAATTCCATTCTTTTGTTGGCCTTGCCTACCAAGGCGAGGATATTGTGTTTAGATTCATTATAGAGTATAGTAGCTTAAGGGATTTTTATAGGCCCCTAGGTAATCATAATAGGTCTATTTTTATATTAGGATTTTTGAAAGATTATATTTTGGCTTGTGTTGAAACTTGAGATTAATTATATGGTTATAATATCTTGAAGGATTTTGGCTTTCTTTTAGAGGGGATTTTTTGAAGATCATATTTTGGCATGGTGAAATATTTGAGTTTCCATAATTCTTCTTCTTTTGCCTTAAGATACTTTTTAATGTAAATGCCAAGGCCACGGTGTGACGCACCTCTTGTTTTTGGATTGGAATCATTCCATGCAAAGCTGAGCAAAAGCTGTGCCACCCCAGGGTTTATCAACTCATTGACTTCAGCTTGGAGTTAGCAATGGGCATCATTGTACCAGCTTATAGCAAAAACCCATGAGATGCATTGATGTTTTATCTCATCAAGTTTGAGAGAGATTGACTCCATTTCAATGATTTTTTTCTGACAAAAAAAGGGGATTTTATTTTTTTTCTAGTGTAAATTTCTCTCATTTTTCTTTTCTCTTTTTTTTTCTGGGGGGAAATCTCTTTATTTTCCCAAAATTTCAATTACACAACATTGGAAATTTAGAAAAAAAAAAAGAGAAAAAAAGCCCTGCTCCACTCAATGCAGATCATCATAGAGTTGAAAGAAATGGATGAAACTAAAATTACCCTTTCCACAAGACACAAAAAAATTTCATCAATTTGCTTATGGATTGGATGTTTACTCATGTGAACAATTCTAACTTATTTATTTAGTATTTGACACTTTTGAATTTCTTTTTTTCTTTTCTTTTTAAAATTCTTTCCCTTGCTTTAATGGGGTTTGCAACAAAAATAATAATAATCTTGCATTTGAATATTCAAACATCCATCACAGAATAAGAAATCCACACATAATTGAAGAGAATTTTCCCATCACTCATGCACTTCAAATGCTAGTGACATGTAAGGCCATATATTTGTCACCATATTGTTGTTGATAATAAATCCAATACAAAGACTAATCTTGTGCCTAAAACATGATCTTTTCAAATGGTTACCTATTACATTTTAGTAATTGTTAAACTCAATTTGGTGAAGGCTCTTTGGTAGGGATTGTGCTCTACTAGACTTGAGGGTCCAATGTGTCATTTCTTTGAATGACACAAGGCTCATTGGTTTAAAATTTGAGTGAACTTTGAGCCTTCTTGGTTCAAGCGAGGGTCCAATGCAAGTAAAATTAGGAAGGTCTTTATACATACAACAATTATAGAAAACCGTTGGCAATGGAGGTGTCATTGTCAAACATAAAAGCATGAAGACATACTAGGGTGGAACAAAAGTCGCAATTCATGAAGTCGATATTTCAAACAAAATACAAATGAATGAATGACCAATTATTTGACATTAGGAGGAATGGGTGGTCACTTGGCATTCATGGCCACTCATGGTAAAGTAATCCAAGCACATGCAATGTATAATAAGTATTACAACATTAGCTTCTTCATGCAAAAAAAGTTGTTGAAAACCAAACAAATAATAGAATGAAATGAATAAAATTATTTTAATTTCATGTATCTATAGTGAATGTATACACAAATTCTTGGCTAAAGATACATGTTTGTGATGCATTTGATGAGTCTAGATTTTATGTATTTTCACATGGGTTCTATTAAAGTTTAAAAAGTTCATTTTTAATTGAATATCATAAAGTTTCTCACAAAGCTTTTACATTATGTTTTGATTGTTGAATACATTATTTACATGAATCCCATTCCATCATTTGCACACATAAATAGGAATTTGTTATTGCAATTGCCATTATGAAAATGTATACTCAATGTCGCCACCTCAACCTTGGTCACTCTAATTAAGTACTTGGTAAGTTATAAGAGCTGAATTCTATATGGGCACATATATTCTTTTCATAAACTATGTTCTTGTAAGTTGAAGTTGTAATCCAATTTTCATTAACACCCTACCCGCACCCAAAAAAGATTGGTATATGTTGGTATGGAGAAGGTCGAATAATAATAGGATGTCTACATATGCTTATTACATGTGAATATCTATGCATACACATGTTGTTCATTCTATTTCTTCAATTTAAGAATATATGTACCTTTTAAAAAATTTGTCACAAAAATCTCCATTATTGCCACACACACACACACACACACATATGAACATGCCTTTGAAAATTTGGCCAACAATAGTGTTGCCCTTTTTCATGAGGTGCTTAAAATTTATATGACTTAAATGTAGAAGTGCATATAATTCACTACCTTACCATGTGGCCGTTTTAGTTATCATTGACATTAGGGGGGTGTAAGTTGATTTTGAAAACCTCCAAGAAGAATCATAGTGTATTCGGAGGGATGTTTACTAAGTGTAAGAACTAGTGGGGCATTTTAGAAAATGGAATGCTTACATTTTGCAAGCGTTTCCTTTTTTGAAATGCCTCGTGTCATTTCTTAAAGATTTCTCCCAAGGTACCCAATGGATACCTACTAGATATCATGAGGAAAAAAGTAAAAAAATTAAAAAATTGCTGATTTTTACACCATGTAACACCACCCTTGGATATGGTCATTATCAAAATTATGCCCACCTTGGCTCCACATCACATGGGCCCTTATTTTGATAATGCCCATGGCCTTAAGTGTTACCTTACATTGAAAGTTTTGTGGTAGGGTTTCATAGAATTTGTCCCATGGTGCTAAATGTCCAAATCCAACCGACAAGTTTGCCAATGCTAGTAGCATTTGGCACTTATAATTTAATTGATCCATTGTTACGAATACATGCAATGAGGGTTTTTTATTTCAATGACGAGTTTTCTCAAATTCTAGTATAAAGAAAATTTTGCCTTTGCATGTCCATGATATTTATATTAATTCAAATTAAATTAAATTTGAGATTGACATAAATAATGATGAAATTATTGAAAACCATAAATAATGAGAACATAAGAAAACAAAACAAATAGAGTTGATTGTCAATGGTAGTGTGAAGCAGCATAGAACCCAAATAATTTGATGAATCAATATTGAAGTCGGGGTGACATCTCAAAACAGAAAGAGTTGATACAACTAAGTTCATCTACAACATGAAAAAAAAAAAACATCTCTTGTCGCAGTTGTTAAAAACACCTTGAATTGGAAATTTTGGAATGGAAAATACAACACATTCTTGAAGAAATTATTTCAATTGAAAATGGATTTTGGGACTAAGTCCATGTTTGTGGTTTCCTTTGTGAAGCACGAACATCAGCTTGTCACACACACACACACACACACTCTCTCTCTCTCTCTCTCATCAGCCAGCCCCTTCCTTTGTGCACGGTTGCTAACTGGATTGTCCTTGCTTAAACCAGTGTATAATTTTCCACCACCATCAACACTTGGGTCAGGTACAACAAAAAGTGCATGACAAGAAAGGCCATATGTTTGTCAAAGCTGCACAATTAAGAGAAATTATGCCTTTGCAATTTTACAATTATAATTTTATTATAATATATGCCACAATAAACAGCACATATTGTTAACATTGTAATGCATGAAACCACAAAGTTTACCTCTCACACACATGTGTTGTGTGAGCTATCATCATGGGTTTTTGTGTGAGAAAAACACCACATTCTGTTATATATATATATGGTGCATATTTGAGGGTAGTTTTGCTTTTGAAATCTCTAAATTGTGTGTGAGTCACTCACAGATCAGGGTGTTATCAAAGAAAGAGGTTTGGACTCTTCTTCTTCTTCTTCTTCCTCCCCCCACCCTCCTTTTTTTTAGGGTTCTTTTGTGATGTCTGAGGTTTGTAATAATTAGTACATCCCAGAATTTCACCCCACCCAAAAAACAAAAAAGAAGAAGGCCTGTTCAAGTCAGAGCTGTGATGTGGTGTTCACCTATCTGTCTGCAAAGAAGCACACAGAGGCAGGAGCACGAACGCCTGCTGCTTCCTGTTTTTTTCTTCTTTAGTGAGGTCAAACCCTTTGTCAGCCAAACCCTCTCCAGATCCTCTCAAAATTTAGTGTCCAACACACAACAAACCCACAACCCAAATCTTCTGAAAATTTAGTGTTCACACACAAACTTGTGTCCAACACACAACAAACCCACCACCCGAATGCTCTCAAAATGTAGTGCCAACACACAAACCCACAACCCAACTCTTCTCATTTTAGTGTCCACACACAAACTCACAATGCAAGTACTCTCAAAATGTAGTGATTAACACACAAACCCACAATCCAAGTCCTCTCAAAATTTAGTGCCAACACACAACAAACCCACAACCCAAATCCTCTCAAAATGTAATGCCAACACACAAACCCACAACCCAACTCTTCTCATTTTAGTGTCCACACACAAACTCACAATGCAAGTCCTCTCAAAATGTAGTGATTATTAACACACAAACCCACAACCCAAATCTTCTCAATTTAGAGTGTCCACACACAACCCTATTACCATGTAAGTAAGATCAGTTGTTAACACATTTTGTGTCTGCAAAAAATCCTCACAGCACTATAATAAACCCATAAATTTCAGCACCTGCCAAAACCTACCCTAGTAAATACTACATTTGTAGCCTGCAAAAATGTATAAACCTATTCAGCCTCAAGAGTTGAATGTTTTTGCTGCTCTTTGTAATCTGGTCAAAGTCAGAGTAGGCTGGAGTAGGCTGGCTGGCTTGTTTGTTTGTCTGTCTGTTTGTTGGTTGTGCATGTGTGTTTTCAGCTTTTAAGAAATTCCATTTCCTAAAGCTTTTTTTTTTGCCTTGGTCAAATAGGGAAAGAAGATGGTAAAGAAGACACACAGTTCTTTTACGTTATAGACCTGCATTACTAGAATATGTGAGTGCAGTTCATTAGTCCCTATTCATTCATTAGATCGATGCATTCATTATTTTTTCACTATTTCTTGTTTATTACAATCAATGAATCCACTTAAAATCTAATGAAATCACTTGGTGTATTCTTTGTTTATTACAATCAGTGAATTCATTAAAAATCTAATGAAATCACTTGATGTACATGAACGTCTTTTTGTTGTAATGTTTCATAAACAACACATTAACATTCACTCAAAATCTAATGAAATCACTTGACATATAAGGACATCTTTTGTTGTAGTGTTTCACAAACAGCACATTAACAATACCCATTAATTAAATCTACAGGTGTGTCTGTCTGTCCGGGCAGTTTCTAGGCATTGTCCGGACTTTTGTTTTTCTGTTTTTTTTTAATGGGTTTTGTTTTCTGTGTTGGTTAAACTGCTCGGACCTTTGTTTTTTTTTTTTGGGTTTTGTTTTCTGTGACAATTATTACTCGACGGGTGCATTATGCACCAGGTTCACACTAGTACCCATTAAAATCACTTCTCATTAATTGCAGGGAAATTCTATTCCTAATATTGGCTGTCACTATTTTTGCAAGCCCATTCTTAAAAACACCCTACCTATTGAAGCACAATAGGTAGCCTAATTAATAACCTCATCACATGTCCCTTTGCAACATTCTAAATGCGTTTACTTCACTTATTTACTCCAGTGTTGTTTTTTCCTTCAAATTTGTGTAGTAGTAGTCAAAGCAGTCGCCATAATCCTAAAAAAGATTTAGCCAAAATTTGATTCTTTCCTTATAAACAAAATATGAAAATGAAAACATTTGATCATTCACCCCTTCTACCATGGTTGAAGTTATACCAGCTAGAAGCAAATATAGAATCTGGTGAATTTTTTCATATAATAATAATACTAATAATAATGATGATAATAATAATAATAATTTCAAAACTTGAATTAAAAAATCCATCATCAACAAACAATTTTTTTTTGAAAATTTGAAATCGTCATATTTAGACAATAGGTTCCAACAAGGTTGCTTGCCAAATAATAATAACAGGATTCTTAGATTTTTTTACTTTTTTCTTCTTTGATGACCTATAGCCAAATTTGGCTAATTCCTCTTGTGGATGATGGCCAATGGTGATTACATCACATAATGGGGGAAAAAATAAAATAAAATAAAAAAGAAAAGGAAAAAGACACCCCTACTCATATGACCAACCTAGGGTTTTCTTTTCCAATTTTGTGACATAGCAATTGAAGTGGCGACAAGAAAATATGAAAGTAAAAAATAAATAAAATTTAACATCTTTTTATATTTTTGGCAAACCTGTAGCAACAGCACTTAGGATAGAATCAAGAAAAAAATTAATTTAAAAAAAATCGAAATTTGGCGACTTAAAAATATAAAAATGAAAATAAAGTCGCCATTTTGAAAAAAGAAAAAAAATTACCCCCCCCCCCTCCTCCCCTTTCTTCTGAATGGGTTTTTTTTTTGGGGCAAATGACTCGGCTAGCATGTAACTAATTGTCGGTTCTCCCCGTACATTGGACGGGTGTTAAGTCTTTAAGTCCCCTTCATTGGATTCCTGGCACCGACGATAATTAGACTAAAAAAACAAAATCAGGCATCTGCTGGTAGTGTTATTATTATG